>MAAC01009715.1_pt1 | contig 77372 bp, 79 predicted proteins | sample 1115981 | NCBI WGS metagenome assembly MAAC01 (sample SAMN04961126, study PRJNA320927) | seawater metagenome | isolation source: sample BD02T64 sea water enriched with oil for 64 days | place: USA:Gulf of Mexico | collected 2013-07-27
GTAATCCTCTTTTAAAAACCTTCAAATTACCTGTAGAGTTCAATTAACTAAAAATATCTTGAGGGTGTTGTCATGAATAAACTTCTACAAGGCGCTACAGCCACATTTTTAGTAGTGGTCCTGTCTGGCAGCGTTCAAGCCGAAGAATCCAAACGCTTTAAACTAAACGGCAAAATGAAAGCGATGGGGATTGAGAAAATCTACGATGATGAAACCCTCACCCCAAAACAGATTGTAACCTGTTTGGAAAGCTCAGAAAAACTTGAAGCATTCAGCACAGACTTGCATGCAAGGGTGGAAAAATTCCCCGCAAAATTATCCAACATATCTGCCCTAAGTGGTCAGATAGAGGCTGAACAAACCTATCTCGACAAAAATCCGACAAAAGAAATTAATGATGACGCCAAAATGGCAGAACGAAACAAGCGGGTAGCCGAGTTTAACGCCATGGTTTCAAAGTATAACCAGATCACCGAAGCCTACAGCAAAGAAACCGGTAACTATACTGCGGACAATACGAGTTTTACCCTGGAACGTGCCTTTTTTAAAGAAGCCTGCGCAGGGAAACAGTATTTCGCAGAAGATATGAACGCCGTCACATCTAACCAATAATTCCAAGATTCCGGTGGGCTTCGTGCATTTTATGAACTAATTAGGGGCAATCTTCAAATATAAGCAGTTTGCCCAATGCCTATCCGTAAAAAATATCAGTTTGAAAATGTCGAAGGCGTTCGTGTCGGACGGCTTAATTCAGGTGTGAATACCACTTTCATCGTTTATCGCATTGGCGACACCTTGATTGACGCGGGTCCCATTAATCAATGGCGCGCCGTTAAAGGCTTCGTTTCCGAAAAACCGATCCGGCAACTGCTTCTAACCCATCATCATGAAGATCACAGCAGCAACGCTGCAAGCATCGCAAAGCTTGCCAATATTGTCCCCTTCGCTCCGGAACTTTCGCAAAAGAAGCTGAGGGAGGGTTATAAAACCCCTATCTTGCAAAAGCTGATTTGGGGTAATCCACAGCCCGTGATAACCCAAACAATGCCGGACGAACTGTTTCTGGAAGACGGAACAAAACTTGTCCCAATTCATACGCCCGGACACGCAAAAGACCTACATTGCTTTTTCCTTCCGGAGAAACGCTGGCTATTTTCAGGCGACCTCTATATTTCGAAATCCCTTCGCTATATGCGATCTGACGAAAATCTGGCGCAATTACTCGATAGTATCAGATCGGTTCTTAAGTTGGATTTTGAAGTTTTGTTTTGCCCACACCGTGGTATTTTGGAAGATGGTAAGCAAGCGCTGACGGCAAAGCTAGAGAACATCCTGACCCTATGCCGGAAAGCACAAGATCTGAAAGCAAGCGGCACAGAAACACCGCAAATCGTTGTCGAACTTTTGGGCCCTGAAGATATGATGGCCCGCATGACAGGAAACAACTTCTCCAAACGAAATATGATTGAAGAAGCGCTCAAAGTTACCGATTTTTCAGCCTAACTGCCTTTCGGGTAGGTGTCATGCCCGATAATACTGGCATCTGGCGTGTAGTAGCTCTTTCGTTCTCCCATGAAGACGTGTGAGGATACAGGCAGTTTGATATCTTCATCGAAACTGCCCATCAGGATACTTGTTGTGTCCCGGCCATGCATCCGCCAGAAAAGGCTGCTCCCACAACTTGAGCAGAATCCACGCTCTGCATACTCCGATGACTTGAACCACTTTAGGCTACCGCTGTCTGATACGTGTAAATCTGTGGTATTCGCCGCAGTTGCTGCAAAATGATGTCCACTTGATTTCTGACACATGGTGCAATGGCACATGATGATTTCGCGAAGGGGGCCCGCAACTTCAAATTTTACGGCTCCGCACAAACAACTTCCTGCTTTAATTTTCTTATCTTCGCTCATGATCGGCTCCTCCGTCGAGATATGTTGAGGGCGATCCTAAAGAATATTTTTGCCGGATGAAAGTACGTTAGAATCAAAAAAGCCCCGCCATTACTGGCAGGGCCTTTTGAAAATTGGAGCGGGCGATGAGATTCGAACTCACGACATTCTCGTTGGCAACGAGATGCTCTACCACTGAGCTACGCCCGCTCATTTGCAACGTTGTTGCGAGCCGGGATAATAGGCATGTTCTTTTCGAAAGCAACCCTGTTTTTTAAAAAAATTCATTTTATTTTTCTTCATGGTCGAAAGCCTCGCTAAAAGCTATTCTCAAACGCCTATTTTATCTGTTGGAGGAATGCCAATATGGCTGCAACGCCAAATGATCTGTTTTCCAAACTGGACGCCTTGGGAATCACTTATAAAACGCACACCCATGCGCCTGTGTTTACCGTAGAGGAAGCTCAGAGCGTTGGGCGGGAGTTGGAAGGTGGTCACAGTAAAAACCTGTTTCTGAAAGACAAAAAAGGCGATGTCTATCTTCTTGTCTGTTTAGAAGATACTAAAGTTGACCTTAAAATGCTTCGAAAACAAATTGGGGCAAAGAACCTGAGTTTCGGTAAACCAGACCTGCTCATGGAGCTTCTTGGCGTAACACCAGGCTCCGTTACTCCCTTTTCACTCATCAACGATACGGACTGCAAAGTGAAGGTTTTGTTGGACGCACGCATGATGGAAGAAAAGTTTTTAAACTTCCACCCCTTGATAAATGACAAAACTACGCAAATTTCTATGGGTAACCTAAAAACGTTTATCGAAGATTGTGGCCATGACATATCTGTTTTGACCCTTGATTAACTATTTGGCCAACAAGTGAGCTATCTCCTTAACAAGAGATAGCAAAACTGTTATTCACAGTGATAAATAACAGGGGCGATAAGGCCGCAATACTGGAAAAACAAAGCAAAGTTGGTATATTAAACCTATGGATATGCAATTGGACACGGCAGCAACAGGCGGCTCAAACTGGGTTACGGATGGAACGAGTGAAAGTTTCAACAAAGATGTCGTGCAAGCAAGTTCAGAGCATCTGGTTATTGTGGATTTATGGGCCCCGTGGTGCGGCCCCTGCAAACAGCTGGGTCCCACGCTTGAAAAAGTAGTCAATAGCGCAGGCGGCGCTGTCACTATGGTCAAAATCGACATCGACCAAAATCCTCAAATCGCACAGGCGCTTCGTGTACAAAGTATACCGGCTGTCTTTGCTTTTAAAAACGGCCAACCGGTCGATGGTTTTATGGGCGTTGTTCCAGAAAGCCAAATTAAGGAATTCATCGAAAAAAACATGGATGGCAGTATTGGGCCCTCTCCTGTTGAAGAAGCTATGGCGACCGGCCTTAAAGCTCTTGAAGCCGATAATATTGAAGTTGCTCTCACCGCTTTCGCCGAATTATTAGAAATTGATCCAGAGAATGTAGATGCCAAAGCACATTTGGCCCGCATCTATATCAAACTGGGTGAAACCGACGCTGCTCAAGCCCTGCTTGAAGAAGTGCAAGAGGAGCACAAAGACAACGCCAATGTCTCCGCGGCCGTTGCAGCCCTCTCTCTCGCCCTGAATGCGGCAGATGATGGTGAACTTGCGCCCCTTATGCAGCAGGTTGAAGCAAATCCAGATGATCTGGACACCCGGTTCGAACTTGCCAAAGGACTTATTGGCAATGAGAAATACGAAGAAGGCGGTGCACAGCTTATCGAAATCATTAAACGTGAGCGTGAATGGAACGAAAACGCCGCACGTGAAGAGCTTTTGAAAATGTTTGAAGTTTTGGGACAGATGCATGATCTGACGAAAGATTTCCGTCGCCAGCTCTCTTCTGTATTATTCAAATGAGTGATCAGGGCATCACATCAGGATTGGAAGAACTTCCGGTAATCATCCCGGTATTTCCGCTGACCGGTGCCCTTTTGCTGACAACCGGGCAACTTCCCCTAAATATCTTTGAGCCCCGCTATCTGGACATGGTCCGTGATGCCATGGAAGGTCCCCGGGTTATCGGGATTGTCCAGCCTAAAGATCCAGATGATCCCTCCCACGAGCCAGCGCTTTATACAATTGGATGCGCGGGCAAGATATGTGAATTCTCTGAACTTCCGGATGGTATGTACCAGATCACGCTAGAAGGTATGAGCCGATTTCGTATCATCGAGGAAGTCGCTGAACGGACGACAATCTACCGACAAGTAAAAGCCGATTACAAGCCGTTTAATCATGACCGCATCCCCTCCAACAGCGATCAAATAGATCGGCATGCCCTGCAAAGTGTGCTTAAAAACTTTCTGGAATTTGAGGATGAAGAGGCAGATTGGGAAGCACTTAATCACCTAGCCGATGATAACCTTATCAATTCGCTATCAATGATATGCCCTTTCTCTCCCGCTGAAAAACAAGCCTTACTTGAAGCTCAGGATGTGCCTGCACGCTCTAGTCTGCTCGTTAGTCTGCTGAGCATGATGATGCAGCAAGGCGAATTCAATAAAACCCTACAGTAATCTCAGGAGTTCCATCGTGACAGATACGCCAAATGAGCGGGATACCAGCTCGGACAAATCCCCTATTGATCCAAAACTTCTGGAGATACTGGTCTGCCCATTGACCAAGGGTCCCTTATCTTATGACCGGGAAAATTTTGAACTTATTAGTAAAAAGGCAAACCTTGCCTATCCAATTCGAAATGGCATCCCCATTATGCTGGTTGATGAAGCCCGTAAACTGGACTCCAAATAATGACTGATTTATCGGGTGATATTTATGAGACGGCTGGCCGGCCAAAACCGACCGAAGTACGCCTTAAATCCGAAGAGAAAAAGCTGCTTGTCACGTTTTCAGATGGGTACAAATTTGAATTTCCAGCTGAACTTCTCCGTGTCGAAAGTCCTTCAGCAGAAGTTCAGGGACACAACCCTTCCCAAAAGCAACTGATTGCAGGTCGCCGTCATGTCGGCATTATGGGGATGGAGCCAGTTGGAAATTATGCCGTGCGCCTGAGTTTTGATGATCTGCATGACACTGGCCTCTTTTCATGGAGTTATCTGTACACGCTGGGCCTGACCCAAGATTCTGTTTGGGACAATTACGTTGCCAACCTGTCAGCAGCCGGTCTTAGCCGCGAGCCTTAAACCCCAAGCCTAGAGAGGTTTGCCGTCAAGCAAGCGCGGCAAGTCACCGACTGAGCCTCTGGCATGCTCCATAAAGAATCCCTTAAGGCGCGGCATTTTATTAACTGCGGCTAATCCAAGATCCCTCGCCAGTCGAACAGGCGGCAAGTCTATCATGAACAATTTGTTCAACCCGTCTGTAATGGCAAGCAACATCAACGAGTCAAAACGGCGCCAGCGTTGATATTTCTGCAAGTTGTTGTGTGTTCCGGGATCCAGTCCCAATCGCGCCGCATCTATAATGATCTCGGCAAGAGCCGCCACATCCCGCAGTCCTAGATTTAGTCCCTGCCCCGCAATGGGGTGCATGCCGTGGGCAGCGTCCCCGATCAAAGCGAGACGTTCGCCGATATAGTCGTCAGCCTGATGCAGATGAAGCGGATAACTCCAGCGCGGACCCACAATTTCAAGCTGACCCAAATAGTCCCCAAAGCGGCGGGACATCTCTGACAAAAAATCCTCATCGTTTAGCTTCATAATTTTAGCGGCAGTTTCTGTGCCCTCCGTCCAAACCAAAGAAGATCGGTTATTCGACATTGGCAGAATAGCAAACGGTCCTGGATTTAAAAATCTCTCCTGTGCGACACCGTTGTGTGGGCGTTCGTGTGCGACCGTGCAAACAATACCGGACTGGTGATACGACCAGCCAACTTTACCGATACCTGCAGCCTCACGGATTGGGGAACTACGGCCATCTGCCGCGACCAGCAACTGCGCTTTTATGATCGTTCCATCCTCAAGGGTTGCCGTAACGCCGTCCGCATTACGTTCAATTGTCTCGTAGCTCGCCGGCGCCATAAGGGATAGATTTTCAAGCTCTGAAACCCGTTTCAGCAATCCGATCCGCATATGCCTGTTTTCAACCATATGACCAAAAGGCTCGTCCCCTAATTGACGGTGGTCATAATGCAGGAAAAATTTGGACGGCCCATCAGTAATACGGATATCCAACATCGGCTCTTTATCGGGTATAGTGTCCCAAACGCCGATACCTTTAAACAGGTTGCGAGAGGCATGTGCAATGGCAGAGACCCGGCCGTCAAAGGTGTTTGCAACCAGTGCTTTGGGATCTTGACGCTCTAATACGACAACATCAAGTCCAGCTGATGCCACAGCAATAGCAAGGGGCAGTCCGTTCAAGCCGCCGCCAACAACAAGAATATCCGTCGTAAGTGTGGTCGGGTTTTTAACTGTCGCCATTTTCGTTCCAACTCTGATTTGTTGCTCAACCCTCAAGTTAGCGCTAACCTATCAGAATGACAAATGAATGGCACCAATTAACCGCTCTTGAATTGGGCGAAGAAATACAACAGGGCACAATCGATCCGGTTGATTTGACAGAATATTATCTAGGTCGGATTAAAGAAAAAGATCCAGATAATGTGATTTATGTTCGCCTCACCGAAGAGCGCGCCCTTCAAGAGGCAAAAGCCGCGTCCGTGCGTGCCAAATCCGGCGTTCGTAGAAGCGAGCTGGACGGGGTCCCTATATCCTGGAAAGACCTCTTTGATACAGCTGGCGTGAAGACAGAGGCCGGAACTCAGCTGCTGGAGGGACGCGTCCCCGAACATGACGCAGAGTGCTTGCAACGCGCAACGCGTGCGGGACTTGTCTGTCTTGGCAAAACAAACATGCCCGATCTAGCCTTTTCTGGCCTTGGCAATAATCCGTGGACGGGGACAGGTAGCAATCCCTTCGATACCGAACAAGACAGGGTCCCAGGCGGATCATCAGCAGGAGCCGCGCTTTCAGTTTATCACGGCCTTGCCGCCGCAGCTATTGGATCTGATACAGCTGGCTCCGTTCGTATTCCTGCGGCTTGGTGCGGAATAACCGGTCTTAAAACAACGCATGGCCTAATTTCACTAGACGGTTCCGTCCCGCTTTCTCCGTCTCAAGATACCGTTGGGCCGCTCACCCGTGATATCGCCGATGCGAATGCCCTTACCGCCATACTATCGGGGCGAAAAGCTGCAGATTTGACGGGTGCCACTTTGAAAGGCACGCGTATCCTACGGGCAACAACCGTCTTTGACGACTTAGTGGACCCTGAAATCAATGAAGCCCTGAAAGCAGCGTTGGAGAAATTACGCGCTGCTGGCGCTGAAATTGTTGAGGGCGAAGTGCCCGCATTTAAGGATGTACTGGAGTCCTGCAACGAGAACGGCTATCCCGGAATGCTCGAAGGCTATGCAATATGGGGCGATCAAATTCGCGAAACGCCGGATCGGATCTTTTCTTCCATCGGCAACCGCTTTCTGGCCGGTGAGAAATTTGGCGCGGCCAATGCATTGAAACTAGAATTTGCTTTAAAGAAGTTCAAAGTGGATTATTTGAAGCAGACCGCCGGTTTTGACTTGGTCGTGGGCGCAACGCAGCCATCCATCCCCCCCTTACTTGATAAACTTTATGCGGATGAGTCTTATTATTTGGACATGGCTCTTATGTCTATCAGCCTAACCAGATTGGGAAATTTGTTGGGTCTTTGCGCAACCACATTGCCTGCAGGCATGGCGCTCGGCTTTCCGGTTGGTATGATGCTCATGGCACCGGGTTTTGAAGAAGGCAAATTACTGCGTTTGAGTTTTGCTGCTGAAAATGCACTTCGAGGCAAATCCTGATTAAAAATTAGTCATTGCCTAAAATTTAATCAAAATCACTGACGCCAGACAACTTGGCGCTGCACAAATTTTGGGCGAACCATCTATAAACAATTGATATAAAACGAGTTTTTCTCACTTTACTGAAACTGGCACGGCTCTTGTAATAAAGAGCTCCATTAGGGCCAGTTGCCCTGACCTGTAGGTTCAGCCCAAGAGGTGAGAAAAATGAAATTAGTAATGGCAATAATTAAGCCGTTTAAACTAGACGACGTTCGTGACGCGCTTACCGCTATCGGCATCGATGGCCTGACGGCAACTGAAGTAAAAGGATTTGGCCGACAAAAAGGACATACCGAGATTTATCGGGGTGCCGAATACGCCATTTCTTTCCTCCCTAAAATAAAAATCGAGCTCGCCGTGAAGTCCGACATGGCAGAGCAAGTGGTGGAAACCATCATGAACACCGCCAAAACCGGTCAAATCGGTGACGGTAAAATTTTTGTCTATGACTTGAATAATGTTGTCCGGATCAGAACCGGCGAAACAGATGCAGACGCACTCTAGGAGAGTATCCCATGCGTGATTTACGAGTAAATAAAAAAGCCGTGGCAGTAACTGCTGCACTCATGGCACTTCTCCCGGGAGTAGCGAATGCTGCTGTTGAAGGGGAAACCGCCTTTATCTTGAATTCATTTTCATTTTTGTTTAACGGCGCCCTTGTGATGTGGATGGCAGCAGGTTTTGCCATGCTCGAAGCAGGTCTAGTTCGCAAAAAGAACACGGCAACAATTTGCCTTAAAAACATCGCCCTTTATTCCGTCGCAGGCCTTACCTTCTATCTGGTTGGCTACAACCTGATGTATTTGGACGTGACAGGTTTTATCGGAAGCTTCAGCCCATTCTGGTCAGCTGACGATGCAGACGCTCTTAAAGGAACGTTTGCAGATGGCGGATATTCTGCCTCATCTGACTGGTTCTTCCAGATGGTCTTTGTTGCGACTGCTGCGTCTATTGTATCGGGCGCTGTTGCTGAACGCATTAAACTCTGGCCTTTCCTTGCCTTTGTTTTCCTTCTAACTGCCATTATTTACCCAATTCAAGGTTCATGGGTATGGGGCGGTGGATGGCTCAGTGAAATGGGCTTCTCTGATTACGCTGGCTCTACTCTCGTCCATTCAGTAGGTGGCTGGGCAGCTCTAACAGGCGCAATTATCTTGGGCCCACGTAAAGGCAAATACAGTAAAGAAGGCCGCGTACAACCAATTCCAGGTGCAAACCTACCATTGGCGACCCTCGGCACATTTATCTTGTGGCTCGGCTGGTTCGGCTTCAACGGTGGCTCTGTTCTAGCTCTTGGCTCTGCTGAATCAGTTATTGAAATGGCGAATGTTTTTGCCAATACAAACATGGCAGCCGTTGGTGGCGTCCTTGCAGCAATGGCAACAACTCAGATCCTCTACAAGAAAGTCGATCTGACAATGGCACTTAACGGTGCGATCGCCGGTCTGGTCTCCATTACAGCTGAACCTGCTGATCCTACCATCGGCATGGCGATTGCCATCGGCGCAGTTGGCGGTGTTCTGGTTGTCTTTGCAGTACCGTTCTTCGATAAACTAAAAATTGACGATGTGGTTGGTGCGCTTTCGGCTCATCTAGTTGCCGGTATCTGGGGAACTCTTGCAGTTGTCCTCACGGATGCAGATGCAACACTAGCAGTTCAAGCAACAGGCATTATCGCCATTGGCGCCTTCGTCGTGATCACAAGCTCTATTCTTTGGTTGGCTCTGAAATACACAGTTGGTATTCGCGCAAGTGAAGAAGATGAGGCCAATGGGCTTGATAAAGCTGAATTGGGTCTGGAAGCATACCCAGAGTTCGGGCCTTCAACCTAATCCTTCCCGATACTAGCAGTCAGGGCTCCCTCGTACTGACTGCTTAGTGAGAAGGCAATTGCTCAAATTTTGATCTCTGTTTGATCATTATTTGGGCAGTTGCTTTTTTTTGCATCGGTACCATGCTCTCAAACGCCTTAAAAAACGCCATTTTCCCAATCTGGCACGCTCCTTGATTAACTAGCATCAGATAAACGCTGCAACAGACAGTGTAATGCAGTTAATTTGAGGGAAGAAAATATGGATACGGCAGTTACAGGAACGGATGTCCTGTTTATTCTTTTGGGCGCTATTATGGTCTTTGCCATGCATGCCGGCTTTGCGTTTCTCGAGGTGGGGACAGTCCGGCGAAAAAATCAGGTTAACGCTCTGGTAAAAATTCTGGTGGATTTTGCCGTTTCGACGGTTTGTTATTTCCTCATCGGTTATGGCGTTGCTTACGGAGTTGATTTCTTTGTAAATGCTGCGGTGCTTTCTGGATCTGCACAGGCAGTGGGATATAGCTTTGCAAATAACGGCTATGATTTGGTCAAGTTTTTCTTCCTCCTCACATTTGCTGCAGCCATTCCTGCCATTATTTCCGGCGGTATCGCTGAACGCGCAAAATTTTGGCCCCAACTTGCAGCCACTGCAGTCATAACCGCCCTTGCCTACCCATTTTTCGAAGGCATCATCTGGAATGGAAATTTTGGATTTCAGGAATTTCTTGAAGGTATGTTCGGCTACGGTTTCCATGACTTCGCAGGATCGATTGTGGTCCACGCAGTTGGCGGCTGGATCGCACTGGGTGCGGTTCTGTTCTTAGGCGCCAGAATTGGTCGCTATCGTAAAGACGGCCGGGTTATCGGTATCCCCCCTTCTAACATTCCCTTTCTGGCATTGGGGTCATGGATCCTCTGTATTGGCTGGTTCGGCTTTAACGTAATGAGTGCGCAGGCGATTGAAGGTATTTCTGGGCTAGTTGCCATGAATTCGCTCATGGCCATGGTCGGCGGTATTCTCGCCTCCCTCGTCGTCGGGCGAAATGATCCCGGCTTTGTCCATAACGGTGCTTTAGCTGGACTTGTTGCAGTGTGTGCCGGCTCGGACATCATGCACCCACTTGGAGCACTCGCAACCGGCGGTATTGCTGGGGCGCTATTCGTGTATGCCTTCACATATTGCCAAAACAAGCTCAAAATTGATGATGTTCTCGGCGTCTGGCCCTTGCATGGTCTCTGCGGTTTATGGGGCGGTATTGCTGCGGGCATCTTCGGTCTTGAAGCACTTGGCGGCCTTGGCGGTGTTAGCCTAACAGTACAAATCCTCGTAAGTCTACTGGGATGCGCTTACGCACTTATAGTGGGATTAATCCTCTACGGTGCCATGAAATTCACGATAGGTATCCGTCTGGACGAACAACAAGAATTTGAAGGTGCTGATCTCAGCATTCACAAAATCGGCGCCTATCCAGAAGAAGATCTGCGCTAGAACCACACCCTTCCAAATGACGTATCACTTTTGTGTTACCTCATTTGGAAGGATTGTTCCAAATAAAGGTCCATAATTAGTCCTAATATAGAACAGAGCATGAATCTGTCTAAATGTGGTGTGATTCGTAAAATTTTACTAAAAATTAACCAATAACGAAACGTCAGAAAACTCCCCTATTTACCCAAAACATAATATATGTATTTGTTTTGTTCCTGTGCAAGAAACATGCAAAATACCCAAAACAGGGTGCAAAAAAGATAAATCCATGCCAATAAACTAGTCAGGAACACCTAACTCCTTTCAATTGATGGCCAGATCCGAAATGAACCCAGATTTATCCGACCTCAGGAACTCACCTTTTATCGCTCTGCGTGAGCTTCTCGACCCATTGGTACCTGCACCGGGCCTTGAGCCCCTTTCCCTGACCATCGGCGAGCCGCAAAACCAACCTCCCCAGTTGATGAAAGATGTTTTAGCGGCTAACGATCATTTATACGGAAAATATCCACCAGGGAACGGCACGCCGGAACTGCACGAGGCGATCTGTAATTGGCTAGCCCGGAGATATGGTCTGCCAGATGGAATGATAGATCCAGATCGACATATCACTCCGGCAAACGGTACAAAAGAAGCGCTATATATGCTCGCGCAGATCATTGTGGATCGTTCCAAAGGCGATAAAAAACCAACTATTTTGATCCCTAATCCCTATTACCACGTCTATCATGCCGCCGCTGTCATGGCTGGCGCAGAACCTGTATTTCTAAATGCAACACAGGAAAATAATTTCTTTCCGGATTTGGATGCTATTGGCGAAGATATTCTGGAGCGATGTACTGCATTTTATCTTTGCAGCCCGTCCAATCCACAAGGGACAGTCGCTGGCTCAAGTTACATGCAACATGCCCTTGAATTGGCTCGAAAGTATGACTTCACCTTGATTATGGATGAGTGCTATACGGAAATTTACGATACAGAGAAACCGTCCGGAATTCTTGAAGTTTGTAAAAATTTGGGCGGCAGTCTGGACAATGTGGTGTCTTTTCACTCCCTCTCCAAACGCTCAAGCGCTGCGGGATTACGATCAGGATTTATGGTCGGAGATGAAAAACTAACGAAACCGCTTCTAAATTTGCGTAACTTTGCAGGTGCGGCGTCTCCCTTGCCCGTATATGCCGCGTCTGCTGCGCTTTGGAATGATGACGACCACGTCGCAGAAAACCGCGATCGGTATCGCACGAATATCGATATCGCTCAGAAACATCTTGGAAACCGCTTTGATTTTTACCGCCCGAGTGGAGGTTTTTTCCTCTGGTTAAATGTTGGAGACGGTGTGGAAGTCACAAAAAAGTTGTGGACAGAGGCCGCAATTCGGGTCCTTCCAGGCGAATTTTTAAGCGGAACTGACGCCTCCGGTGTGAATCCAGGGAAACCCTATATCCGCGTTGCACTGGTATTTGATCCGGAAATGATGGAAGAGGCTTTGACCCGCATTGCCGATAGCTTATAGAATAAGATTATGAATTTTAGAGATTCCGGATCAAAGTCTATTTCCTTGTTGCCAAGTGGCAGTACAGAATTTCTGTACCGTTTGGCGTTTAAAGTTGGTGGTTTTACCCTATTCGCGCTCGCCGTGCTGGGTAGCATTGCCCTGATCACCTATTCTGTAAACGATCCCAATTTTAACCACGCAACACAAACACCCGCCTCCAACCTGCTTGGTACAGCCGGCGCTCATGTCGCTGATCTGCTGCTTCAAACCATCGGACTGGCTTCCATTACATTGCTTTTGGGGCTGGTTGCATGGGCTTGGCGTATCAGTACGCGACGCGGCCTTCGGTGGGGGTGGGTTCATATTGCGATCCTGCCTTTTGCCATTTCCTTTGCAGCATCCGTAATTTCATCAATCCCTGTTGCCGACAGCTGGCCGCTTAATGCAGGGTATGGCGGTATTGTTGGTGAAGTTATTTACAACAACCTGATGGTGCTCGGTCAAAAGATGGGGATCAGTATTCCATCAATTGCGCTGTCATCTGTTTTAGGTGTTATTTCTGTTGTTTTGCTAGTTCTAGCTTATGCGCTGCCGCTCGACGAATGGCTTGCAATGGGACGTGGCGTCATGACTGGCGGAAAAGCTGTTTACGGATTTTCAATAGGGTTAAAGGGTCTTAAATATCGCAGCCGCGGCGAAGATCATGAAGAAGATGCCCTCATCCTTGGCGGCACGGACCCAGAACAAGTAACGGCAAAGAAAATTAAGAAGCGTAAAAAATCAAAAGCGACTGCTAAAACCGAAGTCGATCTTCATAAAGAACCTACAATTGAAGCCCGCACGACGCCTGTTAAAGCCAGCAAGCGAGTTGCCGCAGAAAAACAAACGGCGCTGGACTTAGGTCCTTCCGATATTTATCAACTACCGCCCCTCAGTCTACTGTCGCAGGCAGATCCCAAGGTGGTCAATAAACCACTTAGCGAAGAAGCACTGCAAAATAATGCTCGGCTTCTTGAAGGCGTGTTGGATGATTACGGTATTAAGGGTGATATTATTCGGGTGCGCCCGGGTCCGGTTGTCACTTTATACGAATTAGAACCCGCACCGGGCCTTAAAAGCTCCCGTGTGATAGGGCTTGCGGATGACATTGCCCGCTCCATGAGCGCCATTTCAACCCGTATTGCTGTTATCCCCGGTCGCAATGCAATTGGCATTGAACTTCCGAACCAGCGGCGTGAGACTGTATTTCTTCGCGATTTACTTTCCACGGCGACCTATGAAAGTACGACCTCCAAACTTACGCTAGCCCTTGGTAAAGATATTGGCGGCGATCCAGTGGTTACAGACCTTGCGCGCATGCCCCACTTGCTAATTGCCGGGACAACAGGTTCAGGTAAATCTGTGGCTGTGAATACCATGATTTTAAGCCTGCTTTATCGCCTTCCACCGTCAGAATGTCGCTTTATCATGATTGACCCAAAGATGCTGGAGCTTTCCGTTTATGACGGAATTCCGCATCTGCTTGCTCCTGTTGTAACCGAGGCCCATAAGGCGGTTGCCGCTCTTAAATGGGCGGTAAAGGAAATGGAAAACCGGTACCGCAAGATGGCGGAACTTGGGGTTCGGAATATCGATGGCTATAATCAACGTATCCGCGATGCCGCTAAACGGGGCGAAGAAATTAAGCGCACCGTTCAGACCGGTTTTAACGAAAGCACCGGCGAGCCGATTTTTGAAGAACGCGCACTGGATACAGATCCCCTACCCATGATCGTCATTATTGTCGACGAAATGGCGGATTTGATGATCGTTGCGGGTAAAGAAATCGAAGGCACCATACAACGACTTGCCCAAATGGCGCGGGCAGCTGGCCTGCATGTTGTTATGGCGACGCAGCGTCCCTCTGTTGACGTGATTACCGGCACCATCAAAGCAAACTTTCCCACCCGTATCAGTTTTCAGGTAACGTCCAAAATCGACAGTCGCACGGTTCTTGGTGAACAAGGCGCTGAACAATTGCTCGGGCAAGGTGACATGCTCTTCATGCCGGGGGCGGGGCGGATGCAACGTGTTCATGGCCCGTTTGTTTCTGACGAAGAAGTTGAAAAGGTCGTTGCTTTCTTGAAAGAACAAGGCAAACCCAACTACGTCGATGATGTCACAGAAGACAATGAGTCCGAAATTAACAATATGATGTCCGGCGGCGCCAGCGGCGGCGGGGGATCAAACATTGACGCCCTGTACGATCAGGCTGTTGCCCTTGTGTGTAGGGAGCGTAAAGCCTCCACCAGTTTTGTACAGAGGCATTTACAAATCGGTTATAATCGGGCCGCCCGCATCATTGATGAAATGGAAAAAGAGGGCGTGATCAGTTCAGCAAACCACGTGGGCAAACGCGAGGTGTTGGCACGGGATATTGAGGATCCTTACAAATAGGATCCGACTGCCCCTGTTTCGCCGCCTTTCTTTAATATTGTACAAAAGTAACTACGTGTACTTGTGTCCAACCCGAGTAGCCAACAACGGATTTTTGACTATGTGCCCACAATTTAAGGCCTTCATCGCAGTATTATTTTCCTACACTCTGCTGATGTCTGCAAACATAAGCGCAGCACCGCTTTCCAATGAAGACCGCGAAGACATTGCACGGGTTGAAGCCTATTTGAACAAAATAACTTCCCTGAAAGCAAGATTCCTCCAAGTCAATTCAGAAGGAAATATAGCTGAAGGCGATGTCCTGATTAATCGTCCGGGGCGCGCGCGCTTTGAATATGAACCACCTGCTCAAATTCTCGTTGTGGCCGACGGAACCTGGCTGGTTTTTCACGATAAAGAATTGGACGAAACAACTCGTATTCCGCTCTCTTCTACGCCCATTTCTGTCCTTTTGGAAGAAGATGTCAAATTGCGCGGTGATGTGACTGTGACTTCTGTGGAAAAGGATGCGGGTATCCTTCGGATCAATATTATCGATACGGAAGAACCCGATGAGGGCGGCATTACTCTGGTTTTCACCCTATATCCCTTTGACCTCCGCAAATGGCTCATCACGGACCCCCAAGGGAGTACAACAAGCGTTAGCCTCAGCGATGTAGTGCGGGGTATGAAATTCAAACCCGAACTCTTCAACTTATTTGACCCTTCTTACGACTAGATCGTACACATCAAGCAAAAAACATGCTAAAAGTACACTTCTAATCAGTTAGCAAAAAACGGGTTCCATGGATCAAGATTTCGACGAGTTTGATGATATTCCTGATATCGAAGAATATCCGACCCTACGCTCTGTCGTGCGGTTCAATAAATTGCTGCCATCCGTAAACTGGTTTCGCTCGGTAGGTTTGCCGATGGGAGCTGGAACCTTGGATACAGCACAAGAGTATGTAGAAATGCTTGGCTTTCCGGGGACGTTTGTTGCCCCTGTGGAAAACTGGGAAGAAGCTGCATATGCGGCCGCAAATCCTGATTGGAATTCCAGTTGGTGGGAAACCGAAGAGCAAATGCGGGTGAGCCTGACCTCAGAAGCGTTGGAGATCCTCACAGAGGATGATCTTACAATGGCACTTACCCATATTTCTGCAACCGCGACTCCGTCCATTCAGAACGCGGCGGAAAGCCTCGCTGAAGAACAGGGTATTGAAGATGAAGAATTAATTCGCGCCGCCATTGGATCTGCTGTTCAGACGTGTCATCAGGCTGCCCTTGTGCTGGCTGCTGGACAAGAAGACCCCCATCCTTTTGCCCTCAAGTACAAATTGTTTGAGTTGGGGCGCTGGCCCATTGCTATAACAGGCAGCAGCTTCAATATTTTCTAATTCATTTCGATAACGGAACAAATTTATGCGTCTTGTTACCTGGAACATCAACTCTGTTCGTGCACGCCTTGATCATGTGGAACATTTTGTCCAAACTCATGATCCAGATGTCATCTGCTTTCAGGAAACCAAAGTAACGGATAATGAGTTTCCATTAAAATTCTTTGAAAAACAAGGATTTAGCCATTACGAAATCGCAGGCCAAAAAAGCTATAATGGTGTCGCTGTTTTTTCAAAAACTCCGATCGAACGCCTGGAAGCCCCGCTCTGGTGCGGCAAGGACGACAAGCGCCATTTGGCGGTTCGCATGCAAGACGGGACAGTGATCCACAATTTCTATATCCCAGCGGGTGGAGATATTCCGGATACGGAACAAAATGAAAAATTCGCCTATAAACTGTCTTTCATGAAAGAAGTGAGCGCTTGGTTTGCCGATATGAAAGCCGCTGACAATCGATTTATTCTAGTGGGTGATCTGAACGTTGCTCCCCTTGAAAGCGATGTATGGAGCCATAAAAAACTCTTAAAAGTCGTCAGCCATACTCCGATTGAAGTGGAACATATGGATGAAATGATGGCATCCCATGACTGGATCGATGCCATGCGCCATTTTGTACCGGAACCAGAGCCTATGTATAGCTGGTGGAGCTATCGGGCTCGCGACTGGCGCACATCAAATAAGGGGCGCCGTCTCGATCATGTCTGGGTCACCCCAGCTTTGATACCAACGCTTAAAGCCATGAAAATTGATCTGGATGCCCGGGGCCGCGAAAAACCCTCGGATCACGCTCCGGTTATTATGGATTTTGATTTAAGTAAGTAAGACAAGAGCATAGTCCCGCTATTTATTTTCGGGACTATTTTCTTTCCCTTCAAATTGCCAGTGATGATGCCCATCCTGATGAGCGCGTTGCTTCGCCTCGTACATCATCTGATCCGCTTTCGCGATTAATTCTTCCGGCTCTTCAAAGAACGTTGGGCCAACTTGAATAATGCCCATGCTAAACGTAACCGGATATTTGCTCCGCCGGTCAAAATGATGGGTTAGGCGGCTAATGGGCACTGCAATTTCAGCAAGTGACGTTCTTGGCATGATGATACAAAATTCATCCCCGCCATACCGCGCCGGAATATCTACCGCTCTAGTTACAGATAGAAGTGTTTTACCGACTTGCGCCAGCACCTCGTCCCCTGCTTGGTGCCCATGTAAATCATTGACTGATTTAAAGTTATTCAAATCCATGTATATAACGACGAACGATAGTTTGTGACGCTCTGCCACCTGACACTCTCTTTTTAGATAGTCATATAATGCACGCCTGTTATGAAGGCCGGTAACACTGTCCTTTTGCGTTTTATCATGAAGTCTCGCAAACATATTGTCCAATTTGATACCGACTTGGGAGGCATATTTTTCAACTTCACGGGTGGCGCCTTGCATCTCCGTTAAATAGGCTTGGACATAGGCATCAAAAATAAGTTCCGCGTCAAATAACAAGATCTTATGCAGCGCATTTTTGACAAACTTGGCATCCTCGCCAAAACCGGCATTGTCAATTTCGGTATCCAAAATCTGCTGAAGGTAAGCGTGGGTTTTCATATAGAGTTTCGGGCGAACATCCAATCGCTTGTGAACTTTTCCTATTCGAAGGCGCGTATTGACATAATCGGTGCCATACTCTCCGTCAAAAATACTTCTAACGTACTCAGTCATGTATTTCTTAAGGCGCCGCAGTGTATCCACATCACCGATTATCTCGGCGATTTCCGGGTCACTCAACTGATACGAATAAAAATCTTCTATAAGTTCGGGCAAACGCTTTGTGACAGCTTCCTTGGCGGATTTTATTCGAAACAGATCACTATCGGTGAAATCTATTAAGTGTAGACGGCGAGCAATTTCTCGACCCGAAAAACCCATCTGGTCAATTAGTGATTTTTCAGCCGAGGATATTTTAGCTCCCATACCACACTTCCGCCTACTCGAATTCATCCCAATATGGCCCAGAGAGTTGAATAAACACTTAAAACCACCGGGATCCTTTAGGCTGGAAGCGTCAAACCTTCACCTGGATTAAAAGCTTGGCCATTTCTGCCAACAAGGGATCCTGTCAGTTCTCCATTTGAAAAATTCACTGCAAAAGAGCTGCCTTTAGCCTCGTTCGCAACATTTCTCACCCAATTATGATAGGATTCCATCATGCCCGATCTCTCATCAGCACCGCGCATCGCCATTTCTACAGCTTTACCGATATGAGAAATTATAGATCCATTATGTGCAAATATAAGTGCACTCCTAAGCTCTTGATCTGCCTCTTCACCATTTAGCGATTCTTCAATCTGTGAAATTAAAGGATGATCTCCCTCGACGTTGATTTTCCCATCCGGTTGCACTTCAATTTGGACATCTGTATTTTCAGGTATTCCAAGACGTGCCATGAGATCTTTGAGTGCCACCTCAGCCTTTTGCATGTGAACAGCTGGATCAAGTGACAATCTTGGAAACTCTGAGAGAAGCTTCTTCGCTCCCTCTGCAGCCGGAGACAAAGTAACCAACACGGCATCGCCTTCAGTAGCGCTCGGTTGAGTTTGCGCGCTTCTTACAGCTTGATCCCCTGTATTATATACGGTCGGACTTCTTGTCGGGTAAAGCATTCCCACATTATGGGTGGAAGTAATCATGACACTCTCCATATTTCACATGCAATTTGCAATGACACAGTTTCGTTGAGCCACTGAACCTTTAGGCTGGAAGCGTCAAACCGTCACCTGGATTAAAAGCTTGGCCGTTTCTGCCAACAAGTGATCCTGTCAGTTCTCCATTTGAAAAATTCACTGCAAAAGAGCTGTTTTTGACCTCATTCGCAACATTTTTTACCCAACCATAATAGGTTTCCATCATGCTGGGGTTCGCATCAGCGCCGCGCGATGCCATTTCTGCGGCTTTACCAATATGCGTTATAACCGATCCGTTATGGGCACCGATGAGCGCATTTCTAAGATCGCGCGAGCCTTCTTCTCCGCTATTGAGGCCTTCTTCAATTTTGTACATTAGCGGGTGATCACCTTCAACGCTGATCGTCCCATCATTCCGAACTTCGATTTCGATATCTGTATCTGCCGACATACCCAAACGCGACATGAGCTCCTTAAGCTCTACTTCTGCTCGTTGCATATGAACGGCTGGATCCATTGTGAGTTCTGAGGCTAGGGAGCTTAACGTTTTTGCGCTTTCTGCGGCGGGCGACAGCGTAACTGTTACTGCATCGCCATACGCCGAGCTCGCCTGAGGTTGAGTTGGTATAGGTTTTGTTGCTTGCCCAGTTGAGGCATAGGCTGCCGGATAAATCGAAACATTATTATTGGTAGAATTAATCATGGCATTCTCCGTGTTTTTACACGAAAGAAGCAAAAATCATACCACTTTTAGGTTCGCAGAAAGCCTACGTTCTGTACTTAATCATTCGAAATTCTGACAGGAAAATATTACCGCCCCGGTTAATTTTTCCGGTAAATATGGTAGCGTCCTTCAGCAACTCCATCAGGGAGCGGGCACGCCGTCCAATTGTCCATGTCAAAGGGTTGGTCACTGGCAATTAGCGCCCCTTCTTGTAAAAGGCCGTTCAAATACTCACCCATTTTTCGAGCCAATGCCACACTGGAAGCCTTATCCCCTGTTCCAATATCGCAATGCGCAAATTTTGCGAGCCCGCCAATACGGGACAACGCAACGGGCAAGGTTTCAAGTATGTCTCCGAGGATCATATGGTGGTCATCGGGAATACAATCTGGATGCGCTTTTACATGGCGATCAAAGACATAGATATCACTTGCATTAAACAAAGACCTTAAATGATCATAAGTACGGCCGTTCCCCAAACCAAACTCCAATACCGGGCCGTTTTTACCCTCAAGGAGCTCCGCAGCTGTGTTCAGGCAGTCACGTTGTGCAGACATTCTGCGAATAAAACTGTTAAGACGGCTCATTTTTCATTTCTTTCATCGACAGGTTCCATTCGGCCTGTACAGCGGGGTCGTTTTCATTCTCACAGTATTTTTCAAACAAACGCAAATACTCTTGTTTCCCAATAATTTGTCCAAGCGCCCAAACAGCCGCCAGACGTACAATCGGAGAAGAGTCTTCTAGCAGTATTTCAATTTTTCCCATATGGGATTTATCTTTTGTATTTCCAAGTGCGATCAAGACATTTCGAATAAATCTATTGCGCCCAAGACGTTTAACCGGAGTTTGAGCAAAGAAAACGCGAAATTCAGCATCTTGTAATTCTACTAATTGCGCAAGAAGTGGCGCGTTCAGCTCCTCTTTTGGCATAATCGCCATTTCACTGGAAATTTGAGCGTATTTATTCCAAGGGCATGCCGCAAGACAATCATCACAGCCATAAATACGATTTTCAATTGCTGATCTAAATTCACGCGGGATATGCGACCGCGTCTCAATTGTCAGATATGAAATACATCTTGAGGCGTTTAATTTATACGGAGCCTCAAACGCCTGCGTAGGACAGGCATCCAGACACGCTGTACAACTGCCACAACCGCCCTTTGCCGGCGGATCAGGGTCTATTTCCAATGTCGATAGTATTACGCCCAGAAAAAGCCAAGACCCGAAGTCCCGGCTCAATAAATTGGTGTGTTTTCCTTGCCAACCAACGCCAGCCGCAGCGGCAAGTGGTTTCTCCATCACTGGTGCCGTATCAACAAATACTTTTACATCCCCGCCGAAAGTCTGAACCATATGACGGGCGATGGCTTTAAGCCGTTTCTTGATCACATCATGATAGTCTTTGCGCCGTGCATAAACAGAAATAATGCCGTGATCCGGCTGGTCTGCCAACATTCGAGGATCTGTATCTGGCCCATAATTCAACGCGAGCACGACTGCCGAATTAGCTTCTGGCCATAAAGTCTTGGGGTTTTGCCGCCATGATTTACGGGCTTCAAGCCAATCCATATCCCCATGATGATTTTTATCCAAAAATTCATCTAAATACTTCCCGGGCTCCGGTCCGAAATCAGCCCCTGTCACGCGAGCAACATCGAACCCTTGTTCCTGTGCAAACCGAACCAGTTCTTCCTTTTGCAGTTGCGTTAAACACGCCATGGCAAAAACTTTCTAGAAATCAAGGTCCGCGTAATGCTTGGGCGCAGGCATTCCGGGTAAATTGTCAGCAAGTAATGAGCGATAAGTCGGCCGAGATTTAATCCGGGAATACCAGACTTTAGCTGCCGGATGTTGATCCCACGGAACATCCCCTAAATAATCAACAGAGGAAATCTGTGCTGCCGCTGCAATATCTGCAAGGCTAAACTCTTCTCCGGCAAGCCAGCTCCGCCGTTCTGTGAGATAGGCAATATAGTCCAGATGGTAGTGAATATTGTGGTGGCCGGCTCGAATGGCAGCGGTATTTGGTGTCCCCGTCCTCATTAATCTTTTGAGGATTTTTTCCTCTACCAGATTATCTGTGACTTCTGTTTGGAATTTACGGTCAAACCACGCCACTAGACGTCTGGTTTCAGCGCGTTCTACCGGATCTTTTGGTAGCAAAGGAATATCTTGATAAACCTCTTCCAAATACTCCACAATTGCCTGACTTTCAGCCACCACCGTTCCGTTTTCGTCTTTCAAAACAGGAACTTCCGAAGCTGGGTTCATAATAAGCAGCTCGTCGCGGCTCTCCCACGGCTTTTCAATAACTAGATCATAATTAAGTTCCTTCTCGTTTAGAACGAGACGGACTTTTCGGCAAGCTGGCAAGATCCAGAAGTGATAGAGTGTACGCATGGGGCTAGCATACCCCACGCATCTCCATAGGAGAATAGTTTCCTCAAAAATTTTGGGAGTAATTATGTATTAATCAATGGACTTCACGGGCACGAAGACCTTCACTTTTCTTTAGAAGCCGTGCGCATTCCTGTTCTACCCGGTCAAACATTTCGGCCACATGCAATTTTCCAGCAACATCCAACCGCTTCACTTCCCCTTTTACTACGTCCGGAGCCTTTTCCCCATAAAGCAGAATAAATCTGCGGGCGGCCCACATAACATCCACCCGATCAATAATGGGATCATCGAAACGGTCCAGATTTTCTTGAGAGGCTAAGGAAATGGTGATGGGTAAATTTTGCATGACGCTTTCTCCAAATTTAATCTACCCTTACAAAAGCAAGGAGCGGGCCAATTTTCGAAGTCTGTTGCAAATAAATTATTCTCCTGATTTTTCCGTTGCTTAACTGCTCTTGAGAAATTTCATAGATACACAAATGCCGCCGGAGTTTTTCCCCAGCGGCAAATTTTACCGGATCAAAATGCAAAAAAAGCCGGTGATTTGCATCACCGGCTTCCTTGGGAAATCACGCGGTTTCCCGCGCTTTATCATCCGACAGGGGATGTTCCAATTTACCAATCATTTCCTTAGGACAGATCTGCCAGAAATGACCACGCTCCATCTCCCAATGTGCGAGCAAACGCTCTGCCATGGGGGATCCTGTTTTATTATGATGCTCTTGGATAAGTGCGCGAAGATCATCATCCCAGTAACTGGAGTCCAGTCGCTGATAAACCACAGTTTCATCGTTGATATTTGTTGGCAAATCGTCATTTTCATCATAGATAAATGCCATACCACCGGTCATACCTGCGCCGAAGTTGCTGCCAACACCGCCCAGAATAACAACCTTACCGCCGGTCATATATTCACAGCCATTTGTGCCGCAGCCCTCAATGACGGAAATCGCACCGGAATTTCGAACAGCATAACGCTCACCAGCTTGGCCAGCCGCGAACAAATAACCGGATGTCGCACCGTACAGAACTGTGTTTCCGATAATGGTGTTTTCGTTCCATGTTATAGGGCTCGAGGTCATAGGCCGGACAACAATAGTGCCGCCAGAAAGGCCCTTACCGCAGTAATCATTTGCATCACCAAGCACTTCAAGTTTCAAGCCCTGCACAGAGAATGCACCAAGTGATTGACCTGCTGATCCCCGAAGACGAACCGTAATATGGCCAGGCTCAAGACCTGTCATGCCAAAGGTGCGAACGATGTGTGACGACAATTTCGTCCCGATCGCCCGGTGTGTATTTCGTATGCTGTAAGCCAGCTGACGTTTTTCTCCGCCGCTGTTAAACACACTGGCTGCATCCATAATCATACGAGCATCAAGCGTTTCTGGAACTGGAACCGGCCCCACGTTCGTGCACACCCGTGGATTGTCACCGGCATCTGCTTCAGCAAGAAGCGGGTTCAGGTCCAAATCGTCAAGATGCGCAGCACCGCGACTAACTTGCGTTAGAAGGTTACTACGGCCAACAATTTCTTCCAAAGAACGGTACCCAAGGGATGCAAGGATCTCGCGCACTTCTTCGGCAAGGAAACTAAAGAGATTGACCACTTTATCGGCCGTTCCCTCGTATTTCTTGATCAGATCTTCATCTTGAGTACAGATACCAACCGGACAGGTGTTGGAGTGACATTGGCGAACCAAAATACAGCCAAGCGCAACCAGTGCCCCTGTTCCAAGACCATATTCTTCACCACCCATCAAGGCACTGATAACGATATCACGGCCCGTTTTCATACCACCGTCCACGCGAAGTAGAACGGAATGACGCAATTTGTTGAGAGTGAGAACCTGATTAACTTCAGGTAAACCCATTTCCCACGGTACACCTGCATATTTGACAGATGTTTGTGGGCTTGCACCTGTACCGCCGGAATTACCGGAGATCATGATCACGTCGGCTTTCGCCTTCGCAACACCAGCCGCAACCGTCCCGATGCCAGCTTCAGCAACCAGCTTCACACAAACACGCGCTTCAGGATTGATCTGTTTCAGATCGTAAATCAGCTGCGCTAAATCTTCGATGGAATAGATGTCATGATGCGGCGGCGGTGAAATCAATGTCACGCCCGGAGTAGAGTTCCGAAGTTTCGCGATCATTTCAGAAACCTTAAAGCCCGGAAGCTGACCACCCTCACCCGGTTTTGCACCTTGCGCGACTTTAATCTCAATCTCTTCACAGTTCGTGAGATATTCAGCTGTCACACCAAAACGGCCAGACGCCACTTGTTTGATAGCTGAGTTCGCATTGTCGCCATTTGGACGTGGTGTAAATCGGCTTACATCTTCGCCGCCTTCACCGCTGTCTGATTTCGCGCCAATACGGTTCATGGCAATGGCAAGTGTCTCATGGGCTTCTTTGGAAAGCGCACCAAGGCTCATGGCACCGGTCACAAAACGTTTGCGAATTTCAGTGATGCTTTCAACTTCATCAATTGAAATCGGGCTACGGTCTGATTTGAAATCCAGAAGATCGCGTAGATTGACCGGCGGTAATGCCCGCTGGCCTTCACTATATTTGCGATAAAGCGAATAACTGTCTTTTTCCACAGCCGTTTGTAGAATGTGGATCAACTCACCGTCAAAGGAATGAACTTCACCTTTTGCTCGGTTGCGATACAAACCGCCAATTGGCAGCGCGATCACGTCTTCTTTAAAGGCTTTGTTATGTTGCTCAAGTAGCGTGTGCTGAACTCCCGGCAAACCAATACCGGACAAACGGGATGGCATTCCGGGGAAAAACTCTGCAACAAGTGCACGGGACAAGCCCAGCGCTTCGAAGTTGTAACCACCACGATAGGAACTGAGGACAGAGATGCCCATCTTGGACATAACTTTAAGAAGTCCCTGATCCACCGCTTTCTTGGCATTGGCAAGGCAGGTTTTAAGATCCAGTCCCGCAAACAAGTTCCGATCGAACCTATCCGCGACAGCTTCTTGTAGAAGGTAAGGGTTGATAGTCGTCGCGCCGACACCGATTAGAACAGCGAAATACTGAACATCAAGGCATTCGGCAGAACGGATGTTGATGGAGGTAAAGGTACGGAGCCCTTCGTTCACCAAATGCGTATGAATGCCGCCTGCTGCCAGAATGCTTGGGATTGGCGCGCGGTCAGCACTCGTGTTCATATCACTCAATATCAAATGCGCGCAGCCACCGCGAACAGCATTTTCAGCCTCTTCACGAATACGGCGCAAGCCGTTTGATAGAGCATCCGGGCCGTCATTACCACCAAAGGTACAATCGATAACCTGACAACTATCACCCATGTAACGCTGCATGGCTTCAAGTTCACCATTGGTCAGGATTGGGCTTTCCAAAGAAAGGATCTCTGCCTGACTAGGGTCTTCGTCCAGAATGTTATTGAGGTTACCAAGACGCGTTTTGAGAGTCATGACGCTGCGTTCCCGCAAACTGTCAATTGGCGGGTTGGTAACCTGACTGAAACGTTGGCGGAAATAGTGGTGTAATCCGCGATATTTTTCGGACAAAACGGCAAGCGGCGTATCATCGCCCATGGAGCCGATCGCTTCTTTGCCCTCTTCCGCCATGGGTTGCAGGATTAGTTCAAGATCTTCAAGGCTCCAACCAGCGCACATTTGGCGTTGACGCAGCTCTTTGCGATCAAACTTACGGCTTTCATCCACATCTTTGAGTGTGTCTTCAAGATGGACGACATTTTCAATCCATTTTTCAAACGGTTGGGCATTTGCCATTTTGTCTTTCAGATCGTTCGAGAAGTAGAATTTTCCTTTTTTAAGGTCCACTCCGATCATCTCGCCCGGGCCAACGCGGCCTTTACGAATAACTTTGTTTTCGCTTACAGGTACCATTCCGGTTTCTGAGCCAACAACCAGTAATCCATCTGTCGTAAGTGTGAAACGAAGTGGGCGCAAACCATTACGGTCAAGACCCGCAATTACCCAGCGGCCGTCCGTCGCACAGATCGCAGCAGGACCGTCCCATGGCTCCATTACAGAGTTACAATAGGCATAAAGCGCTTTGTGTTTTTCCGGCATGGAAGGCGTGTTCGACCAGCTTTCCGGAATAAGGAGTGTTTTGGACATTGGGGCACTTCGACCCGCACGCACGAGCACTTCAAACACGGCGTCCAGCGCCGCACTATCGGAGCTACCGGCTTGTACAATCGGTTTCACATCGTCGGAGCGATCCCCAAAGGTACTGTGCGCCATCCGGATTTCATGGCTTTTCATCCAATTGATGTTGCCGCGAATGGTGTTGATCTCACCGTTATGGGCCAGAACGCGGAAGGGCTGCGCCAAGTGCCATGTTGGGAAGGTATTTGTAGAATAGCGTTGATGATAAATGGCAAAGTTGGAGACAAACCGCTCATCCAGCAAATCAGGGTAGAAGCTGGAAAGCTGTTCAGCCAAGAACATGCCTTTATAAATGATGGAGCGGCAAGAAAGTGTGCAGATGTAAAATCCGCTGATATGCGCTTGCAAAACAGCTTTTTCGATACGGCGGCGAATAATGTATAGCTCGCGCTCAAACGTATCGTCATCAACACCGCGGTTATTGGCGATCATGATCTGTTCGATTTCAGGGCGCGTCGCATTGGCTTTTTCGCCAATAATGCTCGCATTCACTGGAACCTGACGCCAACCATAAATGTAATAGCCAAATCTCAGTACTTCAGATTCAACAATAGTCCGGCAGGTTTCCTGTGCTTCAAAATCTGTACGCGGTAAGAAGATCATACCAACGGCCAATTTTCCGTCCAATGGCTCATGACCTGTACGAGCAATATGTTCTTTAAAGAAATCTTGCGGGATCTGTACGTGGATACCACAACCGTCACCGGTTTTACCGTCCGCATCCACGGCACCGCGATGCCAGACTGCTTTCAGGGCATCAATGCCAGCTTCGACAACCGAACGTCTCGGGGCGCCATCAATGGCTGCCACAAGGCCAACACCGCAGTTATCATGCTCTTCCGAAGGATCATACATCCCGTTTTTAGCAAGGTGAGCTGCGTTTTCTGTCCAGGATTTAACGAATTCTTCGCCGGACATTTCTGGGGAGTTCTTTTTCATGTTTCTACCTCTACCTTAACCTTAAGACGCTTTGGACTGCTGCACTGCGTTTTTTAGATAAACATCAATGGATACCGCAGCATCCTGTCCGTCGCGAATGGCCCAAACAACAAGTGATGCACCGCGCACGATGTCGCCAATGGCATAGACACCGTCCATGTTTGTCATTTTGGTGAATGGGTTGACCTGAATGGTGCCCCAGCGCGAAACTTCCAGCGCAGGTTCCTCAAACAGAGTTGGAATATCTTCAGGATCAAAGCCGAGCGCCTTAATGGCAAGGTCACACGGAATATTATATTCAGAGCCGTCCAGCTCAACCGGTACCTGACGACCTGTTGAGTCTGCAATACCAAGATGCATCTGGATCGCTTTGACGCCTGTCACTGTGCCGTCGCCCAAGAAAGCCTTTGGGGCTGACAGCCATACAAATTCAACACCTTCTTCTTCGGCGTTGCGGGTTTCGCGCAATGAACCCGGCATATTTTTGCGATCCCGACGATAGAGGCATTTCACGGATTTTGCACCTTGGCGAACAGCTGTCCGCACACAGTCCATGGCCGTATCACCACCGCCGATGACGACAACGTTTTTGCCCTTCGCGTTCAACTCGCCACTGTCAAACGCCGCAACTTCATCGCCGAGGCCTTTTCTGTTGGATGCTGTTAGATAATCAAGCGCCGGTACAATGCCGTCAACGCCACTTCCCGGAAGAGAAATATCACGCGCTTTATAAACACCCGTTGCAATCACCACCGCGTCGTGTTTGGCGCGAAGCTCAGCAAGAGTAGCATCCCGGCCAAGTTCAAAATTCAAATGGAAAGTCACACCGCCATCGGCCAATAATTTGGCGCGGCGTTCAACCACATCTTTTTCCAGTTTAAAACTTGGAATTCCATAAACAAGCAACCCGCCCACACGATCGTAACGATCGTAAACATGGACCTGATAGCCTTTTTTCCGCAGCTCATCTGCCGCCGCCATGCCGCCAGGGCCCGCACCAATTACGGCGATTGACTGATCAAGTTCAACCATTGGGGCATTGGGTTTCACCCAACCATTTTCCCACGCCGTATCTGTGATGTATTTCTCAACGGCACCGATGGTTACAGAATCGAAGCCTTTTTCAATAACACAAGAGCCTTCACACAGGCGATCCTGCGGGCAAATGCGGCCACAAATTTCAGGCAATGTATTAGTAGATTGGCTCAGCTCATACGCTTCTTCCAAGCGGCCACTTGCCGTCAGGCTCAACCAGTCAGGAATATTGTTTTGAACAGGGCAATGCACCTGACAGAAAGGAATACCGCACTGTGAACAGCGGCTAGCTTGCTCGGCGGCTTTATCGGGCGAGAATTCTTCATAAATTTCCTGAAAATCCTCACGTCGCAATTCAGCTTCGCGTTTGGCTGGCATCTGCTTTTCAAGCGATACAAATTTCAACATATTCTTTGACATACAGCGTCCCTAACTCAGCCCCGAAAGATGGCGGGGAGTATTTTCTCAGTTACTTACAAGTAATCGTTTTTTGCGGCTAAAGGGGCGGCGCATAAAGGCTACCTCCTTTTTTGACAGTTTGTAGAACCATCGGCCAAATTCTTATTCCGCAGCGTCTAAACTTCCGCGGGACGCTTGTTCTACCTTACAAACGCATAATTGACCAGCGGAAAAGCGAAAATTAGTCAACAACTGTGACCTATTATTTACGGATGGCTCTAAGTTTGTCGAAAATTGTTTGATTTTTGTCGCATTATGACCAACATTTAGTCCCATATCGGACCTTTGTTGAAGGTGAAAAGGATCAACCCTCCTCAGATTCGGTAAAACCGACCAAAGTAGTCCCTTAAACACAAAAAAACCGGCGGGACAAATCAATGCCCAGCCGGTTTGGTATTTTCTATGTGGTTTTAGATCACGCGTGAAGTTCGCTGTAACCGCCGCCTTTTTGGAAACGGGTCAAATGCTGTAGGCACGCCGGAGCAAATGTCTTCGGCAATATTCCAAGTTCCGCAAATCCAGAACATTCGCCGCTCAACACGTTATCGGATTTAAGCAGACGGACCTGATCTGTCGTCAGCATTGGCTTACCGGGATAAAGCCCCATAAAGAAGCCCATCATGTTCATCAATCCTTCTGGCATTGGCAGAACGATAGAAGACTGCTTAGTCACTTTTTCAATAATCTCGATGATATCAGAAAGCGCCAAAGCGTCGGGGCCGCCAAATTCCCAGACCTTACCTTGATAGTCCGAGTTTAGGACAATCTTGGCAATGGCCTCCGCCAGATCCTCAACAGAGACAGGCTGCATCAGGTTTTTACCGCCGTCCAGAAGCGGCATGACTGGTGAGATGCTGCTAAGGGCCGCAAATTTGTTTGTAAAATTATCATCTGCGCCAAACACAACAGAAGGACGAATGATTGTCGCACCTTCGAAAGCTGCCAATACGGCGGTTTCGCCAACAGCTTTTGTATGCGCGTACTTTGAGGCACTTTTCGCATCAGCGCCGAGCGCCGACATATGAACCAGTTGCGAGGCACCCGCAGCTTTCGCGGTAGCGGCAACACGGGCCGCGCCATCTTCATGCACTGCGTTAAATTTCTGGGCGCCCGCCTCATACAAAAGACCAACCAGATTAATAACAATGTCAGCCCCGGCAACGGCGCGCTCTACTGATGCCTGATTTCGAATGTTTGCCTGAACGCCAACAACCTGGCCCACATTTCCTTGCGTCATAAGCCTTGCAGCTTTTTCAGTATCGCGAACGGCTAAGCGGATCTGGTGCCCTTCAGCAGCTAACCGGCCAACAAGATGGTGCCCAATAAAACCGGAGCCGCCAAAGATGGTAATCAGACGTGTGGACATTTTCTAAACCCTCTCTTTTGCAAAGAAACCGCGATCTGTTTGCGGTACATGTGCTTTTGATACAGCTATTTAGCGGGATCTGAGCCCCACGCCAAGATAAAAGCACAGTAAATGGTAAAAGTTTCTAAAAGTTTGTTGACATGCAACGCTGCAGTTTATATCAGAAGGCCTCGTTAAGTTGCCCAGATGGCGGAATTGGTAGACGCGCTAGCTTCAGGTGCTAGTTTCTGTATGGAAGTGGAGGTTCGAGTCCTCTTCTGGGCACCAACTTAACTTTCCCCCGCATATTCTTGAAACAAAATCGACAAGAAACCTGCGCGCGCCAGTCCCACGCATCCTGCCTTTGCATAGGTAACAGCATATCTTCAAAGCATATGGGTTGAAGGCTGAACTTGAAGGTCGAATACTTGATACAATTCAGGGCCGCTCACATGACATTGACGGCAAAAGGTACCGAGGAGATGGAATACTGCATGCCAGAGCAACAGTAATTTAGAAGTTTCCTAAGTATATATTGGACTAATAGCAAAGGATGGGAGAAATCCTCAAAACCCCACTGAGCCTAGGCTTACCATTCCAATGCCGGCTTACGGGAACGATAGCGGACATTAATATTATTTCAGCCTATCGTCCGCTATTGACCCAAGCCTGACATTTTTTGCAAAAAAACGACCCCGAAGGGCCGCTTTTGAAACTCATATGCTATAAGCGTTAGACTGTGTCATTTGTTTTACGTTTTTTGCGCCAGCCTATGAAGCTCATGACGGCGAGACCCACGCCGTATAAGGGTAACGCTGCTGGGAGGGGGACAGCTGAAATGGAGCTTTCGACAGTAAATGTCATTGTATAGCCTACGCCACCGCCGTTGTTCATCCCAAATGCACCATTCCCAATGAGCATGTTATATATGCCTGGGCCGCGCGTGAAAGGCGCCGCACTAAAAGTCTGAGGGCCGGACGCACCATCACCCATAGAAATCTCGAAAATGGTTGGTGTAGTTGTGTTTTCTTCCAATCCCCATACCGGACCTGGGGACCCAAACCAAGCATTAGATGCGTTTGCATTTGTACCAAAATCAATACTTGCACCGACAAGAGTTTGGTTCGCACTAATCACGATGTGGAAGGCGTCGGAGGAATCGTCGTCGCCTCCTGTAAAGATAGATCCATGGAAAACATTCGCACCATTTAAAAGTGAAAAATCACCAACGCCACCAATATTGTCGTAATCACCACCGGCTTCGGTGCCTGTCGCTTCATCATAACTACCGCTATAGGCCACAGACAGGGCATGAGCCTGTGTGGTAAATGCTGCCGCTGAAACAATAGCAATAAAAATTCGTATTATCGATTGTCTTATAGTCACCCTGATTCCCCCCAAAGTAGTTGGCCTAGAAGCTTTACTTTATTAGTATTACGTGTTTTAGCAAATCAAATTTCTTTCACCGGCGCATTTTGTGAAAGAATACGTTTAGGCCACCATTTTCCAATTATCCTTCAAGTAGTGGCCTACCGTAGGACGATCTGATCACAGTTGGGTTAAGGCTTAAGGCTAGAGCTCAATTGAACGAGCAGTCCTCACTAATCAGTTTTTTGTAGCGACTTTACGAGAGGATATATGTTTGTGCGCTCTTGCAATTCATGCCCCTCTGTCCCCGTCCAAGTTCATTTTTATTACCCTGTATAGGGCAGCATGAATGCCCACCCTGCGGATTGATATTTCTTGCCATTTATGGCTGCCGCTAGTGAGAAAGATAGTTGTGTCGCCGTGTTCTTCGCAGCCATTGAATAAAGTCTTCCGATCTGCGCTCATAAGACCTCCCATGATTTGGAACATTTCACCACAAGCAAACAGTGGGTTTCATCATCGCTTTCAATTCGTTCAAATAATTAGACATGTTGAGGCTTCCATTGTCGGTTGGCGGCCAGTATGTCGGCTAATTGTTTCTCCGTGAAAGGTTTTGTAAGCACATCATTTATCCCGGCTTCTTTAAACTGGGCGTGACGCTCGGCGAATGCTTCCGCGGTTAATCCAACAATTGAGATATTTTTACCTATTGCCGTTTTTCTAATCTCTCTTGCGGCTTCAATTCCGTTCATTTCAGGCATGTGGATATCCATGAGGATTAGATCTGCCCAATCCTCCTTTGCTGCCTCAACAGCTAATTTGCCATTTTTCACATGTTTCACCGAATGGCCAAATTTTTCCAGAAAAGCCTTGGCAATCATTGCATTCACATCATTGTCTTCCGCAAGTATGACGTTGATGGAGGTTATTTCTTGAAAGGCAGTCTCTTTTCTTCCAACGGATACGTCATTTACGTTTTCATTTATGGCGGCTTCAAACGGGATATGGAGATTGAACTTCGTGCCAGCACCAATTTCGCTGTCGACTTTGATGGTACCGCCCATTAACTCGGTGAGCTGTTCGACAATGGTCAATCCCAGTCCAGTTCCCCCATATTTTCGGGTGGTCGAGCTATCTTCCTGCGTAAAAGACTCAAAAATAACGTCAAGTCGATCTTGAGAGATTCCAATACCAGTGTCCTCAACAGACATGTGTATTAAATGCTCTTTTGCGTCTTGCATCAAGCCGCGTGTATCGCCCACATCTTCTGCAGTTTCGATTGTCAGGGTAATCTGACCAGCCTCTGTAAATTTGATCGCATTACTCAGCAAATTCCACAATATTTGTCGCAATCTGACGGGATCACCTACCACTGCTAAATCAGCTATAGAGCTGTCACTCACAACTAGCTTTAGCCCTTTGTCATCGGCAAGACTTTGAAACGGACTGGTTATTGTTGAAATCAAGTCGTTCAATGAAAAAGCTTTTTCTTCAAGCTCGAGTTTTCCAGCCTCAATTTTGCTCATATCAAGTACATCGCTGATGATAGAGAGCAGCGTCTGACCGGATGAGAGAATTATATCCACCTTTTGATGTTGATCTTCGTCTAGATGGGTGTGCTTCAACAATTGCGCCAATCCCAGTACGCCGTTCAGGGGAGTTCTTATCTCGTGGCTCATAGTTGATAGAAACTCTGATTTGGCAATGTTAGCCGCCTCGGCTCGAGCTAACGCCAGATGAAAATCTGTAACATCGCGACCGGTCGCCTGGATTTCCGTTATATTTCCGTCGTCATCAAAATATGCGTGGTTGATCCATTCAAACGTTCTTGTTCCTCCAATGCCATATTTGGTTTGATTTACAGTGGTGAAAGTTGGGGCATCTTGACTTAGATGTAATAAATTATCTTTTATCTTTTTGTGCTCATTTCGGGGAACGTTATCATAAAGTGACGTACCAATAAGTTCACTTTGATCTTTTCCGATGGAATCCGCATAAGACTTATTAATAAAACTAAAAATGCCATTTGGTAAGAAGCGGCAAATGAAATCGGTTTGTGATTGAACAAGGTGATCGAGTTTACCCTCGCTCAATCGCAAGTCGGCCTCAATTCGCTTTCGTTCTGTAATATCGGTGCGAAGAGCAATATATTGGAAAGGCTTTCCTGACGCATCGGCAAATGGAATAATTGTCGCATTCACCCAATAATGCGCACCGGTCTTGGAAATGTTTTCTATCTCGCCGCGCCAAACCGACCCGTTTGCCATAGTTTTCCATATATTATTGTAAAACTCGGGGGTCTGTTCTTCTGAAAAAAACACATGGTGTTCATTTCCGATAAGTTCGTTCCTAGTGTAACCACTTATGTCGCAATATTTATCGTTTACATGTGTGATGTGACGTTCTGCATCAACGATACTTACGATTGCGTGCTCATCCAGAGATAGTTTTTGGAAGTCGAGTTCTCGGTTTTTGTTAGCAAGAGTAGACTGCTCTCTTTGAGAAATATATCGGCTGAGATATACGAAAATAACGACTAACGCACTTTCAAGAACAATCAGCGATACAATCAAGGCGATCAACCTGTTGCTTTGGATAATTTTTTCTTGCACTTGAATTGCTGTACGGGTGTCTAGTTTGACGAAAAATCTTTGGATTGGATCCATTATGCTGGCTTTTGAACGGTGATATTCCGGCCCATGTAGAATTCTAAGGGCCATATCACGATTACTCTCGTTTTCTACTCGGTGCTGTTCATCCGCTTCCTTCAAATTGCCCTTGATGGCCCGCATTGCCATATTTTCAAGCGCAACCAAGGCATCTGATCGATCCTGCGCTTCTTGCAATAATGCCAGCTCTTCCTTGGTAATCCCTTGTTTGATCATCATTTGCCTAAGTGGCTGCGCCCTTTCACGGTCGACCGATCGATCATGGGCAGCAAAAAAATCCCAATATATTTGGTTGTAGTTTTTGGGGCGCGGTTGTTCTCCGTTTCGGATTGCCAATACTTCTTGAAACTGGTTTTTAAATATTTCGTTACGCGTTGCTGCATAAGTGCGAACCATGCGGGTCAAATCGTCAGAGCTTTGTCGTAGTTCGTCAGCAAGCAGGTAAGATTGATATCGATTGTTAGCGCTTTCACCAATAGACGTCGCAACCCCATTAAGTATGTATGAGGAAACTATAAAGAGAAACAGGGTCACGAAACTAGCAAGCAAAACCGCTGAGCGCCAAGTCTTCAGTGTTGGAGTTGCTGTGTTTCCGTTAATCATGAGTTCTTGTTCCCGTGATCGCTTTAAGAATATAAACCCTGTAAGAGTGAGCTGGCTTAGCTACCCATTTCTGGCCCTGAATATGACGGCGCACCCTTGAAGGTAGAGTAAATCTATACTAGAAAAGGAAACATTGTATTACCAAAACAGCATGTACTGGTGAATTTTTGCATATTATCGTTTCAAATAGTTTCAGTTGATCTAAAGCCAACTCACAAGGTGGAACCAATAAAATTGACGAACGGATCCGAAGTAATTTTTTGGATTTCTAGAAAATGTTAAGATGTTGATTTATTTTAATATTTTTACTTAAACTCAAACCTTAACGCCTGATCATTTTCTCCCGTCGGCCTTACAGGAGACGTTTTAATTCTTTGTCTTAATGCGTCCGATCTGCACGTATAGCGATTTATTAATCAGAATATAAACATGATTTGATTATGTTAACATCTTCGTTGGATGATATAAGGCGAATTGTCTTAGCGCTGAAACTGTTATTCAGTAGGAGGTTGCTCTCAGGCCATATGCTCAAAATAGTAGCGCACAGAATCTTGCACGCGCCGGAACCTGTCACCGCCGAGTTTTACGCCGCCGTACCAGCGGGTGACGATCACCATATGATCGGTAAGATTAGCCCCTTCGAGCATTTGCAAGATGATCCGGCCAGCGCCGCCCTCCCCGTCATCATTTTTAATGGGGCCATTTTCTGACAAAATCACCGCCCACGTATTATGGGTCGCTTTGGCAAATTTCTTTTCTTTTTTGAGAAGTTTAAGTGCTGCCACTGCCTCTTTTTTACTGCTGACCTTGGCCCCCGAAACCGCGTATTTCGATCCTCGATCGGTGAGGATATTGGTAAAAGTTTCCATTCTTGAAGGCCCACAAAAATTCAATGCTCTGTTATCTATAACGCACCTGACACCTAGACTATCTGGTTGACGGCAAATTCACAGTACATTTCTTGAAGGACACCAGCCTCTTCTTTGTTGATATCTGGGGCGTCTCTCCTTAGATTGGCGATATATGCCAATACAGGAGTCATTAATGACCGTTTATCTTCATCATCACGATCTTCCAGACGATATTGATCTGGGCGACCAAATTGCTATTGATTCCGAGACTATGGGGCTTAACCCGCATCGGGACCGGCTTTGTCTTGTGCAGTTGTCTGCGGGGGACGGGGATGCACATTTGGTGAAGTTTGATGGCAAGACTTATGACGCGCCGAACCTTGCGCGCCAACTTAGCGATCCGAGCCGCACAAAACTGTTTCATTTTGGCCGCTTTGACATTGCGGTTTTGAAAAAATATCTGGGCGTCACTTGCGATCCTGTTTATTGCACGAAAATCGCGTCTCGCCTTGTCCGAACATATACGGACCGTCACGGCCTTAAGAACCTGTGTCAGGAACTGATTAGCGTTGATATTTCAAAACAACAGCAAAGTTCAGACTGGGGCGCCCCGGAACTCACCAAAGCACAGCAGGATTATGCAGCCTCAGACGTGTTGTACTTGCACCAACTTCGCGAAAAACTGGATGTGATGCTGGCACGCGAAGGACGCACGGAACTTGCGGCGGAATGCTTCAAGTTTTTACCCGTTCGCGCCGAGTTGGATTTGGTTGGATGGGACGAGACAGACATCTTCGCCCACTCCTGATCCTAAAGATGTAGGACCCGGAACCGATGTTTCGGGTCACTCCTTTACTGCGCAGACATCTCGCCCTATCTCTTATTTTGGCTGGGGCCTTGTTAAAAGCGCCGCATTTTCATATATTTCAGCCAGTTAGAAATCTATAGGGCCAGATCGGTTTAACCGATATATGGGCCCATGGAACAGTAGGCGCTTATGACAATTTCCAGTGACGCACCCAGCAACACCTCAAATGCCGATCATGATGGCAATTTGGATTTGATCGCGGCACGGCGTGTTTTACAAATTGAGGCTGATGCAATTTTGCAAATGCAGCGCTCCCTCAATGGGGATTTCATCAAAGCCCTCGATTTAATTTCCGCATCTAAGGGCCGCGTTGTTATTTCCGGCATGGGAAAAAGCGGCCATATTGGTAAGAAAATCGCCGCCACGCTGGCCTCTACCGGCACACCATCGCATTTCGTCCACCCTGGGGAAGCCAGTCACGGCGACCTTGGAATGATTACGCCTGATGACGTTGTAATGTGCCTGTCCAATTCCGGTGGCACGAAAGAACTCTCGGATATCATTGCCTATACAAGACGCTTTGACATCCCCCTTATCGCCATTGTGGGCAAGGCTGACAGCACGCTAGCCCGAAGAAGCGATGTGGCGCTGATTTTACCAGACGCACCAGAAGCCTGCTCCATTGGTTTGGCGCCAACAACCTCAACCACACTGACACTAGCGCTTGGGGATGCACTTGCGGTGGCCTTGCTGGAGCGAAAAGGTTTTTCCGCCGATGAATTTCACGTGTTTCATCCGGGCGGAAAGCTTGGTGGATCTCTGGTGAAAGTCAGCGACCTTATGCATACAGGTGATGAAGTCCCGCTTATTGGTGAACACGCTCCTATGGAAACTGTCCTTTTGGAAATGACCAACAAGGGTTTTGGCTCCGTAGGCATCGTCAGCGAAAATGGTACCTTGGCCGGTATTATTACTGATGGAGACCTACGCCGGCACATGGGCAGCGATTTGTTTTCTAAAAAAGCCGCAGATGTGATGACCCCGGCCCCGCAAACCATTACGCCCCGCTCCCTCGCAGCGGAGGCCTTGTCGCAGATGAATAGTAAGGGCATCAACGGTATTACTTGCCTGATGGTTGCCGAAGAAGGAACGCCGGTCGGTATATTGAGCGTTCATGATTGCCTCCGCGCTGGTGTGATGTAGTCCAATGGACAACTCCCAAAATAAATCTGGCTCAAACGCTCCCAATCAAGGCGATAGAAAAACCGCGGGCAGCTTTATCGGTGGGCATCAAGCAGATTTTGAACGACACCTAAAAAGCACAGGTCGCTATACCCGTTTCGTCTCCGTTATGAAATTTACGTTACCCACACTCGCGATTATTCTTGTGGGGATCGCGTTTCTGATACCCGCAATGGATAAAGAGCCAGATACCATCAGCCTTGAATATCTGAGTATATCTGAAAGCGATCAGAAGCTGACCATGACCAAGCCGCGTTTTCTATCCAGTGATAAAGGTAATCAGCAATTTATGGTGACTGCTGAAAGTGCGACGCAAGAAAGTATTAGCTCCCGAAAAATCGAACTCACCCAAATGCAGGCTGATATTACCCTCAAAAATGGACATTGGTTGTCTGTAACCGCCCCCAAAGGCTGGCTTGATCCGGATACAGAAACACTGGATCTTGTGGGCGGAGTGGAAATATTTTCGGACGATGGCAATCAGTTTTCTGCTAAAAGTGCCCGTGTAAAACTTAAAGAACGCCGATTTATGAGCCCCGACGGCCTTACTGGCCATGGCCCGCTTGGAGAAATTTCCGCTGACAGCTTTGTTGCCAATCAAGTAGCAGGTACGCTAAGATTTGAAGGCAATGTAAAAATGACCCTGTACCCATAAGGTTTCTAAACTGATTATGACACCAACAAGAGCCCTTTATACGAATTGCCTGATGGCCCTTCTATCCGCATCAATAATGTTGGGTGGCACGAACGCCCTTGCACAATCCGCCTTGTCAAATGGCAGCTTCGACACAGACCAACCCATTGAAATAATGGCAGATTCTTTGGAAGTACAGCAAGATCAACAGATCGCTACCTTTGCCGGAAACGTTCAAGTGCTACAAGGTGAAATCCGACTAAAAGCAGAACGTTTAGTGGTCTATTATTCAGATAATAAAACGGCAACGGCGAGTACTGATTCAGGGGAGGCCCCAAAAATTCGAAAAATCGATGTACAGGGAAATGTCTTCCTTTCTAGCCCTCGCGAGACTGCAAAAGGCGATAAAGGCACCTATGATGTGTTGAATAAACAAATTAATTTGCATGGAAATGTGGTATTAACTCAAGGTCAGAACGTTCTTCGCGGAGACAAAATGGTTCTGGATCTCGTTTCAGGAAAAAGCCGTATCATCGGATCTGGAGCGGGTAATAGCAGCGGCCGAGTTCGCGGTATATTTGTACCGCAAAAGAAAAACTAGTCAGGATTACCGGGGCACTATGACGCAAATACAGGAAACAGGGGATAACGGTCCTCGGCTGATCGCCGAAAACACCGGACTATCCGCCCAAAACATTGGGAAATCCTTTAAGAAACGCCCTGTTTTACGGGGTGTGGACGTCACTGTTCATCGGGGGGAGGCTGTTGGCCTTCTGGGTCCAAATGGGGCCGGTAAAACAACTTGCTTCTACATTCTGTCAGGTTTGTTGGGTGCCGATTATGGCACGGTTACTTTGGATGGGATGGATGTTACCCATCTGCCCATGTACCGCCGAGCTCGTTTGGGGATCGGGTATTTGCCGCAAGAAGCTTCTATTTTTCGCGGCCTGAACGTGGAACAAAATATCCGCTCCGTCTTGGAACTTATCGAGCCGATCCGGGAGAAACGCGAGAATATGCTCGAAGAGCTTCTCGCTGAATTCTCCATCAGTCATTTACGCCGCACTCCCGCAATCGCGTTATCTGGCGGAGAACGCCGCCGTGTCGAAATTGCACGGGCGCTGGCTGGAAAACCCAGTTATGTCATGCTGGACGAGCCTTTCGCCGGAATTGATCCTATCGCTGTGGGTGATATTCGTGACTTAATCTCACATTTGAAAGAGCGCGGCATTGGCGTCTTGATTACAGAACATAACGTTCGCGAAACTCTGGAAATCATCGACAGGGCATACATTCTTAACGATGGCCATGTGATAATGGAGGGCAGCCCGTCCGAGATTGTCGAAGATGAAGGTGTAAGACGCGTATATTTAGGAGACCGCTTTAACCTTTAGTACAGAATTTACACTCTACTGTATAAGAGGTAACCGGGAGAGATTATGGCTTTAGCGCCCAGACTGGACATACGGCAAAGTCAACAACTTGTAATGACGCCGCAATTGCAACAAGCGATTAAGCTGTTGCAACTTTCCAATCTGGATCTTGCAACGTTTGTTGAGCAAGAACTCGAAAAAAATCCCCTTCTAGAACGCGGCGATGCAGATCTAAATACAGATGCACCGGCAGACGTAGTAAGAGAGGATGCAGACGCTTTTGGTGCTGAAACACCAGATACAGAGGGTTTGGCCGATCTGTCCCTGAACGACGCGACTGCACTTCCCGAAACAAAAGACAGTCCGCTAGATACAGATTATGACAATCTGTATAATAACGATAGTAACACCGATCTACCTGACAATGCTTCAGCTGCGACCGAACAGGGCACTTCAGATTATCTGAACGGCCCCATTGGATCCGGCGGCGGCGTTTCGGGGTCCGATTATTCCTTCGAAGACGGCCTCACGGACGATATTTCTCTCCAAGATCATCTAACCGCGCAGTTACAGATCCTAAATTTGCCGGCTGCGACAAAATTCATTGCCGCCTATTTGATTGATCTCGTTTCCGAAGCTGGATATTTCACTGATAATCCACACGAGATAAGCCAGACCCTTAATTGCGAAGTTGAGATGGTAACGAATACTCTTGATATTCTCAGAGAATTTGAACCTGCCGGGGTTTTTGCCTACGATCTCGCTGATTGTCTTGGCTTGCAATTAAAGGAAAAGGATCGTCTTGATCCAGTTATGCAGACTTTTCTGGATAATCTGGAATTGCTTGCAGCGCGAGACATCAAGACTTTGATGTCAAGATGCGGGGTGGACCGCGAAGACGTGACGGATATGATTTCTGAAATCAGAGATCTGGATCCAAAACCTGGCCTTCAGTTTGGCAGTGATGTTGCGGCAACACTTATACCTGATGTTTTCATTACTCAGAACCCGGATCAAAGCTGGAATATTGAGTTAAACAGCGAAACCTTGCCCAAAGTCCTTGTAAACAACCGCTACTATACACAGATCACTAGTAAGACGCACAAGAAGCAGGAACGCGAGTTCATTTCAGAGTGCTTAAACACCGCCAACTGGCTCGTAAAATCGTTGGACCAGCGGGCCAATACTATCTTGAAAGTGGCGCGTGAACTTGTCCGTCAACAAGAGATGTTTTTTATTCACGGGATTGCCCATTTGAAACCCTTGAACCTGAAGGCAATAGCCGACGCCATTGAAATGCATGAAAGCACCGTTAGTCGTGTAACCGCTAACAAGTATATGGCAACACCCCGCGGCACATTTGAGCTGAAATATTTCTTCACTTCAGCCATCAATTCCACAGCCGGTGGCGACCAGCATGCAGCAGAATCGGTGAAACACAAGCTCAAGCAGCTGGTTGACGGCGAGAAACCAAATGCTATTCTCTCAGATGATAAGATTGTAATGCTCATGAAACACGAGGGCATTGACATTGCTCGGCGGACCGTCGCCAAATATCGCGATGCATTGAAAATCCCGTCGTCCGTCCAGCGAAGGAGACAAAAGAAACTGCTTACCACCTAATATGAAGGAGTTCGGAAAATGGAACCACCACAGCAGGGTATACTTAAAAACCAATCTCTAGACTGAAACAGATCGGTCTAAACCGCGGTCGCAGAAACTAAACGCGTAGTCTAATAATTATTTTCAGCGGCTGTCTTAAGTAAACTTTTAAGAATTGGGTCAAAATATGCATGTGATTGTCAAAGGTAAACAGGTTGATGTTGGAACTGCACTTACTGAATATGTAGAGGATAATCTGAATGAACGAGTTTCCAAATATTTTGACAATGCCATCAATGCTGAAGTAACCCTCAGCAAACGAGGGCATGATTTCCACATAGAATGCACTGTACACTTGGGGTCTGGTATTACGGTTGTCGCTTCCGCAAACCACGTGGACGCCCATGCGTGCTTCGATATAGCGTGCGAACGCATTGACAAACAACTCAGAAGATATAAAAGACGCTTGAAAGACCACCACGGCAAGGATCGTGTGAGGGCAAAACAAATTATAGCTGCCCAAGCATATATCCTCGCACCGGAACCGGATGAACCAGAGGCTGACCTCCCGACGAACGGGGAATGGCAACCAATGATCATTGCAGAGAGCAATGAAGACATTCCTGATTGTTCCGTAGGTGAGGCTGTAATGCGTATGGATTTGGCAAACTTGCCAGCAATGATGTTCCACAATTCTGGAACGAAAGGACTTAATGTTGTTTATCGGCGATCAGATGGTAATATTGGCTGGATTGATCCGAAATAGGACATAACGGCTGTTATCGGGGGATTGTCCTCATATTCGCGTTAAACAACTAGTTAGAGATTCATGGATATAGTTGACTTGATCAGCCCTGATACTGTTTTTGCTGACATAAAAGCGACCAGTAAAAAACAGGCATTGCAGGAATTATCCCGCCGGGCCGCCGCTGCCACTAATTGTGATGAGCGGGAGATCCTTAAGGTGTTGATTGAACGTGAACGTCTTGGCACAACAGGTGTCGGACAAGGAATTGCAATCCCCCATGGAAAATTAAAATCCCTGAATAGTATTCAGGGGTTTTTTGCCCGCCTTGACACTGGCATTAATTACGATGCCATGGATGATATGCCGGTAGACCTGATTTTTCTTCTGCTGGCCCCTGAGGAAGGGGGAGCTGATCATCTAAAGGCACTTGCAAGGGTCTCTAGAACATTGCGAAATACAGAGCGGTGCGCGCGTTTACGCGGTACTGCAAATGCTGATGCAATTTTCGCTGTCCTGACAGATGATAATATGGCAGCTTGAATTAATGCGATCGAAATTGGTCAATAGATTGAAAGCCCGAGTTCGCATTAATATTTCAAGATAAATAGGTCCAACAACAATAGGTCTAGAATGAAGTTTGTTTCAACTTGTCTATTGGTATTTTCGTTTCTTGTTTTCGGCCTAACGACTGCGATCCGCGCAGAAGGCGCACGCGTGCCCGTTCTCGACCTTCCCCTAAAGTGTACCATCGGCGTTGACTGCTTTTTGCAGCATTTCATGGACGCCAAACCCGGAAAAGCAGCTGCGGATTATACATGCGGCTCCCTTAGCTATAACAATCATCGCGGGACAGATATACGGATCCAGACGCTAGCTCAAATGGAAAAGGGGGTTCCGGTAATTGCAGCAGAAGAGGGAACAGTCACAGGCATCCGACGGGGGGTTAAGGATCAATATTACAGCGATTATTCCAAGAAAAAGAAAAAAGAAATATATAATATTGGCCTTGGAAATGTCGTGGTCCTTGATCACGGAGGCAAATGGACCACCTTCTACGCCCATATGCAAAAGGGTTCGATCAAAGTTTATAAAGGGCAGCGGGTCCAAAAAGGCGAGGTTCTAGGATATGTGGGTATGTCTGGTCTTACGGATTTCCCTCATCTCCATTTTGAACTTCGTCATAAAAACAAACGTATAGATCCGTTTACAGGCCTTGAGAAAAACGAAAAATGTGGCAATTTCAAAAAGAACTACTGGAGCGATAATATCAGCTCCCAGTTGACCTATACGCCGACTTTCTTTGTTAATATAGGCTTTTCAGAAACACGTCCTTCCGGAAGACGGGATCTTGAAACCGGCAAGAAAAATCAAGATGAATTTGGGCCAATGGCGCCAACTCTGTTTTTCTGGAGTTATTATATCGGAAGCCGTAAGGGCGATAAAATTTCTTTGAAGCTATTTGATCCTGCTGGGAAAATTATCGGCAAACATATTACGAAACCCATGGGTAAGCATCAAATCAGCAGAAACCTTTTTATTGGGGTTAAAAAACCGGCAACGGGCTGGAAAAATGGAATCTACCGCGGAGAAGTTGCGATTTTGAGAGGCGACGAGCGCCTCACAAATAGTGCGAGCATTACCCAAAGATAGTCAGCGAAGAGCGACTAAAGCAGCCGCTCTTAAAACGCACTGTATTAGCTAACCAGAAACGCTTCCAAATCATTTTGGCGAGCAATTACCAACGCAACTTCTGCGCTGTCTTCTTCTCCAAGACGTTGGCCGTCAGCAGAATAAATGGCGTAAATGGTTTCGCCTTCTTCTTGCACTTTACGTACATATGCCGTGTCCATAGACCCCAGAACTGCAAGCGCCGCCGGACTGATTTGGCGAAGTGTCGCTTCCTGATACTGCATTACATAACTCCTGTTGTACAAAGTTCTATCAGAACCGGCACTTAATCGACATTATTGGGTGAGCTGATTGTTTTGATGTTCTGCCCGCTACCCTTCATATTTATTTCGATCTGCTTAACGTCCTTCTTCTGTATCGGAAGTAGCAAATCTATGTGAAGCAATCCGTTGTCCATCTCTGCTCCGGCAACTGTCACTCCCTCAGCCAGTACAAATTTGCGCTGGAACTGACGGGCAGCAATGCCTCTGTGCAGATAAATACGACCCGCATCTTCACTCTGCTTACCATGAATGATAAGTTGATTTTGTTCCAGCGTAATCTGCAGATCTTCTTTAAAAAATCCTGCGACAGCCAGTGTTATACGAATATCCGCATCAGAGACCTGTTCGATATTGTATGGGGGATAGCCTTCACCGTTTGATTTTGCCAGCTGATCCAGCATATGTTCGAAACGATCAAAGCCCAGCAGCAGGGGGCTGTTAAACACAGACATTGTTGACACGACGCATTCTCCTCATCCGAGCGAGTTTAGTTTTAGGTCCGCAATTGGCACCTTCTAGCGAGCCCAGTATGGCGCTCACCTTTCATTTAATGTAGGTTGCCTTGGTACTCTCATCAAGGCTGCAGTTCACAAGTTTAACATTTTGTGATGTGCCAATGCTAAAAACCAAGAATTTATAAGAAAAGACACGGAGCATTTTCATGACCTTTGACCCCCACAAAGAATCGCTAAAAGTTGGTATCGTCGGCGCTGGCGCCATGGGCCGCGGAATTGCACAGGTTTCCGTAACCGGCGGCATGCAGGCCGTTATATTCGACACAAAAGAGGGGTCTGCAAAAGAAGCCTGTTCCTTCATCGAAGACATGATTGACAGAGCCGTGAGCAAAGGGCGCCTGCAAGCAGAAGAGGGAGAGGCGTCCAAAGGCCGCCTTTCCGTTGCAAATACACTGGGAGACTTCAAAGACTGTGATCTGGTTGTCGAAGCAATCGTCGAAAATATCGATATTAAGCAATCGGTTTTCAAACAAATTGAGGAAGCCGTCTCGGACGACACCATAATCGCGTCAAACACATCGAGTATTCGGATCTCCTCGATTGCCTCAGCTTGTAAAAACAAAAACCGGATAGCGGGTCTGCATTTCTTCAATCCTGTTCCGCTGATGAAACTTGTGGAGGTGATCAATGGCACCGAAACCAGCAAAGAGACAACAGACGCGCTCTGTGTCATCGGTAAACGTATGGGCCGTGTACCAGTCGTCGTAAAAGACGCTCCAGGATTTCTCGTAAACCTTGGAGGGCGCGCCTATACAACAGAGGCCCTACGTATTGTCTCTGAGGGTGTTGCGGAACCCCATGAAGTGGATGCCATCATGAGAGATGCTTGTGGCTTTCGTATGGGACCGTTTGAGCTGGCCGATCTAACCGGTATCGACGTCAACTTCCCCGTCAGTCAAATAATTTATGAAGGCTATTTTCACGATAAACGGCTGGCCACAGCACCGCTACATGAAAGCATGATGGAGGCTGGCCGCCTTGGGCGTAAAACCAAAGCTGGTTTTTACGAGTATGATGAAAACGGGGAAATCATTCGACCAGCACCTGCCGACGTTCCGAATGTGGAGCCTGCCAAACGGGCTTATTTACCCGAACCGGTTCCAGCCCTTGAACCGCTCCTTCGCGATCTAGGGATAAGCATACTCGCGGTAGATGATGGCGTGTCGCCAATTTTGGCCGCTCCGGTAGGAGAAGATTGCACGAGCCTTGCCCTCCGATTAAAACTGGATGCGAAAAGGCTTGTTGCAATTGATATGCTCACTGGAGTGCATCTACATGCAACAGTGATGGCGGCCCCAGGTGCAAATGATGAAACGGTTGATAGTGTTATGGCGGCCTTGCGAAAAGTCACCAACTCCGTGACCCGCATCAAAGATTGTCCCGGCTTTATTGCGCAACGTATCCGGGCCATGGTGGCAAATCTAGGCTGTGAAATGGCCCAAATTGGCGTTGCAACACCGGAGGATATCGATAAGGGGATGAAGCTGGGGCTGAATTACCCGCTAGGGTCAATTGAGCTTGCGGAATATATGGGCACAAAAAACACCCATACGATTTTGGAACAGCTTCAACGCATTACTGGCGAGGAACGTTATCGTCCAAGTCAGTGGCTTCGCCGCCGCGCACTTCTGAACCTACCGATCCATACGGCTGACTAAAGTTAAAGGGCACCCAATGGTGCCCTTTAACTTAATTAATTAGCGTTTCCGGCGTCATGTTCAGCCTTTTGGGCTGCCATCTCTGCCATTTGGTGAAGGGCCCCAGCAAGCGCAGCAGATCCCCCAAGGCTGGTTTCCATGGCTTGCATAAGTGTTGCCACGATACCTGCATTAAAAAAATCACGTTCCAAGCCCGCTTCGGTGCAATCTTGCAGCGCTTTGTCCAAATGCTCAGTGATAATTTTTGCTGCTTTATCCAGGTTTTGCTGAATTTCAATCTCTGGCATGCCAGCTGTCGGTGTATCTTGCACAATCTTATCCGTTCAATAGGGAAGGTTGAAACAGACATAGTGCCTCTTCCGTCTTTTCGCAAAGAAAAACAGGTTATGAGCCGAGTTCTACGGGCTTTCCGTGTTCAGTATGCTCGTTTGCATGGCGCCATTCTTCTTTTCGGGATTTTTGAACCTCAGTACTCAATATATCTTTATCTGCCAGAATTTTCTCCAGCGCAGCCAACCAGCAAAGATAATAATTCTCATTCCCGCAGCCCCGGCCCTCTTTTGTGGCTGTTGCGATTTCCGCGCCAAATGTATCGGCCCAATCTCTCCAGCTGAAATGTCCAGCCTCTGACATTTGTACTGTCATTGCAAAAGCCTGCGCTTGCCATGGCTCGTCAAATACCGGACCTTCGGCATCATGAGGAATAGGCATGTCCAGCAAAGCAGCGTTCATTTCGCTCAAGATAATGCCTCCAGATGATCGTCCCATAAATCTATGTATATGAAATCACCGTCAGTGCCATCATCTCCCCAAAGCTCAACAGATGAAAAACGCACGTTATACAGATGTTGCGAACTTTCAGATCCATGGGCAGAAGCATCTGCAAAAACGTGCAGACCATAATCCTCCATGATTTCACCAACTTTTCCTCTGGCATATCTTGGAAGACGGGTGTGGCCCGCAGGATGAATGTTGCGACCCCGAACAGTCTCCCCAACTTTAAAAGTCGCAGTTTTGCCCTTGTCACGTGTATAGGTGGCGCCCTTACTCATGACAATATCTACAGCTTCTGGCGGCAAGAGCGGTTTATGTGACACTGTCACCGGCTGCGCTGAAAGTGTACCGTTCATTTCGCCTTCACTAATCACACCTTTTTCCGTCAATATTCGGACAAGTCCATCCAGCCATATCTGATAATAGCTGCTCGACATATACTCAGATGGTTTCATGCGTTCGCGAGCATGCCGGGATTCGTCAATATTGCGTAATTTGGTGGGTCCAATGGCATTATTAATGGCGAAAACCCGTTTTTCCCAGTCTGCATGGAATTTTGGATCGTTTTCGTTTTCCATCTCAACCGGACCCATGCCATGCATGCCCCCCATATCGTGTACACCGTCCATTAGCGTGCTCCCGCGTCTGAAACATCCAGCGCCCGCGTCACACCAATCATGCTATCGCGGCTAACGAGATCAGCAAGTGCGTCTTCGCTCATGCCTTCCGTGCCCTTTGGCCGTTGCGGGATGACGAGATATCTCGTTTCTGCCGTACTGTCCCAAACACGAACTTCAACATCTGAAGCAATGTCTGTTCCAAATTCTTGCAGGACTTTCCGCGGTTCACGAACAACGCGGGATCGATAGGGTGCCGATTTATACCAAACCGGCGGTAAGCCCAAAACCGGCCACGGATAACAGGAACACAAAGTGCAAACCACGACATTATGGATAGAATCTGAATTCTCTTTCGCAAGTAATTCTTCACCCTGTGCGCCAGAATATCCAAGTTCTGCAATCGCCGCAGACGCATCCGCAAGCAACCGTGCCTTATAATCAGGATCGCACCACGCACGTGCGATGACTGCGGCACCGTTTCGGGGTCCCACTTTATTTTCATAGCGATCCACTAGCGCATCCAATGTTGCTGGATCCACCAGGCCTTTTTCGACCAATAGAGATTCCAGTGTTTTGGCCCGCAGCGCCGTATCGGATAAGGGTTCGCTGTGTTTGTGATTATGGCCCATGATTTTTGCTCCAAGTTTGGAAAAGGCTGATCTGTCTGCAATCATGAAACAATTAGCACTTTATGTGCAAGTGGAATGCGATTGAATTGTGGAAAGAAGTGGGACTATGATTGAAAACCAACCGCCACATCTCAAAGGATATTTATTATGAGCCGGATATTGATGAGTTTCTTCATCGCAATTTTGGTTTCTGGCTGCATGTCTCCAAAAGGAGCAACGCTCGCTGATAAAAGACAATCCGTGCAAACCATGCGCGTGAATACACTGAACGATCTTTACAAAATAAATCCCTATGCAAAAAACAAAATAAATCAAGCCAATGGGCATGCCGTCTTTAGCAATTTGGGCTTTAACCTTCTATGGCTGTCAACCGCAAGCGGTTGGGGTGTTGTCAAAGGCTATAAAGGCGGTAAAGACGTTTACATGAATATGTACAGTGCGGGCGTTGGTCTTGGTTTGGGCGTCAAAGATTTTCGGGGAGTATTCGTGTTTTCGAGCAAAGATGCCCTCAATCAGTTCGTAGAAGAGGGCTGGGATGCTGGGGTTCAGGCGGACGCCGTTGCCAAATCTGACGACAAAGGAGATGGCTGGGGCGGCGCTATTGCCGTTGCACCGGGTGTCCACCTTTATCAGATCACGCGTCAGGGGCTTGCGCTGCAAGCAACAATTCAAGGTACGAAATTCTGGAAAGATAGCGACTTAAACTAGGAACTTATAACTTCGATGAAACTTAAAACCATTACCGCGTCTGGCGATCCCTATTCCATAGGTTTTACACTTGGGCAAGCCACCGCCGAAACTGTTCACACCATTACCGTTCACACAGATGAGTTTGTAGAAACCGAACGGAAATGGCAGGGATCGGCATATCTTGAAACAATGATAAGCGCGTCCCGTCAGGTTTTCCCGGAATATATCCGCGAACTTGAAGGTATGTCTGATGGTACAGGGATATCATTTGAGCGTGCGTTCTTATGGAACTGCCGCGGTGATTTAGTTTGGGGAGATGATATATCCCCCGCCCTCGCCGCAGATCTTAGCGAAGGCTGCACCACTTTAATTATTCCGGGTACAAATGACGGACCTGATATTATTTCCCATAACGAAGATGGGACTGCTGATTTTCATGGCTCTTGCACCTGGGTGAAGGTCAAGCCCGATAACGGACCAGGGTTCGAGAGTTTTCTTTATCCGGGCATGATCCCCGGCCACACAATGGGGTTTAACTACGCAGGTATTGTCCAAACTATCAACAATATCCGGGTGCATGATTTAAAACCCGGTCTACCCCGCCATTTTATTTGCAGAGCTATCCTTGATTGTACTTCAATGGATGACGCGTTGGCGCTTCTAGAACGCTCAGATCGCGCCTCTGGTTTTCATCATAATCTGGGATCCGCAAAAGAAGGGCGTCTTGTCTCGGTTGAGGCTCCGGCCAGCGATTGCCTGATTAAAGAAGTTACTGGTAACGCGTCTGCGCATGCCAATCACCTCATCTCAGAGAAACTTAAAGACAAGCCCCAATCCATAACAACATCGTCAACTGTACGTCAGCTTCGTGCGGATGAACTACTTAGTGAGAACACCCTTGAAGAAAAAGGCCCAACCGGCATTTTGTTCGACATTAAACCCGGTTCAGAAATTCTGCGCTCGCCTGTTGATGGGGGTGACGATTATGGCAAGACCCTCGCCACTGGTGTTTTTGAAATGACCCGCGAAAGCGTGTCTGTAAGCGTGCATGACGGTCCTGAAAATTTGAATATCTATCAATACTCTCATAGGCTCTAACGAATTCAAATGTATTCGGGCCAAGAAAAAACATATCGATATCTGAATTCATTTATCGAACAAACAAGTTCTGCGTAAAGTAATTTGAATAAGAAAACATTGGTTGAGGAATAAGTGTATGTCAAAAGTTGCTATTGTTACTGGATCTGCCCGTGGAATTGGGCTTGCGACGGCAAAAAAATTCCTGACAGAGGGCTGGAAAGTTGCATTGCTGGACATTGATGCAGAAACACTAGCTGACTCGCATCAAAATCTAGATCAGGCAGAAAATACCATAACAATTGTCTGTGATATTTCCATTCCTGAACAAGTCTCGACCGCTATCGCCCAAGTAACTGACACATTTGGCAGAATTGATGCCTTGGTCAACAACGCCGGAATAGCCATCTTCAAACCGGTTATGGAAACCACGTTTGAGGATTGGAACAAGGTTTTATCGGTGAATTTAAGCGGTGCTTTTCTCTGCTCGAAAGCCTGCGTGCCGGCAATGCTCGAAAGCGGCGGCGGTAGTATCGTCAATATCGCTTCAATTTCCGGCGGCCGTGCATCCACATTGCGTGTCGCCTATGGAACCAGTAAAGCAGGCCTCCTGCAACTTACTAAACAGTTAGCAGCCGAACTTGGAAACATGGGAATACGTGTTAATGCCGTCTCTCCGGGCCCCGTCGACACAGCGATGGCGAAAAAGGTTCACACGGCAGATATTCGCGCGGAATACCACGATTCCATTCCATTGGCACGCTATGGTACTGAAGAAGAGCTCGCCGAAGCGATCTACTATCTAAGCAGCGATAAAGCCAGTTATATCAATGGTGTAGAGCTGAACGTAGACGGCGGATTTGACGCCACCGGTATTGGACTTGTTAGCTTAAGAACTGACTAAGCCGAATTTGAAGGTATTCTTTGGGGCTGCATTGTTCCATGACAGCTTGGTCTATGTTTTAACCAAAGGAGCCCAGCCGGGTCATCTTTCCAGTGTTAATCGCTTCGTAGCAAGCTGTATTTCAATCTCAAAGGCTCAACGGTAACGTAGTTTTTCAGTTCCTTTCTGCTTTCTTGCGTCTTAAGATTATTCGGATAGATTGACTAATGTCAGATAGCTTCAATTCATAAACTCAGCCAATGTGAGATTGAATACTCACCAAATTCTACTGAAGTGATGTAATGACAAAATCAACCTATTTTGGGCTGTTGAAAATAAGCAAATAGTTATAGTATTGAGGCAAGATTATTTTTCACTTTTCATCCTTTTGGAACTCAGTAAATGACAACCTGTGCCGTTTGCAACACCGAGAAAACTATAGATCTTGTTCAGCAAAACAATTTCTTTTGGCAGAAATGTGAAGAATGTAATTACGCCTTTCTACTACCTGATTATAAGGTTGAGGATGATTTAGATGTCCTGTCTACCGATCGCGGTAACGCTTATATCGATTTTTATGGAAAAAAATTCAAAAGCAAAATGAAACGAGCCCGGAAGCGGGCCACATCCATTAAAAAGCACGCAAAGGGCAAGCAGGTCCTTGATGTAGGATGCAACCTTGGATATTTCGTTGAAGCCTGCCGAGAACTGAATATGCAAGCTCTCGGTGTTGAGGTTAGTCAACCCGTTGTAGATCAGGCAAAACAATATTTTCCCAAATCGGAATTTATTTGTGATTTTCTTGAGAATATTGATTTTGAAGACCGACGCTTTGATGTTGTCTACACATCTGAAGTCATTGAACATGTTCCCGACGTTAATGGTTTTATGTCGTGCATCGCAAAAAACATGAACAAGGGCGGGGTGCTGTACCTGACCACGCCAGAACTTAAAAGGTATAAGAGTAATTCAGAAACTGATGGCTGGGAAAATCTACATGCTCCTAACCACCGACAATATTTTTCTAAAGATAATATGGTCAGTTTTCTTGAAAAACATGGCTTTGAGAATATTAAATTTGTCCGTAATTGGAATTTCAAAACAGGAATAAAACTATTAGCATTCAAAAAATAGCTAAAGCCTTGGAATTTTCCGTATACTGGTGTTAAATCCTTAAAAAGAAATTGGGGAAATCATGACACTGACAGCACATCTCTATTGGTCATTTCGAAGCCCGTATTCCTATCTTGGGACCCGACAATACTGTGAAATTGCGGATACCTATGACGTGGATATCAAGGTAAAACCTGTTTATCCCATCGCGATCCGGACACCGGAATTTTTCACTAAAATCAATCCACAATGGATTGCCTATCTTATGCGGGACTGCCATCGTATCGCAGATTATCGCGGCATGACGTTTAAATGGCCAAGCCCCGACCCTGTTGTGATGGATAATGTGAAACTCGCCATCTCGGACACCCAACCCTACATTTACCGCCTCACCCGTTTGGGCGTAGAAGCTGCAAAACGCGGCAAAGGTTTGCCGTTCCTCAATGAAGTTAGTCAGATGATATTTGATGGAAAAACTGTAAACTGGCATGAGGGCGACCATATGGCCAATGCAGCCGCTCGTGCAGGACTAGATCTTGCCGATATGGAAGCCACAATTGAAGGCAACGAGCAGGCCTATGATGATATAATCGCGGAAAATCAGGCTGAACTGGATGCTTCAGGCCACTGGGGTGTGCCGACTTTAGTATTTGAAGGCGAGCCGTTTTTTGGTCAGGACCGAATTGATATGGCCATATGGCGCATGAAACAAAACGGGTTACAGGACAGATAGTTAATACTTACAATGGGAGCAATATTAGATATTTTTTTCTAAAAGGTAGGCTTATTAGTTCAACAAACCCATTTTCGGTAAAGAATATGCAACGGAAGACTCACTTTCGCTGTAGATACTGCCTTACTAGCCTTTTTCCAGTGCTTTCAACTATCTTTAATTCAGACCGCCAGAAACGAGAAATGGCTGCCATTCGGTGGCCATTATTTGTCACGTCGACGGCATGCAGCTAATTGATGTCTGCCCACCAATTTTCTGAGTGAAAAGGCACACCTGAGGTTACAATTTCGCCAACGCGCGGTGTCACTAGGTCGATATTCAATTCTTTTGCGGCGCGGACCGCTCGGATTACCGGTTCCTGCCAATCATGGAAGGCCATATTGAAGGTTGCCCAGTGAACAGGAAGCATCCTTTTTCCCCGGACATCAACGAATGACTGCACGGCATGTTCCGGATCCATATGAATATCAATCCATGAGTTCCCCGGACCATAGGCACCGATTTTGATGACTGCCAGATCAAAGGGTCCGTATTTCTCTCCGATATTTTTGAAGTGATCGGAATATCCCGTGTCACCACTATAGAAAATCCGGTGGTCTGCCCCAATGACTGTCCAGGAAGACCACAAAGTTTCTTTATAATCGAACAGTTCTCTGCCGGAATAATGACGGGCAGGCGTGCTGACAATTTCCAATCCCGGCAAGCGGGCATTTTGCCACCAGTCAAGCTCAACAATTTGATCTGCGGGAACATCCCATGCATCCAGATGGGCCCCAATGCCCAGTGGCACGAAGAAACGGCTGCCTGTCTTTGCCAGATGCTGGACAGTCTTCATGTCGAGATGGTCGTAATGATCATGAGAAATGAGGACTGCATCTATTCTGGGAAGATCCTCAAGCGCGATCGGCGACGGGTGAAATCTTTTTGGACCAAACCAGTCAATGGGCGCCGCATAGTCCGACAGAATAGGGTCGATCAACACTCTCTTTCCATCAAGCTCCAGGTAAACTGTGGCGTGGCCAAGCCAAATTGCTCTGAGGCCTGCAGCGGGCGTGGACGTCAGTATTTCCGGATCAACCGTCGTCACGGGAATTGCCGCGGGTGGGACGCGAACTTGATCGCCGGAAAATTGTTCGACGATATAATTCCAATAATTACCTGACGCTGCAGCGCGCTGAGGAACTGTGTTGCGAAACGTTCCATTTTCCTGATGGGTCGACGCCATCACCCTATCAAGGCGATCTCCCGAAACATTCCCGCCAAAAAACGCACAGCCCTGAAGAAGAAGCAAGCCTTCGGCAAGCACAGTCACCAGTATGGCAAGCACTTTTAGATATTTTTTTGTTTTAGGACTCATACGGTGAAATTTCCCTATGCCCCACAGACTACTGCCCATGAGCCTATACATTCGTATAATATAAAACAATAGTGGCGGTTATCGCAGATTGATTTCACCTAGTAGGTCACTTGAAAGAAATAAGGGCCTAGCTGTTTCCAGCTAAGCCCTTAGATAATTCTGGTGGAGCCAGACGGGATCGAACCGACGACCTCTTGAATGCCATCACAAATAGGGTGTTGTCACCCTAGTGCGCGCAGAAACTATTCTGAAGCGCGTTCAATTTCAAGTCAAAAATTGAAGCGGGATCGTATTTCTACGATCCCGTATAATTCCTTATTAGGAAAGTCCTTCTGAATCTGATGATTTACTCACGACAACACCAAGATCGCCATTTTCATCATCATCATCGTCTCGATCAGGCTCTTCCTCTTTCAAAATCGCCTCATCATCCAAAAGCTTATTCTTTTTCTCTTCGCTTTCTTCGACCACAGGTTTCACAACCCTTACCATAGCAGACTTTTTAGAAATAGTTCTGCCAGGTTTAAGAATTACAACAGGTACATGTGTTTTGCCACAACTCGGGCAAACAATCGGACTACGAAGCATATCGTAAAAAATTTTACTGCAAGAATTACAGGTATGCTTTGCACCCCATTCCGGTTTTGCCATATTTGTTCTCCCGCCGAATTAGCGTCTAAAACTCAAATCAATTTTGCCCAATTGCCAGAATATAGATGCTCTGTCAAAAAAAATCTGACATCAGAGTACTAGGAATATGTGACAAATGATAAAAACCTTGTTAAAAAAAGAAATTATTTTTAACTCAAATTTCGGATCCGCCCCAAACATCAGGGCAGGATCAAAATAATCAAATGACATCAGCATCAAATAATACCGGCGCAGTGACTTCCAATTCATGCGGCCCTCTACAGGGGCGCGTTCACGTGCCGGGCGACAAATCTATCTCTCACAGATCCCTAATCCTTGGCGGGTTGGCGATCGGCCAAACACGTGTCACGGGACTGCTGGAGGGAGAAGATGTTCTCTGTACCGCAGAAGCCATGCGTCAGATGGGCGCAAACATAGAAAAAGTTAGCCCCGAAAACTGGGTGATCAACGGCGTTGGCGTTGGCGCACTTCAGGAACCTACGAAAGTTCTTGAAATGGGAAATTCCGGCACTGCCGCCCGCCTGCTTATGGGCGTTGTGGCCGGCGCGCCCTTCAACACATATTTTGCGGGCGATACTTCCTTGCACAAGCGCCCCATGAAGCGGGTTGCAACACCGCTTACAAAAATGGGCGCGACGATTACATCCCGCAGCGGGGATCGTTTTCCGCTTTGTGTAACCGGTCACGACCTGATGCCAATTACTTACGAGCTGCCAGTGGCATCTGCGCAAGTGAAATCCTGTGTGCTGCTTGCGGGACTGGATACACCGGGCATCACAACCGTGATCGAGCCGAAACCCACCCGTGATCACACCGAAAACATGTTACGTCACTTCGGCGCTGAAATTTCCGTTGTCACCGCTGCTGATGGCAGCCGGGTCATCAGCTATGAAGGCCAGCAAGAACTAACTGGTGCCGATATCATTGTTCCAGGTGATCCATCATCTGCCGCATTCTTGGCGGTTGCGGCGGCGATTTTGCCAGGCTCTGACGTGACGATTGAAAATGTTGGTCTTAATCCGCTTCGCGATGGCCTGTTTGAAACATTGGGCGAAATGGGCGCTGATATTAAAATCGAAAATATTCGCAACTCCGGCGGAGAACAAGTTGGTGATATTCGCGTGAAAGGTGGCTTGCTGAAAGGGATTGAAGTCCCACCAGAGCGCGCCATTTCAATGATTGATGAGTACCCGGTTCTTTTTGTAGCTGCCGCGTTCGCCCATGGCAGCACAGTTATGAAGGGACTTGAGGAACTCAGGGTCAAGGAGAGCGACCGTATTGCAGTTATGGCAGCAGGCCTTAAAGCCTGTGGTGTTCAACTGGAAGAATTGGAAGATGGCCTAATAGTCCATGGCCGTGCGGTTCCGCCGAAAGGGGGAGCAACCGTTTCAACAGAACTTGATCATCGCATCGCCATGTCTTTTCTTATTTTGGGAATGGCATCTGAAAAAGGTGTGACGGTTGATGATGGCTCTGTCATGGAAACAAGCTTTCCGGGCTTTACCACCCTAATGAACAACCTTGGCGCCAATATCGGCAGAACAAACGCGCCATGATTATTGCTGTGGATGGGCCAGTTGCGGCTGGCAAGGGCACACTTGCGAGGCGAATCGCTGACAAATATGGTTTCAAATATTTGGATACTGGTGCACTTTACCGAGCGGTTGGACTGTTATTGCTGCAAAATAATCAAGATCCCAACAATCCAGATCTGGCACTACTTGCAGCACAAAATGTGAGTAAAATTGACCCATCCAACCCTGCGCTTCGGGATGAGAAAACCGGAAATGCAGCGTCCATTGTTGCCGCAAATCAACGGGTAAGAACAGCCCTTTTGGAGTATCAGCGAGAAGTTGCCAAACATAAGCCAGGTGCGGTTTTGGATGGGCGGGACATAGGAACTGTTGTCTGCCCTGATGCCCCCGTAAAACTGTTTGTGACAGCAAGTGCAGAAGTGCGGGCACAGCGCCGGTTTGATGAGTTGGCTGCCAAAGGGCAAGAGGTCACTTTTGACGATGTTTTGAGTGATTTACGAGATCGTGACGCACGCGATCAGACGCGTAAATCCGCCCCACTTGCAAAAGCTGACGACGCGCACTTGCTTGATACAACAAAATTGGATATAGAAGCGGCTCTTGAAGCTGCTTGCCAAATTATTGATGCGGATTTTCCGGGTTAATATTCGAGACGGTATTTTGCTAATAGCGGCTCCGCCCACGCAGGAGTCAAATTTCATGCGTTTTCCAAGCGTGCGACTTTAAAAACTGGAAAACAAGTGGCCATCGATCCACCGGGCAACCGGTTTGGCCTGATAGGGGATCAAATGAGGAAATCTAAATATGTCTAATACTGATCTAGCCGAAGAAGGCATGCCAGCGTTCGAAGATTTTGCAGCAATGCTTGAAGAATCTTATGGCGCCAGCAATAGCCTCGAAGGCACTGTTATTAAAGGCACTGTCGTCAATATTGAAAAAGATCTCGCCATCATTGATGTTGGATTGAAATCTGAAGGCCGTGTTCCTTTGAAGGAATTTTCAGCCCCGGGTCAGGATTCTGACCTGAAAATTGGCGATACTGTAGAAGTATTTCTTGAGCGTATCGAAAATTCTGCTGGTGAAGCTGTTCTGTCACGTGACAAAGCTCGCCGCGAAGAAGCATGGGAAAAACTCGAAGTTGCCTTTGGCGCCAATGAGCGTGTTGACGGTGTTATCTTCGGCCGTGTTAAAGGTGGTTTCACTGTTGACCTTTCCGGCGCTGTGGCATTCTTGCCAGGTAGCCAGGTAGACGTACGTCCAGTACGCGACATTGCACCACTTAAAGGTATCCCACAACCATTCCAGATCCTGAAAATGGATCGTCGCCGTGGCAACATCGTTGTTTCACGTCGTGCCGTTCTTGAAGAAAGCCGTGCGGAAGCCCGTGCCGAACTTATCGGAACATTGGAAGAAGGCCAAACACTTGAAGGTGTGGTCAAGAACATCACTGATTACGGTGCATTCGTTGATCTTGGCGGTGTTGATGGTCTCTTGCATGTTACTGACATTGCATGGCGTCGTGTGAACCATCCAACAGAAGCACTGACAATCGGTGAAACTGTTAAAGTTCAGGTTATCCGCCTCAACAAAGAAACTCAGCGTATCAGCCTCGGCATGAAACAGCTGCAAACAGATCCATGGGATGCTCTTGAAGCTAAATACCCACTTAACGCCAAATTCTCTGGCCGCGTAACAAACATCACTGATTACGGTGCATTTGTTGAGCTGGAACCAGGTGTTGAAGGACTTGTTCACGTTTCAGAAATGAGCTGGACTAAGAAAAACGTACATCCAGGCAAAATCGTTTCAACTTCTCAGGAAGTAGAAGTGATGGTTCTGGAAGTGGACGAAAGCCGTCGTCGCATCAGCCTTGGTCTGAAACAGTGCCTGGACAACCCATGGGAAAGCTTTGCGGCTTCCACACCGGTTGGAACAGAAATCAAAGGTGACGTTAAGAACATCACTGAATTTGGTCTGTTTATCGGTCTTGAAAATGATGTAGACGGCATGGTTCACATGTCTGACATCGACTGGAGCGAGCCTGGCGAAAAAGCTATTCAAAGCTACAGCAAAGGCGATGAAGTTTCTGCTAAAGTTCTGGACATTGACATCGAGAAAGAGCGTATCAGCCTCGGTATCAAACAGATGAGCGAAGATCCATTTGCTGGCGCAGCTGAAATGAAAAAAGGTGCGATTGTTACTTGTACCGTTACTGCAATTCAGGACGCCGGACTTGATGTTGAAATTTCTGAAGGCGTAACAGGCTTTATCCGTAAGGGTGACCTGAGCCGCGATCGTGCCGAGCAACGTTCAGACCGCTTTGCGGTTGGTGACAAGCTTGACGCGAGAATCACTTCAATCGACAACAAGACCCGCAAGGTCACATTGTCTATTAAAGCAAAAGAAGTTGCTGAAGAAAAAGAAGCCGTTGCACAATACGGCTCTTCAGACGCAGGTGCTTCTCTTGGCGACATCCTCGGTGCTGCTATGCGCAAAGCCGAAGGTTCGGACGATTAATCAAAAAAGGATCGGATATTTGGACATGAAATGTAAGCCTATTGGAAGACGCCATGTCTGTTGATACCGATGCAATAATAGACAGGCGCCGTTTAAAACGGCGCCTGTTTTTTTGGCGCGCAGCAACCGTTCTGGTTGCCGTTGCCGCCCTCTCAATTCTATTTGCCAAATTTGGCCCCTCAAACGAGCAGGAGCATGTGGCCCGCTTGAATATCGACAATGTTATTGTTGAAAATGAACGGCGCCAGATAACAATCAATAAAATTCTCAAAAATGATCAGGCAAAAGCTCTGATCGTCTATATTAACAGCCCTGGCGGCTCCACATATGGCAGCGAACGCTTATTCAAAGCCCTGCGCCGCGTGGCAGAGAAAAAACCGGTTATTGCTGTTATCGGAACAATTGGCGCCTCTGGCGGATATCTCACCGCCCTTGCCGGTGACCGTATCTTTGCTGGGGAAAGCTCGATTACAGGCTCCATCGGCGTCATAGTCCAACTAACTGAGTTTTCGACGTTAATGGAAACACTTGGCGTGAAAGCCGAGGCTATTACATCAGGTAAACTTAAAGGCGAGCCTTCCCCGTTCAAACCACTATCCGCAGGAGGCCGCCAAAACCTTCAGGATATGGTAAGCCAAACACACGAATGGTTTGTTGATTTGGTTGCAGACCGACGGCCTCTGTCACGGAAAGAAGCCGCTGTAATTGCAGATGGACGTGTCTTAATCGGTAAATCAGCACTGGGTGCTGGGCTTGTGGATGAGCTCGGCGGCTTGCTGGAAGCACGCGCTTGGCTGGAATCGAACCAGCAGATTCCCGCCTCTCTTCCTCTCATTACGGCTGATTACAGTGCCCCAAAAGGCCTATTACGGGATATTTTGCAAGGAATGTTGGGGAAAAGCGTTATATCTGAAAGACTTACACTTGACGGACTGGTCTCCCTTTGGCACCCTAATTGAAATAGATTTTATTAAACATGGATTGATCGCAGCAATCTAATAAAACATTGGGGGCATCTTAGGATGATTAAGTCGGAGCTTATTGCACTTCTCGCAGAGAAAAATCCTCACCTGTTCTTGCGAGATGTGGAACGTATTGTAACTACCATTTTCGATGAAATTTCTGACGCCATGGCCCGCGGTGACCGGGTCGAACTTCGTGGTTTTGGCGCCTTTTCCACTAAAGAACGTGCCGCACGCGTTGGCCGCAACCCACGAACAGGCGAAGCCGTTCAGGTAGAAAAGAAATATGTACCCTATTTTAAATGCGGCAAAGAGCTGCGTGAGCGCCTGAATACAGGAAACGAATAACCTTTTCAGGCTCTGAATAGAATAGAAGGAATTATAGTGAAGATCATTTCGTGGTCATTTATCGCCATTCTCGCGATTATTATTGTTACGCTCAGTATCAGCAATAAGGGCCCTGTCGCTTTTTCACTGTTTCCTCTTCCCTTTGAAATTGAAGTTCCGCTATTCACTCTCATTTTGGGGGGTGGTTTTATCGGTATATTGCTCGGCTCCATTCGGACTTGGATCAGCGACGGCAAAACGCGCCAGGAAAACCGGGAAAACAAACAAGAGGTCCTTCGTTTGAAAGGGGAATTGGCGCGCCTTGAAAAAGAACGCGCCGATCTGAATTCCTCAATTGGCGATGATGCGGATCATCTGTTGAAAATCACCGACACTAAGCACTCTTCAACGGCATAATCCGAGGCTTTTCGTTTGCTCTAAAACCAAGCTCTTCACCCCCGCCCAATTTTGCATCTGACCAATATTCTGCTTTCAACCGATCACAGTATCGGGTCAAATTAGGGAAGTTTTTCAATATTTCTTTCAGGGCATTAGCATCTTGCTGAAAGTAGATGTTTGCTAGTAGTCCATAAACGGATGCATCAACACTCGTTGGTTTTGCCCCAAGGAAATAGGGTTTATCCCCAAGCATTTTAGAGAGTGCCTGTAGATCAGCTCTGCCTTTTGCGTAAATTTCCGACTCGCTATGACGGCTTATGCCCTGTGCATGCACAGTTGCCGCCACTTGTTTTTGGATTTTCCCAGAAATCAGTTTACGTAGTAGCAAAGGTACCTCGCCGAACATTCTAGATTTGAAGGTTTGCCACCCTTTCGGATCAACCCAACGTGAGTACACCACTACAAAATACAAATGCTCTTCAGTTAGCCTGCGAATAAGTATGCTGTGGGCTTGCTGCTCATCACTTAATCCTCGGTCAAGATTAACCCCGAATTTTTTAGACAGCATCTCGATAATTATTTCAGAATCGCCAATTTCACGGCCATCTACAACAACAAACGGAATCTTTCCCTTGGGCCCCATTTTCCGGGTAACAAACTCAACATCGTAATCTAGGCCTGACATGCGAAGCCACATTTCCAGCTTAAGCCCGAACGAGCTGGGTTGCATGTCTAGAACAGGTGGAAATTGATATACTCTAATTGCAGTTGGCATTGTCTAATCCTCATCATTAATCGTGATGAACACTTGATAGCAGCCCCCAACTGACACCATACTGTCAGTAGTGTTTATCGATTTCCAAAAAAGAAGATCACATGCGTCGCGCCGACCGATTATTTCAAATCATCCAGATACTTCAACGGAAATCCACCGTCGTTACTGCAGGTGCAATCTCGGAGGAGCTGGAGGTTTCCAGCCGCACGATTTATCGGGACATTCAAGATCTAATGAGCAATCAGGTGCCAATTCGGGGAGAGCGTGGCACAGGATATATGCTTGAAAAAGGCTATGACGTTCCGCCAATGATGTTTTCCGAAGAGGAAATTGACGCGGTGATGCTTGGGGTTGAGTGGGTACGAGCGAATGGAGACCCCGCGATGCAACGGGCCGCCGAAGACGTTATATCAAAAATTGGTGCTGTTCTTCCCAATGACAGACGCGCCCTCACACAATCGCTAAGACATGTTATTCCCAAACGTGAGAACAAAACCGCAATTCATGTATCTATGCCAGAGGTTCGTCGTGCCATCCGTGATCAGGTAAAATCAAAAACCGTCTATAAGACCCCTGACGGTACGTTAACAGATCGGATTTTAAGCCCGCTTATGATCGTATTCTTCGAAGATGTGCAGTTATTGGTTGCTTGGTGTGATCTTCGAAATGATTTTCGCCACTTTCGCATGGATCGATTTGTTGAATTCGCTCCCTTAACTGAACAGTTTTCACAAAGGTTATTCAGCGAACTAGACAAACATTTACGTTCTGAAGGCCATAAAGAGTAGAATAATATTTATAAATCCAAATTTTGACGTTTTCGCCTTCTATCACTTCACTTTCATGTCAAAAAAGCTATTATCCACTGTTTTTATACGAAACTTATTTGAAAAAGGCCCGCTTCGATGAGACTTGATCCGAAAAATCCTGTTTTTACAGCCATCGACAAGAACGATCTTGTCGCTGCTAAAAAGCTGGGCGAGGACTTAGGCTGTGTCTCTGGTGGTATAAAACTTGGGAAAGAGTTTTTCACAGCCCACGGGCCGAACGGGATACTGGAGGTTGTTGGCGAAAACACCCCGTTATTCCTAGATCTTAAGTTTCATGACATTCCGAACACTGTCGCAGGTGCCGTGCGCTCGGCGACGAAAGCCATGTCGCCTAATATGATGACAATCCATGCTAGCGGGGGCCCTGCCATGATCCGTGCTGCAAGTGACGCGGCTAGTGAATTCGAAGCCGCCCCATGGATCTTGGCAGTAACCGTTCTAACCAGTATGGATAATACAGATTTGGCGGCAACTGGCGTTAATGCTGAAACACAGGATCAAGTCTTACGTTTGGCCGCTTTGGCTCAGGCAAACGGCGCGACAGGTGTTATCTGCAGCCCGCTCGAGATTTCTGCTATCCGGGCCGAATGCGGTCAAGATTTTAAGCTCGTCGTTCCGGGCATTCGTCCTGCGGGCTCTGATCATGGTGACCAGAAGAGAGTTAAAACACCGGTTGAAGCGATGCAAGACGGTGCGGACTATCTGGTTATTGGTCGCCCTATCACAGGCGCAACAAACCCTGTTACGGCTGCAACTAACATAATTACGGATCTTGGCTGATATGGCACGCACACAAGCTAAAATCTGCGGACTAAATGATGCTGCCTCGGTGGCTGCAGCTGTTGAAGGTGACGCAGCGTATATTGGCATGGTGTTTTTTGATGCCAGCCCCCGTGCGGTGAACGCTGAAACTGCAGCTGAGCTTGTAAAAAATGTACCTGACGCCGTTAAGGTTGTTGGCCTGTTTGTTGATCCGGATGATGCTTTTCTCTCTTCTGTTCTGGATAAAGTGGCGCTTGATCTTATCCAGCTACATGGCAGCGAAAGTCCGTCCAGAGTTGCCCATATCAAGAAACAGTTTTCGGTGCCAGTGATGAAAGCCCTTAAAATCGCTGAAAAAGCAGACTTAACGGGCATAAAAGACTACGAAAACGTCGCAGACATGTTGCTGTTTGATGCAAAAGCTCCTAAAAACATGAAGGATGCTCTTCCCGGTGGGAACGGTCTTGTTTTTGACTGGCGCATGCTGATGAATATGTCCTTCAACCTGCCCTGGATGCTGGCCGGTGGATTGGACGCAACTAATGTGCAGGAGGCAGTTACTATCAGTGGCGCCCCTTGTGTGGACACTTCCTCAGGTGTGGAAATATCACCCGGCAATAAAGACGTAGCCGAGATATCGCGCTTTTTGAAAACTGTCCATGAAATATAAACCAGACGCTTGAGAAGAAGTATTCTATGACGAAAGTGAACACATATCGCTCCGGCCCGGATGATACAGGTCATTTTGGTATTTATGGCGGCCAGTTTGTTGCCGAAACCCTAATGCCACTTATTCTGGAACTTAACGATGCTTACGAAGCAGCCAAAAAAGATCCAGAGTTTGACGCTGAGCTTAAAAGCCTTCTCAAACATTATGTTGGTCGCGAAAGCCCTCTTTATTTTGCAGAACGGCTAACTGAACATTTTGGCGGTGCCAAGATCTATCTGAAGCGTGAAGATCTAAACCATACGGGCGCCCACAAAATCAATAATTGCATGGGCCAGATCCTGCTTGCGCGCAGCATGGGTAAAAAACGGATCATTGCTGAAACTGGCGCGGGCCAACACGGTGTTGCAACTGCTACGGTTGCTGCCCGTTTCGGACTGCCCTGCACCATCTATATGGGCGAGACAGATATCGAGCGGCAGAAACCAAATGTGTTCCGTATGAAACTTATGGGCGCAGAAGTTATTCCGGTTGTCTCCGGCTCTCGCACACTTAAAGACGCCATGAATGAAGCTCTTCGCGACTGGGTAACCAATGTTGAAGACACATTCTACATTATTGGCACTGTGGCAGGCCCGCATCCCTACCCTACCCTTGTCCGTGATTTCCAAAATGTTATCGGCGAAGAAGTCCGCCGCCAGATCACTGAAGCTGAAGGCCGGTTGCCTGATACGCTGCTTGCCTGCATTGGCGGCGGATCAAACGCCATGGGACTTTTTCATCCGTTCTTGGATGATGAAGGTATTGATCTTATTGGCGTGGAAGCCGCGGGTCACGGGCTTGATACCGATAAACATGCTGCGTCTTTAAAAGGCGGACGTCCCGGTGTTTTGCACGGTAACCGTACTTATCTTCTACAAGATGACGACGGCCAGATCATCGAAGCGCACTCCATCTCTGCGGGGCTTGATTATCCAGGTATTGGCCCTGAACATGCTTGGCTTAATGATATGGGCCGCGTGAGTTATGTAAGTGCGACAGACACAGAAGCATTGGATGCGTTCCAACTTTGCTGCGAACTTGAAGGTATTATTCCAGCGCTTGAATCCAGTCACGCCCTTGCCTATTTGAAAACGTTAGCGCCCGACCTTCCAAAAGATCATATAATTGTTGTCAATCTCTCCGGTCGCGGAGACAAGGATATCTTCACTGTGGCAGATGCACTGGGAGTGGTAATTTAATGGAAACCCGTATTGATCGCCGTTTTGCTGCTCTAAAATCTGAAGGCCGTGCCGCTTTTATCAGTTTTGTTATGGCTGGTGATCCAGACCACGACACTGCCTTGAAAATTATACAAGGCCTGCCTGCTGCTGGTGCTGACATCATTGAAATTGGTATGCCTTTTACCGATCCTATGGCGGATGGCCCAGCCATTCAGCAAGCGGGTTTACGCGCTTTGGCTTCTGGTACAACATTAAGATCAACTCTAGAGCTGATCAGAACGTTTCGGGAAGGCAATGATGAAACTCCGATCGTCTTGATGGGGTATTTCAACCCCGTTTACAGTTATGGTGTCGATAAGTTTCTGAAAGATGCCAAAGAAGCTGGTGTCGACGGCTTGATCATAGTTGATTTACCCGCTGAAGAAGATGATGAGCTATGTCTGCCGGCACAAGCCGCCGGGATCAATTTTATCCGCCTTGCAACACCGACAACAGATGAAAAACGCTTGCCGGCTGTCCTTAATAACAGCTCCGGCTTTTTGTATTATGTCTCGATAGCCGGCACAACTGGGGCTGCAGCACCAAAACAAAGTGATGTGGCAATGGCGCTTCGCCGGATCAAGGCCGCAACTGACCTACCCGTTGCGGTAGGATTTGGTATCCGCACAGGTAAACAAGCGGCTGATATTGCAGAAATTGCAGAAGGCGCAGTTGTCGGAACGGCCTTGGTTGAGCGGATCGCCTCCGCAAATTCAAACGAAGAAGCTGTCCACTCAGTCCTTGAGTTGGCGTCAGAACTCTCTGCCGGTGTGCAGAGCGTCTCAAAATAGTAGCAGGACCAGAAAATGAATTGGCTGACCAATAAAGTTCTTCCAAAGATCCGCAAACTTGCAACGGCAAAGGACACTCCCGATAATTTGTGGGTGAAATGCCCTGAATGTGGGCAGATGCTTTTTCACAATGATCTGGCAGCTAACTTGAACGTTTGTAGTCATTGCGACCATCATATGCGGGTCGGACCTGAGCAACGTTTCAAGGCGCTGTTTGATGACGCGAAATATGACACTATTGAATTACCGGAAGTGCAGATAGATCCGCTGAAGTTCCGCGATTCAAAAAAATATCTGGATCGCTTGAAAGATGCGCGCAGTAAAACAGGCGATAGAGATGCTTTGATTGTAGCTCATGGTAAACTCGCTGGAAATTCTGCAGTAATCGGCGTTCAAAACTTCAGTTTCATGGGTGGATCCCTTGGAATGGCCGTTGGCGAAGCGATTATCGCGGGTGCAAAACTGGCCATTCTTCAAAAAGCTCCGCTTATTCTATTCACTGCTGCGGGTGGTGCGCGCATGCAAGAAGGGATTTTGTCCCTGATGCAAATGCCGCGTACTACTGTTGCAATCCAGCGCCTTAAAGAAGCACGTTTGCCATTTATTGTGGTTTTAACCGATCCAACTACAGGCGGCGTAACGGCGTCATATGCGATGCTTGGCGATATTCAAATCTCAGAACCTGGCGCCCTGATTTGCTTCGCGGGCCCGCGTGTTATTGAAGAAACCATTCGCGAAAAATTGCCTGAAGGCTTCCAGCGTGCTGAATTCCTTCTTGATAAAGGCATGTTGGATATGGTTGTTCATCGCCAGGATATGAAGGAAACTCTGGCGCGGATCGTTGATTTGACGTCTAACAAGTTAAAAGACAAACAGGAAGTCGTTGATACTCCTGAAATCACGGAAGCCGTTGAGAGTATTCCAGCAAACGACACAGATGAAGCACCTGCTACATCTGAGAAAGACTAAGGGTTTTTCGTGCCGGATCGCCATAGTGATGTGATTTTGAAGCGTCTTATGACGCTTCATCCAAAAATCATCGACCTGTCCTTGGATCGTATGTTGGATATCCTTGAAAAACTTGGAAATCCAGAAAAACGGCTACCGCCAGTAATCCATGTCGCCGGCACAAATGGCAAAGGCTCCTTAATCGCTTATTTGCGAGCGATCTTACAAGCGGCCGGCTATCGGGTTCACACATATACCTCGCCGCATCTTGTCCGATTTGCAGAGCGAATTGTTTTGGCCGGTAAAACAATTCCTGAAAGTGAATTATCGGATTTACTGCTTGAATGTGAGGGGATAAACGGGCCTGAAGCCATAACATATTTTGAGATTACAACTGCGGCGGCCTTTAAAGCGTTTGCAGATACTCCCGCAGATATCCTGCTCCTTGAAACTGGTCTTGGCGGGCGGTTAGATGCGACAAATGTTGTTGATAACCCTGCGGTTGTTGCCCTCACCCCTATATCTCACGATCACGAACAGTTTTTAGGAAGCGATCTCGCTGGGATTGCCGGTGAAAAGGCCGGTATTATGAAATCTGGCGCCCCCGTTATTATCGGACCTCAAAGTGATTTGGTGAGAGATGTTCTTGCAGTGCATGCCGTTGACAAGAAATCTGCTCCTTATACTGAAGGTACTAATTGGCGTGTGACGGATCAAGACGCCCAAAATTGGACTTATGAGGGAGCACATTTAAGTGGAACTTATCCCGCTCCCGCATTGAACGGACCCCATCAGACAGGCAATGCCGCGACAGCCATTGCTGTTCTTGAAAAACTCAGTGGTTTTTCCATTGGCAAAGACCATGTCGCAGAAGGTATGAAAACAGTTGATTGGCCAGCTAGAATGCAGCGGTTGAAACGCGGCAATCTCGTTAATCGACTTCCCGATACAGTACAGGTTTGGCTTGATGGTGGTCATAACGAGGCCGCAGGTCAAAAAATCGCAGAGTGCTTTGCTCTATGGGACGCTGACGACAATCTACCGACTTATTTGATTTCAGGCATGCTCAACACCAAAGATCAAATTTCTTATTACCGCCATTTGCAAACAATCACTCAAAAAGCAGTAATGGTGCCTATCGAAGGCGAAAACTCCGCAACTCCTGCTGCTGAACTTGCAGATATGGGACGGGCCGCAGGTATAGATTGTATGTCAGCGCCGTCCGTTGAAGAAGCTGTCGATATGCTCATGCCAAAGCTTGTGAAGCAGCCATGCCGCCTTCTAATCTGTGGCAGTTTGTATCTCGCCGGAAATGTTCTCCGCTCAAACTCTTAAGGAGCGAGACGGTAACCACCTGTTTCTGTTACCAATATTACCGCAGTGGACGGATCTTCTTCGATCTTTTGACGCAAACGGTAAATATGAGTTTCAAGTGTATGGGTCGTGACCCCGGCGTTATATCCCCAAACTTCGTTTAATAAAATATCACGAGAGACAACTTTCTGTCCTGCTCGGTACAGATATTTCAAAATGGATGTTTCTTTTTCTGTTAAGCGGATTTTCTCTTCTTTTTCTTCGTTTAACAACAGCTTTTTCGACGGTTGGAAACTGTAGGGACCGATTGCAAAAATGGCATCTTCGCTTTGCTCATGTTGACGAAGCTGCGCACGAATACGTGCAAGCAAGACACCAATCCGAAACGGTTTCGATACATAATCGTTCGCACCAGATTCCAAACCAAGAATTTGATCACTATCGCTATCCTGCGCCGTCAGCATAATAACGGGGGCACGGGATCCGTTTCTGCGAAGTATTTTACATGCCTCTCGGCCATCCATATCTGGCAACCCGACATCAAGCAAAACGAGATCAAAATGATTGTTTTTTACCTGTTCAAGACCTTCAGCTGCTGTGCTGGCCTGATGCGATTCAAACTCTTCATGCAAATCCAATTGCTCTGCTAATGTTTGACGAAGGTTATCGTCATCATCCACCAAAAGAATTTTTTTAACACCTGACATAGCAGTCTCCCTATTCATTCCTCCCCTACTCAAATTTCTTGTAAGGGTTTTCGAAACGTCTGTTCCCAACAAATCTATCTTCTTTTACTTCATTCAATGGTTTATGGCAGTAATCACCGTCACTTTCACACAGAAGTGACCGGGCGCACCGACACGCACACGAAAATGTTACTAATATTGGGTCCACAATTACTATAGTGCGGTAAATGATATAAGACAGTTATAAAACGTCTAATGTTTTCTAATTGGTTATTCGTTCGGCAACTGCTAAAAACATATAAAAACTTACGTGTAATCGGTATCGACTTCATGATCAATCAGACGAACAAACCTTCAAAAAACTCCCTTTTGCGCAATGTCGACCGTGCTATGGCTGATTTGCGGCGCGGCCTTTGCGTTGTCGTTCAAGATGAGGACGCCGCCCATCTGGTACTTTCAACTGAAATGGCGTTCGATGCGGAACTTGAGATCGTAACGGCGCTTGCAGGGGTGGAAGCGCATTTGGCACTCACTGCCCACCGTGCGAATGTATTGCACGTGAAACCCACAGGCGCGCCGTCTATCCTCCTCAAAATTGAATCCTGGATGGATGCGGCTCTAATGCGGGCTCTTGCAGATGCAACCCATGATCTCGATTTGCCGTTTCGCGGCCCATTTACCCGTATAAAAGGGCAGGTTGCGAGCACAGTAAATGCCTCTATTAAACTTGCAAAACTGGCAAGGTTGCTGCCCTCCACATTGGTTTGTGAAATTGATGTAACGCGAGTAGACGAGATTACCAAAACGAATGACCTCTTAAGTGTAACTGCAGAAGAGATCATGACATATGATGAAATTGCCGCGAGTGAGCTGCGCCCGGTTGCGGTTGCAAAAGTTCCTCTGCAAGGAGCAGAAAATACACGAATTCAGGCTTTTCGACCCATTGACGGGGGTATCGAACATTTAGCAATCCTTATTGGAGATCCAAATCGCCATGACGCTGTTCTGGCACGCTTGCATTCAGAATGCTTTACCGGCGATCTAATTGGATCCCTTAAATGTGACTGCGGGGAGCAACTCCGCGGAGCTATCAAATCTATTTCTCAGGAAGGGGGCGGCGTCCTTCTCTATCTTGCTCAGGAAGGCCGGGGCATCGGGCTCATCAATAAATTACGAGCCTACAAACTGCAAAGTGACGGTTTCGATACGATCGATGCAAATGAACGACTGGGATTTGATGCGGATGAGCGTGTTTTCCGCCCTGCAGCTGAAATGCTCAAACATTTGGGTTTTAAGAAAATTCGGCTTATGACTAACAATCCTGAGAAAGTTGATGGGTTAGAACGCTGCGGTATTGAGGTCGAAGAGAGGGTAACCCACAAGTTCCCGTCAAATACTCATAATGAGCTTTATCTTGCAACAAAACGCAAAAAAAGCGGACATTACCTTTAAAACGCCTCAAAAATAAGAACAGGCTAATGTTTCCTCTCCATGTAGGCAAATTTTTCCGTATTTTGAAGATGTCGCGGGCTCTCACCTTAAAGCATGCTGATTTCAAAGAGGTTTTTCTGGCACATTCCTTGCTTTATGTAAGGCAAGGAGAAATATCATGTCAGTTAGTGCAGTCTCTACCAATCAGTATTCCTACCTCGATCAACAAATCGAAGGGGGCGGCCATTTTAGCTTTACCGCAGCGACTAAAAACGCTGATGGATCACCGGCGGATGCGGAAGCTTCCAATGAAATTGCGATGTTTGGTGAAGATGGTTTCGGTTTTGATGACTTTCTCGATATTATTAATCCGCTTCAACATCTCCCAATTATATCGAATATTTACCGAGAAATAACTGGAGATGAACTAAGCCCGGGCTCTCGCATTATTGGCGGCGGCATTTTTGGGGGTGGCATCGGACTTGCGGCCTCAGTTGTGAACACCGCAATTGAAGCCGAAACCGGAAAAGATATTGGCGGACATGTCCTCGCGCTGTTCAACGAAGACGACGCACCGGATGGCACCGAAACCATTTTGACAGCTGAGGTCAAAGTGCCCGTACCAACGGCGGCACCAGCGGCTATTGTTCAGAGCATCCCTTCTGTAGCCCCGGCAGCCTTCCAGAAAGCATCTATGGCCACAGGATCGGCAGAAGCTGCAAAAACAGCAAACGTACCTCTAACCATGGGTTTACAATGGAAAAATAAAGCTCCTGATCTTCAAAAGAACATTGAACAAGCCAGAGCCCTACATGAAAACAACCTGACGCCAGAGCAAATGTCAAAAGTACTCGGCAGTTTTAAAATTGGCGCGACCTCAGCACCAGCAGCACCTACGCCGCTAGTACCCACGCCAGCCCCAGTTAATCACCCAAGTACAGTTTCAAGCGTATATGAGAAACAGATCAGCAATCAGCCCGCACCTGTTGTCAGTCATAACAGCCAATTCGATTATCTTGACCGGGTAGTTTAGTCAGCTGATAGATTTCTTGCTTTTCGTCTGAAATATTTCGATAGCTTTAATTGTGTGAAAACCATACCTGCAAGGATCAAACAAAGTCCCATATACGTCTGAAATGACGGTATTTCATTTACGAAGAAGTACCCCCAAATGACCCCCAGAGCAGGATTTAGATAGTTATTTAGAATTACAAATGTGGCGCCAACCCGCATGATCACAAAAAACAACAGCACGGTTGCTATAGCGGTAGGGAAAATCCCGAGAATTGTAAGCGCAGCAACGGATAAAGGCGTTGGGTCCAAAGTCCACGGTTGATCGAACACAAGCGCGATGGGCACTGAAATAAGACTTGCAACGATCAACACACCTGCAGCACGAGAGCGAGGTTCCATTGCCGGCATTGAGCGCGCAATAAAACTGGAGGATACGTATCCCGCCCCAGCAAGTATGATCGCGAACTGACCAAGAACACCGCTACCTAACTTCATAATGGCTTCTGGGCCGATCAACACGATGATCCCCGCAAACCCGACGAGAACACCGACGATGCGATCTGGTGTCAATTTTTCATCACTCGTTACGAAGTGACCCAAGACAAAACTAATCAGCGGCGTCGATCCAATAAGAATGGAGGCGATTGAGCTATCTACCGTGAGCTCCGCCCAGCTGATTAGGAAAAAGGGAATAACATTACCAACAATCCCAATTGCCAAAAAGAACAACCAGCTTTTGCCATCTGTCGGCAATTCGATTCCCTTTATTTTCATGAAAACGTACAAAATCACAGCGGCAATCAGCATACGCCCGGCAGCAAGGCTCAAAGGTGTGATGGTTTCCACGGCGATTTTGATAAACAGAAAGCTTGAACTCCACATAAGCGCGAGGGCGAGCAGGGCCAGAAAATCAATGGGTTGAGGTTTGTTTGACATTTGGGGACTTTAATTGGAATGATATACTTACAAAAAACAGGAATACACCAGTTTCATGCGCATTCAAGTTAAACCTGACGAAGGCCACAGAGGCCATCTCCACTTCATGGGAAAAACCTACACCTGTGCCATTGGGAAAACAGGTGTCACAGAAAATAAATGTGAAGGGGACCATGCCTCTCCGCTTGGTGTCTTTGCCTTACGCGAAATCTATTATCGTGCAGACAAAGTAGACGCTCCTGACAGCCTCTTGCCCTGCAAGATCATCAGTTTAAACGATGGTTGGTGCGACGATCCGGCACATAAAGATTACAATCGTAAAATATCCCTGCCCTTCGATACAAGTCATGAAACCCTTTGGCGTGAAGACGATCTGTACGATATCATCGTTATACTTGGGCATAATGACAATCCACCTATTCCCGGAAAAGGCAGCTGTATCTTCATGCATGTGGCAAAAGAAGGCTTTGAAGGAACTGAAGGGTGTGTCGCCCTTAAGAAGTCTGATTTAACTGACCTGCTCAGGAGTGTGAGCATCGACACACTAATAGATATTTCGCTTTAAAAACAACCTAAATACAGTTAAAAACTGTAAATTACCTCTCTCAATTGCGGTGGTTGGCTTAGGTATTTCTGCTTTGACTAATTTATCAACCTAATTGGTATACCTATGACTGAAAAGAATTTTAAGGAACATAATATGTTCCTAGACACACCGCTTGGACCCCTCTTCGCCAAAACTGCCGTTCCTATCATTATCGTTATGCTAACCAACGGATTATATACAGTGGTTGACGGCTGGTTTATCGGCAGGTTTGTGGGGCCGGAAGCCCTCTCCGCTGTAACCATGGTATTTCCGCTTTATATGATGCTGATCGCCCTTGGAACTCTTGTGTCTTCAGGCTTTTCCAGTGTACTCGCCCGGGCGCTTGGCGCCGGACGGAGAGAATACGGCGAAGAACTCCTTGTGAGTGCCATCGCCTTATCAGCAGTGGTTTGTATCTCGGTTATGTTGCTTTTCAGCTTAGTAGGCGATGATATCGTTGCCCTAATTGCAAACGGCTCGGATCCTCTCGCCGCAATGGGATATGAATATCTCGCCATCACGTTTAATTATTCGGCCCTATTTTTTCTGTCGGCCCTCCTCTCTGACAGTCTTCGAAGCCAAGGCAAAGTCTTGTTCATGGCAGCTGTCAGTTTGCTTGCCAACGTCCTGAACATGATTTTCAATTATTTCATGATTGTCGAGCTGGATTTCGGTGTCGCGGGATCAGCATATGGAACCGCATTGGCACAAACTGGTGCTATTCTGGCCGTTGTTCTCTATCAATATACAAACAAAACGGTCCTCAGAACCAGATTTACATCCGTCAAAAGACTTATCGTTGGTTGGAAAGAATACCTTGTCCTCGGGGCGCCTATAAGCCTGACATACATTGGTGTTTCAGCCTCTACTGCCAGTACAATTTATCAGCTTCAGGTTTGGAACGCTGATAGTTACGAAACAACTGTGGCAGCCTACGGTATTATCATGCGGATTATGACATTTGGATATATGCCACTTCTGGGAATGACGCTTGCCCAACAATCCATTGTCGGGAACAATTTTGGGGCGAAAAATTGGGATCGTACGTATAAAAGTCTGAAAATCACAACAGCAATTGCAGCGATCTACTGCCTTACCCTCCAAGTCGCCTTCATTCTATTTCCGGGGCAAATCGCAGGGATTTTTGTAGATAATCCGATCGTAATCAGTGAAACCATACGCATTCTTCCCATAACGGCGATGCTGTACTTCTTATTTGGACCGCTTCTCATGTTCCCAAGCTTTTTCCAGTCCATCGGTGATGCAGGTAGAGCAGCACTTCTAGGCCTATCAAAGATTTACCTGATCACAATCCCTCTTATTTTGTTCTTACCATCCCTAATGGGAGAGGTTGGGATCTGGTATGCAGGGCCCCTTACTGAAATTACAGCACTCATCCTGACAATAATTGTGTTGCTACATGTGAAGCGTAAGAATAACAGTTTAGTTGGCTTCTTAGCCGCCCGTTAAGCCTCCGCAGGCATCTTTTTTAGTCTCTGCTACCAAAGATGCCTGTACCAACCCGAACAAGGCTAGCACCAATGCCCATGGATAGTTTTTCAACACCGTTGCGTTTGGCAATTTTATCAAGCAGAGCAAAAAACGGGGCTGGTTGTTCCCCTGCTGGCGGAATACACATCAAACCTTCCACCTGCAGGCCATGAACCTCCCTGCATTCAGTGATAAAGGCGTCCGCGTCATCAATCGCAATGCCTGCCTTTTGCTCCTCTGCGCCAATGTTGATCTGAATAAAGACAGGAATATTCCGGCCTGCTTTTTTCATTTCTTCAAACAGGGTGCGGGCAATTTTTGGCCGGTCTACGGTTTGTATAACGTCAAATAACGCAACCGCCTCTTTTGCTTTATTACTTTGCAAGGGGCCTATTAAATGAAGCTCAATCCCTTCATACTTTTCTTGAAATTCGGGCCATTTACCTAGGGCTTCCTGAACCCGGTTTTCGCCAAATACCTTATGTCCAGCTTCAAGGGCAGCCTCAACTCGCTCAACCGGTTGTTTCTTGGAAACAGCGATCAGAGTTACTTTACTGGCATCCTGCCCCCATTTTTTGGCTCGTTTATCAAGGCGGGCTTGTATGTCAGCAAGGTTGGCTGCAACGTCAGTCATTTTGGTATCTCTCATGCTCTTTGAAACTGCTTCCTAGCTGATAGCATCCTTCTTCGTTAAAAAAAACCTTTTGAAGTGTCTCATTTGGCAATGCTAGTGTTTGGGCATGCAATTACCCATCGCCTTTTATTTCACAGATGATGCCCGCGGCTCCTGCCCGCTTGAGATATCAAAGGCATTGCCCCCAAACACGGGAGTGATATTCAGACACTACAACGTGCCCCATCGCATTTCATTGGCCAGAAAACTTGCAAAAATTTGCAGAAAAAACGGAACTCCCCTCTTTGTCGCCAAAACACCAGGGCTTGCTGCAAGCATCAGCGCTACCGGATGTCATTTGCCCGAGAATTTCATAGCCATGGTGCCAGCCATTCGCCGCCGTTTTCCGCAGCTATATATAAGCGCTGCTTGCCATAGCGAAACAGCTGTTATAGCAGCCCGACAGATGGGGGTTGATCTGGCATTCCTCTCCCCGGTTTTTGCCACTAAAAGTCATCCAGATGCAAAAAATTTGGGGATCCTACAGGCTGCACAGATCACACACGCAACGTCACTTCCCATTTATGCCTTGGGAGGAATTACGCCAAATCACTTTAATGCAGTTCGCTCAGCCGGCTTTGCAGGTTTCGGTGCAATTGGTTTTTTTGAGGATTAGAAACCTTTTGGCAAATAACCAAATCGTGCCATTTGCGGGCGGTTTGCCGCGACAATTTTCTGGACTTGCTCATCACTTAGTTTGCTTCTCCATTGCCCCGTTTTACCGGAACGGAAGAAAGATTTGCTGTACCTTGATTTTTCATCAAATCCATCACGCTTCTCTAATGATTTCAACGACTTGAAGGATGATTGCTTGATGGCAGCAGATAGCCTTTTTTGATCGACATCAGCGCCCAAAAACCGCAGGAAGTCAGAAAATGCCTGTTCTGGATTACTGTGTAAATCCTCATATCGCACTGTCCAAACCGGAAAAGATGCCTGCCCGCCCGTCCAGCTTTCAACATTACGCGACCACGAACAAAATATCTGCCGCACCATCGTCTCGTTCGGTGCCGTGCTGCCATTTGGATCATTGACAAAATCGACAGCCTTATCGATCGAAAGTCCAAAATGATCTGCAACTGATATAACTGTATCAAGCGGATTTCGAACAATATATATCGCGCCTTGTGTCACCTCTGGCGTGATAAGTGGGATATCATGATAGGCAGACATAAGGTTATGGGTTTTGACAAAAGCAACATTTTTACTTTTTGTCGTTATAAAGGCGTGTGCTTTTGGGGTGAGCGCCATAATCTCAGCGTCATTGCAGGTGTCAATATCGGCCTCCGTTACTGATCGGTATGAGCTTTTACTGGATCCGCCAAAAGTTGATAAATCAAGACTGTTCAGGTCACTTCGCCTGTCACTATTTGACAGGTAATTGTTGAGCAGCATCCGAACCCAGGTATTTCCCGATTTTGGATACGAGGCAAGCCAGACGATTTTCCCCATTTTTGCGACCTTATATCCCTTTTAAATATCCAAATTCTTGCATTTTGTCGTGGTGAGCATCCACTACGCGCTTTACCTGATCATCTGTTAGTATCTTTTTCCATTCCCCTGCTTTTCCAGATCTGAAAAACCTCTCTGCTTTATCTGATCCTTCCAAGAAACCATCTTTCTTTTCCTGATTTTGCAAAACCTTGAAAGAAGAACGCTTTATGGCTTTAGTAAGAACGTTTTTGGGGGGTTTTAGTTCAAGAAACTTCGCGACGGCGCCAAAAGTAGTGGCGGGCTTCACTAACAAATCTTCATATCGAACTCGGTGTAGAAATTTGGGGTTAAACGTCTCCCAGCTCCGTGTATGATCCGACCAAGATCCGTAAATCTGACCCAATTTATAGTCGTCTTCCAACGTATTAGCTTCGGGATTGTTCAGGAAATCAATGGCTTCATCCATTGAAAAACCATAGTGATGTTTCAAGCTTATCACCACATCGAGCGGGTTTCGGATGATATGGATGGCCCCGGCTGTCACATCTGCCGTAATAAAAGGAACATCCCACGTTTGACCAAGCCAGTTATGGGTTTTCACAAAAACCGATTGAGGTCGGGACCGTGCCATAACTGCGTGAGCTTTTGGGGTAAGTTGCATAACCTGCTCTGGGCTCAAGCCTTCAAGCGAGCCCCCTGCAGCTTGTTCATACCAGAACTTTTGACCGTCCCCGTAGGCAAATTGCGACATTTCGTTAATGTGAACGGATTGGGCTTTATTTTGAATTAGGTTCTGCAGGAAAGAGCGCATCCACGTATTTCCAGACTTTGGATAGGATGCCAACCAGATAATACCGCCCATAAACAACAACTCCGCCAACAATTTCGGGCACTTTAGGAGAAAACTGGGTATTCACTCAACACTAAAACGTTAATTTGAACAAAAAAAGGGGCGGGCCAAAGCCCACCCCTTTCCAATTTCTATCGGTCTCTTCTTCAAATTAGAAGGAGAGTGAAGTACCGAGGAAGAAGATTGTTGCGTCGTCGCCTTCAGAACCTGAAAGGTCATCTTCGCCGTCCCAGAACTGAACACCACCGAATGCAGTTACGCCAGGGCCGAGAACATATTGGCCGCCGAGCATGAATGCGTGCAATTGACCGTCAGATGCGTCATCAAGTTCAACACCAGCATACTGTACGCCAACTTTCCAAGGGCCTTGACCGTAAGATACACCAAGATTGTAGTCATGGCGTTCTAGATCAGCAGTTCCACCGTCGTTGTCAGTGAATTTGTAAGCACCACCGATAGTGAAACCAGCAACACCGATGTTACC
>MAAC01010196.1_pt1 | contig 77233 bp, 62 predicted proteins | sample 1115981 | NCBI WGS metagenome assembly MAAC01 (sample SAMN04961126, study PRJNA320927) | seawater metagenome | isolation source: sample BD02T64 sea water enriched with oil for 64 days | place: USA:Gulf of Mexico | collected 2013-07-27
GTTTTTATGGGACAGCATAACGCCTTTTGGAAAGCCTGTTGTGCCGCCGGTATAAAAAATGCCGACCAGATCATCATAATCACATTGAACAGCTTTCATTGGCTCATTATTAGCAATTAATTCTTCATAACTTAATGAGCCTGCAGGCGCCTGCTTTTCACCAATATAAATGAGGTGAGTAATGTTATTACATTGCTCCATTAATTCAGTGGCAGTTTCAATAAAAGCATCATCAAAAAATAATATGCTACATTCAGAGTCGTTTAAGGAGTATAGATTTTCTTTAACAGACCAACGTATGTTTAATGGCACCATAACACTACCAGCCCATGGAATTGTGTTTAAACATTCAAAATATTTATCTGAATTTAATGCTAAAATAGCGATATGAGTATTTTTGCCAGCGCCAATCTTAACTAACCCACTAGCAGCTTGAGCGACCCTATTTTCAACTTCACGCCATGTGTGCTCTCTGTCGCCAAAAGATGTGCCAATAGTATTAGGTAAAATAACTGCGTTTCGTTGCAATGCTTGATAGAAAAACATAAGAGTCTCTTTTTAATTATATATATTTTAAGATTAAATAATATTCAGTTTAGTAAGCGCTAAATTAAATTTATAAGTAATTGATTATTCCCCACAAGCTAGCACGTATAAGTACAGCCAGTATATTAGCGGAGATCATATGAATAATTGATTGACCAATACGTGCATAAAGCACATACGTAACCGTTGAGTTCATTACCGCTAGCTGATCAGAAAGTGAAGCGACAATGACTAAAGCTGCAAATACGGGTAGCATCTCAATGCAATTTAACTGTGCTCTTGTTAATCTTTGCCCGAATCCAGGAGTATTACTACCATCAGGAGAAAAACTATTTAAAGCAATTTTATTGCTACTGATAAAAGTATAATAAGCTCTCATATTAAGTAGTAAAAAGCTAAGAACGAGTGTCCAACCTGCAAAGCCACCTAACGCTATTATTGTATGATTCATATACAGTCCTATTTTTGTTTTATTAAGATGAACTCCCTATAAACTTATATGACAATTTTCATGCCTTTATTTGTCATAAAATATTTTAATGTCATTTCTGTTCATTACCTGAGTTTATTATTTGTAAATATTGCCTTGCAAAATTGAATTTATGACTATTCTGGTGCGAATAATTAAGAAATATCTTGTAAACATTATTTGAAAATTCTTTTATCTAGGCTTGTCTGAGTCTTAAAGAGGTACCATTAATCATTGATGGTAAGAAAACTTGCTCACAAAGGTGGCACCATTAGTTACTCATTTCGTTAATCAAATGAAATGGTACTTCGTGTATTTTGTGTAGAAACTTCACAATAAGATACTTATGAAAATCAAATTAAACATTGGACTTAGCGGGGGAGGGCAAATAGTAACATATTTAAATCACTTTAATAATTAATTTATGTCTAAAATAATACCTGTGCCGTTATACCCGACCTATGTAGAGTGATCTGGTCAAGCTAAGCGCACACTTTCCTCTTACATTTTCAAACTCAATCGGAGACATGTCTTTTAAAGTCGTATGCAACTGCTTTTAGTTGTAATATTTAATAAATTCTTCAACATCTATTTACATGCTATTTATCGTTAAATGATAAACATGCAACAACCATTCGTTTTTTAAACTACCAAAGAATCGTTCAACAACTGTGATCAGTATTATTGGTCACAGTTGTAGCTATAATATTAGCTAATGGTTTTTATATAATCGAGAACCACTTCATGATGGTCTTTTGTTTTAAATTTGTTAAATACATGTTTAACATTACCTTTTTCATCAATTAGAAAGCTTGTTCTTATCACGCCCATATTCTCTTTACCCATAAACTTTTTTAATTGCCATACATGGTACTTTTCACAAACAGCGTGTTCTTCATCTGCTAACAAAGTAAAGTTAAGTTTTTGTTTGTTGATAAAGTTAGTTAACTTTTTAGGCGTATCTGGGCTTAAACCGAGAACAACAACATTGTGGGCATCTAGTTCAGCTTTAGTGTCACGGAGTCCTTGAGCTTGAATAGTGCAACCTGGGGTTGAAGCGCGTGGGTAGAAGTAGATTAGTACTTTTTTCCCTTGCAGTTCAGAGAGCGTAACTGAATTATTGTCTTGGTCATTTAGGGTGAAATCTGGTGCAGTTTGTCCCACTTCGATTGTCATAGTTTGTGTCCTTATTTGAATGTTGTATTTACGGTGATTTATCACCGTTCTATTTGGTATATTTATAATCTGCTAATGAGGGCTACTTTAGGTGGTTAAAAATATCTTGTCTAGTGTAAACACTAGGTAGGAAGATTTTTATCTAAACTTACCCTCAATGACGTTGTCTGGTCGCGTTTTCACAATTTTATCCATAGCCCTTTCTCTTTCATAAATTGGGATCATTTCCATTAACTCTTGTACCATTTTAATATGATTTGTTGCTTGAGCAGCAAGAGCTTTTTTATGGCTTTTAGCCAATTCAAAATACTCAGCTTTCTTTTTATTGGCTTGAGTTCTATCTCTTTTTAGTTTTTTTACTTCCCCCTCTAAAAGTTCAATGGGGGATTCTCCTGACTCACTTTTCTCAACACGGTTAGTGAGCGATTTAGTTTTAATCATGCCCTTTATATCACCATGGTTACGAAGAGAACCTACCGACAGCCCAGCTTCTTTCTCCACCGTGCTGTCATTGATTTTTAGCTTTCCCTCTTTAGCCTTTAATCTTAATTCTCGATTGTCAGGTTTACCTTCAATCAATCGTTCTAAGGCATCTAAGAGTTTATTTCTTGTAGCTTGCTTCATACTGTTACTCCTGTGTAGGGTATAAGAAGATCTTGTACTTGTTTTGGTAGCACCACAGGCTCATAATCAATGCCCAAGTCATTCATGATACGCTCTGCTGCTTTAATTTTGATGTAAGACTCTGAAGCTGCCTGTGGAGTTAGCTCGTTGTGCTGAATATCATAGTAAATGTGGGTTTCAGCCTCTTTTCGCATAGCCTCAGCGTAGACGGCATCAACGACGTAATCATTAGCACAGTCAACACACTCCATTAAATTCACTTGTGTTCGTAGGCTACAATTAGAAGATGTGCAGTAGATACCTGGAGCTACTACATGGATATGACGTTGGCCGTCACGAATGACATTTTCCCAATATGCAAGGGTTAGCATATTGTTATACTTGTCACCATCAGTAAAGGCGTTCGTACCTTTTTCTATCATCCTTTTAGCGAATTCTTTACCTTTACCTCCAGCGACCCGCTCCTTGTTGGCGAACTTCTGATAGATATTTAGATATATTTTAGCCTTTTGATTAACTCTTTCATTACCAATCACAGAACATAAATTTATATTTTTAACTTTTTTCTTACGAAGCTTCTGAAATTTGCTCGCATACTTAGCATAGTGGCGTGTCATGGCTAGAGAAACATGGCTAAATTGTTGTTTTAATTGTGGGAATGATAGTAACTCATAGCCAATTAGGTAATATGCAAACGAGCGACGAAGTTGATGGCAACAGAACTCATAAGTTTTACCTAATTCAAAATCTTGCGCTGGGGTAGAAAGCTTTAGATCTTTAATGTCTTCATTGGTTAGTGCAAGTTCGTTGGCTAAGGTAGTGTGAAACCATTTTTTAGCTTTTTTTGAAATAGAACATTTCCTACTTGCATTAAAATCACCATTAAGTTTATGGAAAAATTTAGTGCTGTCAGAGTGATGTTTACGTAAAGGTTTGTGAATAGCTTGAAGTATCTCATATGCTTTCATACCTAAGTTACTGGTTACAAACTCGTCTTGTTTTGATTGTGATCCTTTTATCGTTTTTGACAGATCAGTGTTTAACACATAAATGGTTTGACCAGAAATAACTTCTTTCTTACAACCATTAACTGTATGGAGGTGGTAAGCCTCATCGATTCGCATTCCAGACTTGGCTATTAATGTCCATAAGCACCCACCAGAGTATGCCATAAGTAGGCTTTTAACTTGAGAAGGGTAGGATAAGGTTTTACCGCCTACAGTAATTTCTCTCTCTGGGTAGCACTTATCATAAAAATTAGCCTTTACTATTGGTTGATGCTCTTGCAAAAGAGCTAGAATCTGTATTTCCGTTGGAGACTCTAGCTCATTAAATGATTCCATGAATGCTTTATTTTTAGTCTTGTCATACTTATTACTATTTGATAGTCGCCAAATCAACTTGCCAGTAGGGTGTTTCTTCATGCCTTTGTGTAGGTATTTCGTATACCCTTTGTAGATATTATCACTAAAATTCAATAAGTAAGTTGAAAGTTCTTCAACCTCATCAAGAATAGGATAAAGGCTATTTATTAATGATTCAGCCTTACATAAAGCTCGATAATAGAGGCGTAGCGGTATAACGGGGTACTGCTCATTTTCTATTAAAGTAAGGTTAAAATCAGAAGCAGCTAACGTACTCATTAATGAAACATTAAAAGGTAGCCCTTTCTTTTCAATGAATAGTTTGTTGATAGGACTGTATGTATGTTCTCTTCTAAACTCGAGCTCTGTTGAACTTTCTAATACCCATCTTTCTAGGCAGTCGAAATCAATATGAAAAAAGCTATTTACACCTTTTAATAAAAGAGGTTCGATAAACTTTTTTAAGACTATTAAGGTGAGGTATAATGTTTCAAATGAGTAATCTTTAGGTGAAATCCACATCATCTTCAAAATAATAGCCTTTAGCTCATTTTGAAGGTTTCGCTCTATAACTTTAGCATTTAGCGAAAAATCTAAGCTCTTAAAACTGGATGTATTGGGTTCAAAGAATGATTGAAGTTTTTTCCATGCTTTATTATCACCAATTTTACCCAATGATTGCCCCGTTGTATCGAAACCTATGTCAAGTTGCTCAAACTCATCCCAGTCTCCGCGCTCAATCGCTGGTTTTAAAATATCAATAAGGTAATTTGAATACGCACCTACATTACTTTGTGCATTTTTAATCGACTCAAAATGGTCGATATTGAATATTTTTATCATGATTTATACTCAACTTAGCGATAGATGGACACTAAAGCGTGATTCATTGTGACACGGGGGTGGCGACCATTTAAAGTAAACATCGCAATAGCATTTTCAAAAACATCAGGGCTTGCTCCTTCTAAGGTATATTCAAAAGCGTCAATCTTATCTTGAACCTTTTGTTTAGCATTTGGGTGGTGGTCTAAAGCTTCTTTTAATACATCAATAAAGGATATTAGCTTGTAAATTGCATTTGGCTCATCAACTGCTTTAGCTGATTTACACTTATAGCAAATATCAAACTCTGAGCAGGCTAAGTCTTTACCAATTGCTTTATTTGTTGCTCTCTGTGTGCTTTTCCCATTTCTTAAATCTTGCTTTCCATTGCACACTACACCATTAGGGTTGGTCGCTATATTTTTCTTTAACCAAGCGTCATGTGTAAGTATTTCAATGCCAAGCTTTTCTCTAACTTCTTTTTTAGCTTGTTCAAGGTTGCCACCAGTAGCTATACGCTCAAGTACTTGAATCGCTTGTGAAAGAATTTTCATGTTGGTTTCAGGGTGTCCATTAGCATAGTGTCTATCTAGTGTTGATAACGTATTTTGCAGTAAGTTGGTCAAGTGAGATAAATGGCCATCTTTATACTCTTGGGAACTAGTAGTTTCTCTAAATCGGCTTGATTGAAGCGAAAGGAAGTAGTCATTAACCTTTATGCTCCAATAACTCATGGTGTTAGAGCTTATCGGGTTAAACCCTGCCCATTGTCTTGGCTTCATATTGAGCGGACCATGCCTCAGTAAGAAGTGTTGGTGGTTCTTGTTTGCGCTATTAGCTCTCCATTTTGCCCATTTTTCAATGTCTTTTACCAATGACAATTCACTAATTGGAACATCAAAGAAGCCTCGTTCACCATCTTGATATAAAAACGAAATACAGACATTACCGTCTTTATCTTTCTCTGAATAGGTTAATGGTAATAATGCTCCTTTTAGTGATTTTCCGGTAAAGCATGATAAAATCAGGTAACTGATATTTAATATGTTTTTGGTAGATCTTGACTTATCTAATTGGTATAATGATTTACTAACAATAGTTCGGCCAATCTTATTTTTCATTGTCTTTAATTCAATAGATTTACTTTGTTGGAATGTATAGAAAAGCTCACGAAACCAAGGTAAGTTTAATGTTCGATGTGAAGATACTAGGTTTAATTGCGTTTGTAAGTGTTTGTTAATTTCTTTTACTTTAAACTCATTCGACACTTGCTCATTTGAATCAAGCGTGAAAAGTAACTCCTTATCACTTCCGTAAAGTAATGAGAGCTCTGACAGTATTTCAATAAATACTACTCCTGATTTTTTTTCAACATCGAATGAAACACTATCGTCAACCTCATTTGTTAATGTAGCACTAACGTCCTTGTTCGCTCTTGTTTTAAAACCTCTCACTTTGATGGTTTTTATTGATTTATCACGACTGTCTGTTTCAACAACGATAGGGTGGCACACCTCCCTTACAATACTGTCATTCAGTGATGTGAAATAGCAAAACAAGTGGTATGCTGCGCCCATTGTCATATTAAAAGCACTGTATTGCCTAACCTTTCCCCTAGGGTCGCAAAGCGAATTGGAAATTAGAAGTTTTTCTTTATGGCTTCCAAAATCAATAGTCACGGGAAGATCATCAACAACAGGATTATCCTCCTTTTTAATCGCAATTAACTGCGAAGCTAAACCAAAAAATAAATCACTCAAACGAGAAACTATTATTTTTTCATCTTCTTCTGAGTAAGGTTTGATAGGGTCCGTTCTACTTTTAAAAATACGGTGTTGATGTATCCAACTTTCATCATAAACGCCACACCATGTTAGAGCTTTTTTCACGCCTGTTCGGGCTAATACACACGTAGACTCCTTGATGCCAACGACATCACCATTACTTCTTTGCCAAATACGTAAAGATGGATCATACGCTTTCATTTGATGACGAAGCTCTCCATCATTACCAAAATACTTGAGATAACCTGCCCTCGAAAATGGATCTACATTCTGGCTGTCACAGTAGAAAACATAAGTCTGGAATTGCTCGAGTGTTGTTTTGTTGGATTTTGCTGAATTGCCATTATTAACATACTCTTGAGATTTTCTTGTGAAATTTTTAATGTACGAGACACGATCTTTGATTCGTTCATTATTTAGGTCACACCCGAGGTGTGTGAGGTATGTGATATCAAAGTAACGAATAGCTCTATTATCTGTTTCTTTAATTGGTATGGTAAGAGCTAATGCCGTTACATTATTTGGGCTATGGGGTGCTTTAACTTGCTTAGACCCTCTTGATAATGGGCTTTTTGCCATACTTACCACACTCCATTTAGCTTGTTGTTCTTGCGCTTGGCTGCAGAGCGCTGAGAGTCATATTCATTTATGGATTTTACATATTTTTCAATTATAGAGGTGTCTGAATGTCCCATGAGTTCCGCTAATTCATCCTTTAAAAAATCATAGCTAACTTCACGGTATTCTGCTTCCTCTCGCAACCAGTTACTAGCAAATGTTGAGCGACAATCATGTATTCTGTAATACCAAGTCGGGTCAATGTTTATTAGGTGTTGGCGGAAATTAGAGAAGTGCTTTTCAAGTGTATTTTGTGAATAGACAGCACCTTTATTTGAGAGGAATAGGTAGTATTTATTGTCTGACATATTTCCAGATTCGATAAGGTTATTTTGCTTTGATGCGTTACTCATTCGCTGCTTACTAAACCTATAAATTTCAAGTTCTTCGTAAATAGTAATCGGTACTTCTATTGTTCGGGGTTTATTGAACTTAGTTACAATTATTCGTATAGGGATAACATCTAGCCCTGACGTGTCTATCTCTCCAATTTGATGTACTGGGAAATGGCATAACTCATCAATTCGAGTACCTGTTTTAACGGCAAGCTTGAACATTAATGGAAAGGGTTCTGGTAAGTATTCAATATGCTCATAAAACAACAGTTGGTGCTTAATCGTCATGGGCTTAAGTTTTTTGTGAGCAGGTGTTGAGTCAGCTCTAGGGAACATTTTCATAATGTTAGACATATCGACTTCACTAGGCTTATTTGATTTCGTGTGAGCTAATATATCGTGCTGACTACAGCCATTATTGTTTCCCACGGTAACTTTTGAGTAATGCGTTACAACATAATTGTTATCATTTTTGATGTATCCGCATTTTTGCAGCCACTTATAAAAACAAATGACACAGCTCATATAGCTTCTCGCTGTTGCCAACGCTAACGCTTCATTTCCTTCCGAGTTTCTATGGCGACAATTTAAAAGTAAGAAATCAGCAAAACGCCAAGGAGCCCCTTCTTCTTCATATCTAGTTAGGCTCTTGTAAGTAACGTGCTCCCCACGGCGTATTAAAGTACCATTTTCATCGTGTTCATCAGAGTGTGTACTATCAAGAAAGCGAGTAAATAGTAGGAGAGCTTTAGCAATACTGTTTGTGTCCTTTATTTTGCCTTTACCGCGTAACTTTGATACAAGGTAGAGAGATTGTGGGTAAACTATCGAGCCATCAGGAGCTAAAATGATATTTGTTTTTTTGTAATGATCTTTTTGAGGGGACGGGTTAAGGTGTGGGGATAAGACAGCCTCACCAGTACTTTCATTTATCTGCGGTGTAATCTTAAGCTGAGCTAGAGTATCAACTTCTATTTCGAATAACCGAAAGTCATCGTAAATAAGTTCTGCTTGAACATCTGACATAATACATTCCTTAAAACCACCCAATATATTAAAGCTAGACTATCAAAGAAAATTATCAAGGTTTTGTATCATAGTTTTTATCCAAGGGTAAACTTTTTCAGACCCCAAACGCCAAAGTCATCAGCAACTTTATGATCTACATCAGAAAGTAGTGTGAAGTTTAACTCATCACGTTGGCAAAACTTCGCTAAACGCTTTGGCTCATCTGGAGAAATACCAAAAACAACAGTGTTTAATTCAATTAAACGACTTTGGCTATCGCGTAAGCCTTGTGCTTGAACAGTACAGCCAGGTGTCATTGCCTTTGGGTAAAAATAGACTAAAACTTGTTTTTTACCAATAAAATCAGCTAATGCTATATTCTGCTCATTTTCGTCTTTTAAGGTAAATAAAGGTGCATTATCACCTATAGTTAGGGTGTTCATATCAATCCTTCAAGTGGGGGGTTATATTAAACTATGCGTTGTTTCTTTAATGCAGCCTTGAACACCAAATTGCTCACAAAGCTCAAGAAAATCATTTTCAATATCGTCAATACTAATTTTTTGAGTTAGTGCAATAGAGATACTCGCACTCATATTATTAGTTTTCGGATCAATCTCTGACTTCAATGACGAAATATCAATTTTACGGGTGGCAAAAAATGCTGTCATTGCCTTTAAAATACCTGGTTGGTCGGTACCCGTATAATTTGCTTGATAATGTTCTACTAAATCGTAAGACTTATGACCAGAGGTACGCTTCATCATTGTAATTAGGTCTAAGTTATGAGCCACCATAGGAAGACGCGCTTCAATCTTGTTGATAGAGCGGTTGTCACCGTTTAGGAGCATGATAAAGGTAAACTCTAAGCCGAATATTGCCATTCTGCTATCTAAGATATTACAACCACATTCACTCGCCAATTTAGTTAACTCGCTAACACAACCTGTTCTATCACTGCCCATGGCTGTTAGCACTAAATATTGAGACATTTACTCGCCTAGTTGATTGAAAAAAGAGATTATAGCTTATCTTAGCGACAAAAATAACCATGGATAAAGGGAATAATATTCTTGTGTTTGCAAAAACAGCCAAGTACCATGGTGCGCTAATTTATATATACCCTTTATATGTTTTTTTGAAGCACGGTTGAACCAAATACGGTTTAGGCCATCAAACGAATACTATTAATATTTACCCAAGTGGTTTTTCTCAGGAGTTTTAATGAGTCGTCAATTTTTTTGTCTTTCTGTGCTTACTTTAGCATTGTCAGCGTGTAGTAGTGTTGACAGTAAGCATGCGCAGGGAGATTTTGATTATGCAAAAAAACAAGAATCTAAAGAGTTCATCGTTCCTGACAGTTTAGACAAGCCGGCAACACAGCGAGAATTTGCCATTCCCAATGATGTAAATCATCAAGGCCCTATCGGTAGCAAAGTAGATATTAGAGCTCCGTCATTGGTATTACCTATTGCCGCTTCTTCTCGTGTTATTTCAGAATCAGATCAAGCCATTATTTGGTTTGATAAAGTTCTAGAAGATGAAAACTTACTCACTTTTATTAAAGGTTCACTTATTAGTCAATTAACATCTGATGATGTAAGTTATGAAGAAGTGGAAGTCACTAGTGATAGCGACTTAAAAGGTATAGCAGAGACTCTAGATTCAAAGTGGTATCACAATGAAGTAGAAACAGGCTGGCTATTTACCGATATTGAATCATCTACAAGCATGCGCTTTCGGTATGAGTTTTTCCTTAAACCTCATGGGCGAAGTGTATCGTTAAAAGTATCACTCATTGATTACATGAAAACGGATAATGAAGGTGGTACTAAAAATATTGATCCCATTGACAAACAACGTGCTGAGATGGCGATGCTTAATGAAGTGGTTGCTCAAGTAGATTACAATTATCGCTTGCAACAACGAGAAAACCGCTTGATGCGTGCTAATCAAAAGCTTGTCACAGTTGGCGAGAACAAAGCAGCAGAGTCTGCTTATGTGGTTGAAATGTCTTTAGATAACCTTTGGGATAATATGCCTATTTTCTTTGAGAAACATGGCTTTACCATTAGTGATCTAGATGAAACTAAAAAGATATACTTTGTTGACTTTACCAAGCCTGATATAGGTATTTGGGATAGTATCTGGGGTGATGAGCAACCCGTTATTGATGTTAGTGATGCTAAATATCAATTTGTACTCGATCCTTTAGATGATAAGAATCAAAAGACATCTGTTAGTATTTATGATGCTAATGGAGAGCCATTAACGCTAGATACGTTAGAGCGAATATTCCCTGTTATTGAAGCCGGCTTATCTTTTAGAAACTTCTATTAAGCGATAAACCTCTACAATATATAATAAAAAAACGCTGATTTTTCAGCGTTTTTTTATTTCTAATAAATTATTTTGAATGGTCTTTTTCAATGGTTGGCATTTGATGTTCTGCTCTTTTTGACCTTGGTAGAGTTTCTTGAAGATCATTTAAATTCTTTTTTCGCATTTTATGGTTCGTACTTTTTTGAAAGGTACTCAAATTTCCAATAATAATGAGCAATGCGATAGCTATAATGAGGTAAGAAATCCAGTTGTCCATATGTTTTCCTATGAGGCTTTTGTCTAGTTAAACCCTTGGGGGGCATTGCAGACATTGTTAATGTATCGACTAAATATTTCAGACAAGTTATTTGTAATCGCTGCTTTTCCTGCGATATCTATTTTCGACAGGTAATCTTGAAGTATTGCTAACTCTAGTTGAGGTTGAAACTTCCTTGCAAGGGGGGCATACGATAAATGCCAAGGCTCAGGAGCAATTCCACCTCTAAATTTATCGTAAGGAAAATAAAAACCATAATTTACCGCATTATGTGCCAACCAAGTTGTTAATTTTGCCATCGGTCCCGTTTGACTGTATTCCCAAGGCTCTAGCCGTAAGGGTTTTCCTGCCAATAAATTATCGGCATATATATCTATATCACAGCCCCAATGGTGTCGGCTAGCGCCAGGTAATGCGGAATAAACTAAAATAGCTTTTACAATTTCACCGTCATCTAGCGTGTTAACATCTACTTTCTTGCCATCAATATCATTAATTACTGTTATACCACTAAACTTGTTATTCCAGATGAGCAGTTGTCGCTCAAAAGAGCGAAAACCACTCGCTATTTTTATCTCAATATCCTCTTTTTTGGCGCAGGCAACCAATGCTTGAAAATTTTCAAGCATTGAATGATGAACCCCAACAGTATGGTTAGTTTCTGGTTGCTTAAAATAGCTGATATGGCTATCTGTTAAGCCCAAAATTTCCTTTGAGATATTATTAGGGGATAAATCATTCATTGACTTCATTTGCTATGCTCTTTGGGTAGAGTATTACTTACTACTATTATTATTATTTAGTAATACATTCTCTAAACAAGCATAGTAAATATCACAAAGTTTATCTAAATCATCACAGACAACGGCTTCATTAACTTGGTGTATAGTTCCGTTACATGGCCCTAGTTCAATTACTTTTGCGCCGGTTGGTGCGATAAAGCGGCCATCAGATGTTCCTCCTGATGTAGATAATACTGGTTTAATTCCTGTCACCGAAGTAACTGCTTGGCTAACAGCAGATAAAAAATCACCTGCTTCATTGTTTAGCTCAGTAATAAAAGGTTTACCATTGAAGGTCCATTCTATTTCATAGTCTAACTGGTGCTTAGCTAAAATTGATTCTACTTTATCAACGATAATTTGATCAGATAACTCTGTACTATATCGCAGGTTTAGCAATGCAGTTAAATGCCCTGGTACAACGTTAGTTGCACCCGTACCGGCATTAATATTCGATAATTGAAAGCTGGTTGCAGGAAAGTAGTCATTGCCATGATCCCAATGTACTTGACTGAGTTCAGTTAAGGCTGGCATAGCTTTATGAATAGGGTTTATGACATGTTCAGGATAGGCAACATGTCCTTGTTTACCTTTTATATCGATTTCGGCAGAAATTGAACCACGACGGCCATTTTTGATAACATCACCAACACGATCAGTGCTTGAAGGTTCACCAACAATACAGTAGGTAATTTTCTCATTACGCGCTTCCAAGGTATCGATTACGCGGGTAGTGCCGTTAATAAAAGGGCCTTCTTCATCGCTAGTGATTAAAAAGCTTATCGTGCCATAATATTTGGGGTGGTTTTTAATAAAGCGCTCAGTTGCAACAATCATCGCAGCTAAGCTGCCTTTCATATCGGCAGCACCTCGACCATAAAGCACACCATCTATGATAGTAGGTTCAAAAGGAGGCGTATCCCAAAGCGCTAGATTTCCTGCAGGTACAACATCGGTATGACCAGCAAAGCAAAAAACAGGTGCTTTAAATGCTACGTCATCAGTAAATCCAACGCGTTTAGACCACAAGTTAGTGGTATCTTCAAATATAAGAGTTTCATTGTCGAAGCCAAGCTTTGCAAGTCGCTCTTTCATCAGCTGCTGGCAGCCGGCATCCTCCGGTGTTACGGAAGGACGAGAAATTAAGTCTATGGCTAATTCTATTACGTCGCTGGTTGGCGAAGACATGGCAATCCTTTTAATATTTTTCTATGCATAATCGCTAATAGATAGTTTAAAGTACAAGTTTATGATGTTAGTGCGGAAAAATATTTTTGATAAATATCTGCTTTAAAGCCTAAATGTAATTGCTTGCTTGTCATATCGTTTGATTGAATTAGTAACAAAGGGCGCTTTAACAGGGTAGGTTGCATCATAACTTGTTCAAAAGCTATTTCATCAGTTAGGTTGTTTTTTACTTCATCGCTTAAGTTTCTATAAGTTGTACTGCGTTTGTTGACTAACGTTGCCCAGTTATTTAATGCCACAAAATTGCTCAGTAGCTCTTTTGTTAATGGCTGTTTTTTAAAGTCGTAAAATTCATAAGCAATATCATTTGTATTTAGCCATTTTAAAGCTTTTTTAACAGTATCGCAGTTGTTTATTCCATAGAGGGTTATTGATTCTTTCATTTTAATTTCTGGTTAGTTGTGTGGTTATTGTATTACTTGGTAATCATTAGCTCTTAGAGTCGCTATTGCTGACGTTAGTGTGTCTTTTTTTACTAAAATGTAGTCGGTGTCAAAGGTAGATATCGCAAATATACTGATCTTATTATTAGCTAACACGGTTGAGATACTAGATAAAATACCCGTTAAGGTAAAATCTAATGGCCCTACAACTTCTAAAGCTTGCCAGTCAGGCTCACACTCGTCACTGTCGATAGAAATATTCTGTGGCAGCACAATTGACACTTCATCAAAGGTTTTAGCAATAAAGTACATTGATGCTGAAAAAACCTGCGGTGGAATATCACTATGCTCAGGCAAGCTATGAATAGTAAAACACTCTTCTAAGAGTTTTAACGTTAACTTCATTATTATCCTTTTAAATCATTAAGAAGGCAAAGTTACATTGGACAAAGCTGATTCTACAACTACTATAACGATTTTTTATTGTGAACTCTAGTAGAGCGGACGAACAACTTAGCTGATTGAACGTCACTAAAGCTGTGGGTTTTATAGTGTGTATGCCATTATATGACACTTAACCATTTAATGATTAGGAGTTTAATGCAAGTATGGATTTTATTCTTAGGTGCTATTTATTGTGTAATGAGACAACGATAAAACTTATTACCGATTACTAAAGTTGATGTCATAAATATCTCTAAAATGGAAAAGCTTAGGTATTGCCAAATACATTAAAAGGAGAATATTCTACTTGCCAGGATAGGCCCAAAGTATAGAGCGCTATTTTGACCGCCAATTGGCAGGAATACGATTGTTTTTGAATTATTAATTTCATCGATAATACTATTTGCTTGAGAGTAGTTTCAGTGGATATTTTATTAAGATTAAAATAACAATCTATTACAAGTTTGTTTGATACTAACTTTTCCAAGCCACGCTTTACTGCTATAGTTAGTTTATGAACTTATCTGTAGTACAACTCATTAGTTTGGGTCAACGATATATAAAACTTTGGCCAGAAAAGGCTGAATTAGCACAATACTTTTCTGATTACCGAGCGGTGCAAACTGCTCGTTATGTGTGCCGATATTTTCCTGCTTTAGCGTTGTTTACTTTTATTATGCAGCTTTATTTCGCCTCTGGATATTTAACGGGTGTTGGCAGCATCGATAAAGCGTTGGCGGCATTACCACAAGCTTTGGTATATGGGCTTTTCCTTTTGTCTATTCCAATACAGGCATTAGTCGTGTTAGGCGTAAAAGCAGATAAGTTTTTGCCGCCATCTTTAGCTTCATGGTATAGATCAGGCTTAGAAAAAGCGAAAGAGCAAGGCGGGGGAAATTTACTCTCTAAGTTAGTGGTAGCTAAACCCAGGTTTATTGATTTAGCTCAGTTGTTACAGTTAACGTTTACCTCTCAACGAAATTAACTGCCACTTATATTTTCGTATACTTATAACTTCCTATACAGGCGTAGTATGAAATCCGCTTGGCAGGTAAAGTTTTTCATGGTTTTTATTTGTGATAGTAAAGCTGCTGATGCCTTAAATGAAAATGGTGTCATTGCCAATAAATTCAGCACATCCTCACTACTTTCAAAACTCATAGGGTAAGTTAACTTTTGCTCTTCAATTAGTGTTAAGTCCTTGATTGGGGTTTTACTGGCATCATGCTCACTTGCTTCATTATATATTAATGCTTTAAGTTCAAATAAATGACGCTCAGCAGGGGTTACCGTCAGCAAATAACCGCCAGTTTTAAGAATTCGTGTAAATTCCGTTTCTAAAATAGGAGCATAAACAGAAATGAGCCAAGCAAAGAAACCATCACTAAAACTGAGTTTTGATAAGGTGCCTACGCTGAAATGACAGTCTTTATACCGTTTTGCACCAATTTTTATTGTTTCCTTCGCAATATCGACGCCATATACACTATTCGTTGGTGACTTATGTTGATGAGTATAAAATCCTTCACCACAACCGGCATCAAACACAGGTAAGCTTTGCTCGCCGTATTGTTGATAAAGCGCTAGCATTTTATCTACTAAAGGTTGATAAAAGCCTTTATCTAAAAAATTCCGACGAGCAAGTACCATATCTTTGTTATCGCCGGGTGTTTTTGAATGTTTAAATTGCACCGGCAAAAGATTTACATAGCCTTGTTTGGCTTGATCAAAGCTATGATTATTGTCACAGCGATAGGTCTGATGATTAAAAGCCAATGGCTGCTGGCATAAAGGACAAAGATAATTCGTTAATGAAGACATAATAACTTAATTACTAACCTTCAAAAGTAGACCATATAGGTGCGTGATCAGAAGGTTTCTCAATGCCACGTAGTTCATAATCAATATCTGATTCAATACATTGTTTTGAAAGTGATTTTGTCGCTAATATGACATCAATTCGCAAACCTCTATTATCATCAAAGCCACGAGAGCGATAATCAAACCAAGAATATCGTTCAGTGCGACTTGGATGCAATTGACGGAAAGTGTCAGTAAATCCCCAATTCATCAAAGTAGTTAGCCATTCTCGCTCTTCCAGTTGAAATGAGCATTTGCCTGTTTTTAACCAACGCTTACGGTTGACTTCGCCAATGCCTATGTCTAAATCAAGAGGGGAGATATTAATGTCACCCATCACAATGACTTGCTCTTCTTTAGTATGATTTTCATCTAAATAAGTCATCAAATCTTGATAAAACTTCCGTTTGTATGGATATTTCGTTTCATGACTTATATTTTCACCTTGAGGAAAGTAACCATTGAGTACAGTAATTTTTTCGCCTTGCTCATTGGTTGTCTCTACCATGATCATGCGGCGCTGAGCATCATCATCATCTGTTGGAAATCCTTTCTGCACATTGAGAGCTGCTTTTTTACATAACATGGCTACACCGTAATGTGCTTTTTGTCCATGAAAGTATACGTGATAGCCCATTGCTTCAACGGCTTCTAAAGGGAACATTTCATCATGTACCTTTATCTCTTGTAAACCAATGATGTCTGGTTGATGTTTATCAATAATCGCTTGTAATTGATGTAGTCGAGCACGAAGGCCATTTATGTTAAAAGAGATAATTTTCATAGGTAGGTGATCTCACTAATTTTTTTTGATCTTGCTGGTTTAGTCTAGTTCTCGCAAGTTATTTTTAAAGAAAATGTATTTTGTGCCTATATTTCGAACAAATACTCAGTAAAGTGTTAAGAAATGTAATTTAACCGTAACAGCTCGTACCGCGTATTGTTAATGATCTGTAACTTGTTTAAGCTTGCCTCAGTTAATCATTATTAAGTAAAGGAAAAGACCATGACTGCTTCAGTAAAGAAAATTTTATTAGTTGAAGATGATCGTCAATTATCGGATTTAGTAACCGATTTTTTAACCAGTGAAGGTTATCATGTTAAGCAAGAATTTCGTGGCGATACCGTGGCTAAACGAGTTGACTCATTTACTCCAGACTTAATAATTTTAGATATTATGTTGCCAGGAAAAGATGGTTTTGCAGTGTGTCGTGATATACGTCCTAGTTTCTCAGGACCTATTTTAATGTTAACAGCTAAGGGTACTGACTTTGATCAAGTGTTAGGCTTAGAAATAGGTGCGGATGATTATGTTATTAAGCCGGTGGAGCCTCGTGTATTACTTGCTCGCGTTACAGCCTTGTTAAGAAGAGGTAAGTTACCAAACCAACATAGTGAAGCGGGTGAAGTTGTATGCGGTGATTTACATATCAATAGAGCTTCGCGAAAAGTGACATTAAAAAAGGATAATGTTGACTTAACCAGTCAAGAATTCGATCTACTTTGGTTACTTGCTAGCAAAGCAGGGGAAGTACAAAATCGTGATTATATCTATAAAGCCGTTGTAGGGCGTGAGTATGATGGCTTAGACAGAAGTGTAGATGTGAGAATATCAAGGTTGCGTAAAAAATTGTTTGATGATACCGAAACCCCATTTAGAATTAAGACAATTTGGGGGCAAGGCTATTTATTTGTTCCTGATGCTTGGACATAAAAGAGTAATACAAGAGTAATATAAGAGCGAAATCATCGGTTTGATTTTACTCTATTCATAGTTAATCAATCGATTAATAACAAGGGGAAGTAATGACGTTTCGTTTTAGTTCAGTAGGGCGGTCTTTTTTCAGTCTTTATTTTCTCATTATCACCGTGTTTATTATTTTCTCATGGCTACTTGATAATGTTTGGAATAGTTATATAGAACAAGATATAGAGTCATACACCGGCTATAAAACCATGTTAATGGCTGTGGGTGACTATGCTACAAAGCATCCTGAAGCTGAATGGCAAACGATAGTTGAAAAAACGGCACAACGTTATCAGCTCCCATTAAAACTTATAAGTATCAAAGCATTTGATGCCATGGAACATGAAGACCATCATGCACTGAAGCACGAAACAACTCATGTATATTTCCATGGTGATATGGTGAATTTACATTATCTGATCCCCAACAGTGATTCTGTAATAACACTGGGTCCTGCAAAAATGCCAACTAGACCACGAATTAAGTCGATTTATAGAGTACTAATCTTAGCTTTTTTTGGCCTGATTATATTTTTTTGGTTATGGCCAGTATCGAGAGATCTAGAGCGACTTAAAAAGACTACTAGTGAATTTGGGCAGGGTAATTTTAATGTAGGCCCCGCAACAGCGACATCAGCAATGGTAGCACCCATGGTTCAGTCTTTTAATATGATGGCTGAGCGCATAAAACGCCTAATTGATGCACATAAAGAGTTGAGCAGTGCAGTTTCCCATGAATTAAGAACGCCGCTGGCCCGAAGTAAATTTGCATTGCAGATGCTTTCTACAGTAAATAATGATGAAAAAAGAAAAAAATATCAGCAACAAATAAACAATGATATTTGCGAATTAGAAGAGCTCATCAATGAAATGCTCATTTATGCTTCTTTTGATAGTGATAGACCTGAGCTTAATTTTACCTATGAAAATATTCCTAAATTGATTGCTAAACAAATAAACAGTCATGAAAAAGATACGATTGACATAGAATTTATTGATAATACGGAAAATTTGTCAGCGGTATGCGATAGCCATTTTATAGATAGAGCGCTGAATAATTTTATTAGTAACGCGATTAAGTATGGCGGAGGTAAAGTTAAAGTGAGCATTACGCGCACTGCAAATAATATGTGCTGTATTTGTGTTGAAGACAACGGTGAAGGCGTTTCAGATGAATTTAAAGGGGTGATTTTTGATGCGTTTTCTCGGGGAGATCAATCACGTAACCGTGAAACTGGCGGTTTTGGTTTAGGTTTAGCTATTGTTGCAAGAATTATGGAATGGCATCAAGGTAAGGCTACTATTTCAGATAGCGAACTTGGCGGTGCGGCTTTTTCCCTTATTTGGCCTATAGAGTAATTAATTTACGGTAAATGACTATTTTATGGAATTAATTATAAAGTTTTAAAGTCTTTGGCCGATAGCTTCTTTACTAGTGTATTTTGCAAAATTGTTTTGCATTTCATTGTAAAGAAGAGATAAATTTTGGCTGTAAATGTTCTAGAACATACGTTTAACAATAACACTAATGTTACTGACCCCTTGTTGCATGAATTGCAATTGGGCGAGCAGTTAAATGATTGTGTTCATCAGTCAAGGCGTGCAGATTTTTCTTTAATGCTAGCGATGCTTTGTGATGATGTTCGAGAACAGAGTCAATTTGTTTTACCACAAGCTTCTGCTATTGATGGCACGGCAACGGATGTTAAAGAGCAGACGACAAATACTTTAAGAACTTATTTTGATTTACCCTTAGAAGCCCCGTTGGCATTAGAGCATATCGAACAAATTCATCAATACAATCAAGCTAGTTTAATCGTTGATAATGATCTGCCAAACTTACATTTAAGCAATGCCATTGCTCCTAAACCCTTAGCTTTTCGAAATGATAACAAGCATATAAACAGTAATGTCATAGGTAATACTTCCTTGGTTTGCCAAGCGAAATATGCTAAAAACCAGCTTGATGAATGTATTAACAAACCTTTGGATATGAAAGTTGATTCTTGGTTAAAAGCGGTTCAAACTTCAATCGTAAAAACAAGTCTATTAAACGTTGCAGCTTAGGGCATTTATTTACCACAGCACTGTTTAAATTTTTTACCTTTTTTTATTGTCCATGCGGTTGAAAATTTATTGCACGGGCACAAGTCTTTACGTTTAACCTCTTCTTTTTCACAGTGCTCAATGATGTCACCATCTAAATATCGCCAATGAACAGCTTTATTCATATCAGTTTCTAGTATAAAACGTGATTTTTCTCTTAATTCGTATAAATATCCTTGGTTAACGTAAAAAGCTGAAAACTCAACAAATTGTTCAGCGTTATCCGTTGTCAATGCTACAGGTTCATTGGTACTGTGAATCTTAAGTGCAAGCCATTTACAGCTACTTCCCCATTCAGAAATTTCTTTTATTGTTTGAGAACTTTGACTATTTTTAGCATAAGTATCAAAAACATATTGAGCGTCACCCATAGCATAAGCACTAAAGCGAGAACGCATCAATTGCTCAGGTGTTTTTGGCAAAGTTACTAAAGTTATAAAAGGTTGACAACATTGATGGAAATCTAATGCAGAGCCACAAAAGCAAGGAGAGTTAATTGACATGACGTTTTGAGTTTAACAGAGGTTCGAGAGATGAATAATAACACATGCACGTTAAGCTGCGCGCCTAATTCTATTGAGAGCAATCGATAATAAATGTAATTATAAATTGGTTATGTCTCTGTACGCTTACATCAATAAAAGGAAAGTTAGGTAATCTAAAAAGTAAGTAATATACTCATAATACTGATTTTTTTAATCATTCAGCCATTTAATTTACTATAATTATACGACGAATAACGCTTTGTATTGTAGTTTCAAGGCAAAACAAGGAGATTTTATCATGACTATTAAAATGGTTAGCGTTCATACATTTATTTTTATTTGCATATTCATGGCTTTGTTTAGTAGTGAAGTCCAGTCAGCACAAAAAGAATATTCAATTTATATTGATGCTGATTTTACTGGCGCTAAACAATCCAGCCACTCCATAAAGCAAGGAATAATCACCGCACTTGCTGAAGTGAACAATGAAGTTCAGAATTTTAAATTTAAACTCATTGATAAAAACCATCGAGCAAATTCGTTAAGGAGTAAAAAGAACCTTCAAGCATACCTTGAAGATGATAAAGCCCTATTAGTTTTTTCTGGCCTTCATTCACCTCCACTACTATCTAATAAAACGTTTATTAATAATGAGAAAATATTGCTATTAGACCCTTGGGCAGCAGCAGGCCCTATCACTCGAGCGAAATCAAATGAGAATTGGATTTTTCGACTGTCAATAGATGATAGCAATGCTGGCACTTTTATTGTGAACAGGTCAATAAATGAAGGCTTTAAAAAAGCACATATTTTATTGGAAGATACCGGTTGGGGGAAATCTAATGAAAAAACAATGAATTTAGCCTTAGCCGAGCATGGCTTAAAGCCTGTGGGTATCAGTTGGTTTAATTGGGGGCTTGGCGTAAATCAAGCTAAGTTAATTTTGCACAGCATTGCAGAGTCAGAAGCAGATGTTATATTTTTTGTTGGTAATGCTCCAGAAGGGAAAGTATTTTCAAAAGCCATGGTTGCCTTACCTGAATCATTAAAGATACCTATTCGTAGTCACTGGGGTATCACAGGGGGAGATTTCAGTCAGGTGATCACAAAACAAGATAGAGCCATGCTTAATTTACAATTTATCCAAACTAATTTTACTTTTTTAAACAAAAACTTGTCTAAATTTGAAACGTCAGTGCTCGAACTTGCAAAAGCTAATAATATCGGTATAAATGACAAATATGATATTAAAGCTCATACCGGTTTTGTGCACAGTTATGATTTAACCAAAATTTTAATTGCAGCAATAAATCAGGCGGGCTTAACGGGCAATAAGCAAGATGATAAAATTGCAATACACCAAGCTTTGACTAACTTGCGGGCACCTGTTCAAGGTTTGTTAAAAAATTATCAGCAACCATTCTCGATATATTCACAGAGTAATTTAAATGCGCATGAAGCATTAACAACTACAGACTATGCCATGGGGGCTTATGATATGGATGACAATGTAGTGCTAATAAATTCAATTAAGGAAGACTAAGCTTAGTGAAAAAGTCTATATCATTTGCTTTAGCGCGTTTTGTTTTTATTAGCTATCTAGGCTTAGCGATTATCACATCAATTCTGGTCATCAATTATGTATTGAACTCTACCAATAAAGAATATGACAAAGTGGTAAATAGGGAAATTAGCACTATCAGTCATAATTACAAAATATTTCTAGAAAGACACTTAATATTACTTTTTGAGCAAGCAAACAATCCACTTTTTGTACAAAGCTTAATGCAGCCAGAAGTAAACTTAGGCAAGGTTCGGGACTTTATGGCAGATTTGACCTTACTTGGGCATAAATATAGTGAAACACTATTAGACTTTGAAGGTAACATTTTGCATTCAACTGAAAGTGCAGAAGTTATCGACTATAAAGCTTTCAAATGGACAAATGAATTATTGAACAAGCAAAAGGGTGAGCACATTAGTGTACTTGAAGTCGGTAATAGTTATTATTGGGCTTTTGCGGTGCCCATTAGTTATAACAACAGTGTTGAAGGTATTTTGATTGCACACGTCCCTGTAGATAGTATTAATCAACAAGATGAAGGCGATAGACTCAAAGGTTTAATGATTGAAGTGATTAATAGTGGCAAGGTCTTAGCTGTTTTTGGAGAACATATTATAGGCCGACAGCATATTGAAAAATGGCAGAAAATAGGCGTGACCTTTAGGTTTACTGTCGATGAAAAAGTCAGAAATGAAGAGCTAACTCGTTTAGTACTGCAGCTAAGCGCAATAATATTAATAGCTATATCGGTGACGACATTTTTAACTTACCTGTTTGGTTATCGCTATTTTGTAAAACCTATTCTGGCGTTATCCCAGGCAACAGATAAACTTGATAAGGGGGTTGAACACATAAATTTAACTGAAAACATCAAGATAAGAGAGCTCGCCGAGTTATTTAAAAAGTTTAATTTGATGACAGAGAAAGTTGCTAAAAGAGAGCAGTCATTAAAGAAAAGCTATAGTAAATTATCACAAGCCAATGAAGAATTAAAACAAAGTGAGTCGCAGTTAGTACAATCTGAGAAAATGGCAAGCATCGGTGTATTAGCCTCGGGCGTAGCACATGAAATTAATAATCCTATTGGTTTTATTAAAAGCAATTTAACGGTACTAAAAGAATACTTTGATGATATAGAAAGCTATTATGAAGACAGCCTATCAAACCTAAGTAATGAAACCCAAAAAACTATCCAGCAAAGACTCGCAAAGAAGCATGATCTGGAATTTCTCTTTTCTGATATACCGCCTTTACTTGATAGTTGTATCGGTGGTGTGGAGCGTGTAACAGAAATAGTGCAAAGCCTGAAAACATTTGCTCGTGTCGATTTACCTGAAAAATCTTTGACTGATATCAACGAAGGGCTTAATGCAACTTTAAACATGGTGTGGAATGAGCTCAAGTTTAATTGCAAAGTTCATCCTGACTTAATGCATTTACCACGAATAATGGCTTATCCAGGGAAATTGAACCAAGTATTTATGAATTTATTGATTAATGCAGGTCAGTCTATTGAGGAAAATGGACAGATATATATTCGGAGCTTTTCCAAAGATGACAATATAATCATCGAAGTTGAAGATAACGGCTGTGGAATTTCACCTGAACAAATTTCTCAAATATTCACGCCTTTTTTTACAACTAAAGTCATTGGCGAGGGGACCGGTTTAGGTTTGTCTATTAGCCACCAAATTATCGAGCAACATGGGGGTGAAATTAAAGTCACATCGACCTTAGGTAAGGGCAGTTGCTTTACTATTAGCTTACCCATAGAGGTTTAAAATATAAATGCTTCATGTCATTTTGTGATGGAAATAGACCATCATGTTTACTTTGTCAATTTGATAAATCTATAGCATTTAAATTTGCAAATTAGGAGTGGTATCTCAGTTTCTAAGTCTATGCTTATATATCTTATTGATTTTTAATTGTAAAATGTCATTTGAATTCTTTGGTACAGATTATGCTCTTTCCAATTAGTAGATTGTTTTACGGAGCTAGTTATGAATTCACAATTGAAGCAAGCAAATAAAATAGATATTGGCTGTACTGCCATTCAAATTTCTCATGCGTCTAATGTTCTAGGCCTCTTTCAAACAACATTGTCTAAATTGTCGGAAGCTTCAAACCTACCAATAAGAGTGGTGTGTGGTGATCAAGATAAGTACATCATCAGGCAGCAGTTAAAAGAAATGAATTGTCAATCTGAAGTATTCATGGATGAAGACCTATCTAATGAAGGACCTTCAATAGTTATAACTTTTCAATCCTGAATATCAAACTATCCAATTTAGTTACTTATCTCCAAATTATTTATCCATTGTTCTTAATGCACTAACTAAAATGATTTCATTAAATGAAGTATTTTAGTTAGTGTATTCTTTTTTATTATACTATCGATAAATTTTCGTTTTTTGATTAGCAAAATGCAATTTTGATAAATATACGCTTTCTAAGTAGTTGTATTATATGTTTAAAATTACTGGAATACTCCTTGCAATAGACTAGTTAATCTATTCGTAGGAGTAAATTTATGTGTAATGTTAAAAGCTATCTCTACATGTTCTTTGTCGTTAGTTTGTTTTTTTCAAACCTTGGACGAGGTGCTCCATTTGAGTCTTGTCCTTCCAAAGCTTTTTTAATGCAACAGCAGGTTGCTCAGCTTTATGGTGTTAATTTAGTAACGGGTGATTATTCGTTGTTATCATCTGATTTAGGCACAAATGACAAAATAAATGCTATTGGGTTTAACTTTCATGATAATTACCTTTATGGATGGGGATATGAATGGGGCACTATTGTCCGTATAGGCAACGACTATCAAGCTGAGCCTCTTCCCATTGACTCAAATCCAGGAATTAACTTCTTTGTTGGTGATATAGCGCTACATGAAAATGCCTATTATTTTTATAAGAAAGGGTCAAGCTACGGGTTATATAAAGTATCCCTTGATGAGCAAAGTGGGGACTATTTAAATGCGATTAAAATTATAGATGGCTCTTCTTTAAATATGACTATTTATGATTTTGCTTTCCACCCAAGTAACCAATATTTATATACGGTTGATAAGAATGGTCAGCTATTTCAAATAGATTCCTCAAACGGCAGTAAAACTTCCTTAGGAAATGTAGGACAGTCAGGAACTTTTGGAGCCGTTTATTTTGATGTAGATGGTAAGTTCTATATCAGTCGTAATAATGATGGCCATGTTTTTATTATAGATCCCCAAAAAACAAACCCAACCGCTGAGTTTTTTGCTTATGGCCCAAGTGCTACTCAAAACGATGGCGCACGTTGTGCTGTGGCACCTGTAATAGATGAATCAGTACCAGCAACTACCGATTTTGGTGATGCCCCCGATAGTTTTGGTACTACCCTTTATAGCAACGGTGCTAGACATGGAAATAGCAATAACTATTTAGGCAATAGCATTTCATATGAACATACAGCAAAGGTTTATCCTGCAGTTGATCAGGATGATGGTTTAGTGTTTCTAACGCCTTTAATAGCAGGCTTAGATAGCTTACTGCAAGTTCAAGCTACCGGCAGTGGTTACTTGAGCATTTGGGGTGACTGGAATAGAGATGGTGTTTTTGCAACCAATGAAAAATTACTATCTGATAAATATATGTCAGATGCTACCGAAACATTTCTTGTTCAATCACCTTTTGATGCATTGAATGGTTTTACTTGGCTTCGGGCTAGATTTAGTTCCACACAAGGTATTGTTTCAAGTGGCGGGGTGTCAGATGGTGAAGTTGAAGATTATCGCATTCTAGTTACTAATCCTAACAATAGTCAAATACAAGATACGCCATTTTATATTGCCTTTGAAGATCGTTGGCCTGAAAAAGGTGATTATGATATGAATGATGTGGTTATTGCGCAGAACTCCTCTATTTTATTAACTGAGAACTTTGAAGTAAAACAAATAGAGTTTACTGGGGAGTTAAAAGCTTTAGGTGCTGCTTATCATAGTGGCTTCGCAATACAGCTAGATAATGTATCGCCCAATAATGTTGATCCCGCACTGGTAAGGTTTGAAATTAATGGTGTTTTGCAAGAGGTATCTCCTATAGAAGAAGATACTGAATATTTAGTAATCAAGATATCAGAAGACCTAGAATCACATATAGTGCTAACACAAGCATGTGAATATTATAAAACAGAGCATAATTGTACTAATAGTTCACAAATGACCTTTAGTGTAACCGTGCCATTTATTTCACCGATTGCCATTAATGCCTTTCCTGAAGCGCCATATAATCCATTTATTTTCGCACAGCCTCATATGTATCATGGCGATAGTTTTTATCACCCAGGCAGAAGTTTGGAAATTCATCTTAAAAACAAAATGCCAACATCAAAAGCAGATTTAACAATGTTTGGTGTCGCAGATGATCGCTCTAATGTGAATACAAATGCCACTTATCAAACTGCATCTGGTTTGCCTTGGGCACTTGCAATTAACCCTGGTTCATCACAAGAATGGAAGCACCCTAAAGAAAGGGTTGATTTACTTCAAGCATACCCTGGCTTTAGCGATTTTGTTGAGACAAATGGTGGTACATCGTCGAGTTGGTTTTCTGAAATAAATTCAGTTACCAGTAAAACTTATAACTTCTAAGGAGTAAGGTATGAAATTACGATACAGAAACTTTCTGAATATACTATTTGTTTTAAATATCATTAGTTGTGGGGGGGGAGGTGGAGGAGAAGAAAGTACAAAAACACCTGCACCAGCAGCACCGACAGTGCCTGAAGCAGAACAAACAACGAATGATCTTGTTAGTAATACTGCTTTTGATTTTAGTAGTGGTTTCGATTTGAGTTTGACTTTGGCTTCTATAGATGGAGCAACAAACCATTATTATGTAAATGTTTGCAGTGACTATGCCATAGAAAATGGCGTACAAGCTATTAATTACGAAAGTTGTAAGATAAGAACATCTTTCACTGCTAACGAGCAAGCATTTAAGATTTCTTTGAGCGTCGAAGAAACTAATCTCATCGCTCAAATATGGCCCATGGAAAATAATGCCAGCCCCATAAATCTATTCTGGGACCGAAATGCAGACGGTGATATATGGGTGATTAGGGTAGATATTTAACTCAAAAGTTATGAAAGGGAGCCTTTGTCTTTATTGTTAAAGACTTCCTTCTTAACAAAACTTTTCATCCCTCACAAATATTTTTTATCCCTATTCTTATTTAGCAAATTGCAAAGCATCCCGCAAAAAGCGTACCCATATAAAGATAGAATATCAATTGTAAATTGTATTTGTTTAGTATAAACATAGGCTTACTTAGTTGGCATGGCTATTGATATGTATAAGTTATGTTTTATATCATAGTGGTTGCAGCGTAATGAAAAATTCTTTTAAATACCCAATTTTCATTTGTTTTGTACTGTTTACTAGTGGTTGTGTTTCATCTGCATTACAGACAGCAATGCAAAAACTTGAACAGGATGCTTCCGCTAAAAGCCAAGTGAATAAAGAAGCATTACAAGTGATTCAATCACTACGCCTTCAACAGCAATTGGAAAGTAAAGCTACAGTCTTTTCATACCAACAATATCAGAGTCAATTATTACCTGCTGAGCAACTTCGCTTTAAAGCGCTAATGTTGCAACCAGGTAAGAAAGCTGTATTGCACGTTGCTCCTGCAACGGCGGCGACAAGTCTACAAAAAATACTCCTTGCAACAAAGAGAGCCGATGAAATGTTAAAGCTTCTTTCGACTAGTCAGAGAAAAATCGTCATTAAATTTAACCCTAGCCAAGCCGTCGATACATTACTCATTGAGTTGGAGTCATAACATGAATACTAGTGTTGTAGTCAATATACACCTTATTTTTGCTGCTGCTTGGCGTAGAAGATATATGATTGTTATGCCAATCATTATTTTCCCTATTATTGCTTTGATTACTTGTTTACTTGCACCGAGGACCTGGGAAACACATACCACTATCTTGGTACAAGAAAGCGCCAAAATGAATCCATTTTTAGAAGATCTGTCTGTATCTACAGATCTTGAGAATAGAATAACGGCCTTAGATACTTTATTACATAGTCGCCATACCTTAATAAATGTTGGCTATGACTTAGATATCATATCAGTTGAATCAACCAATGATGACATAGAAAGTTTTGTTAAAAAATTATCAGCGTCATTGAGCGTTAAGTTGATGGGGAAAGACCTCGTTAAATTAGTATATCGAACTGATAATACGGAAAATATAGTGAAAACATTGGAAATTGTGCGTGAACGTTTTCTTGAAAAACTGCTTGCTCCTGAGTTATCAGCAATTGATGCATCAGAAACTTTCTTGACGGAGCAGTTAGCGCTGCAAAAGTTATCTTTGCATAAAGCGGAAGTGAATTTAGCAGAATTTAAGCAACAAAATACCGAGAGTTTACCGAGTTTGTACAGTACAAATACAACCAGAATGGCTCAATTAAATATGTTGCTCGAAGAACGTAAAATAGAACTTTCAGGTGCCGTGGCGGCTAAAAAAACTATAAGAACTCGGTTGGCACAAGTGGATCCCGTTATGAGTGAAATTGAGCAGAATATTGTCGAAACGAAAAGTGAATTAGCAATGTTACGCTCTCGTTATACCGATAGTCATAGTAAGGTGCAAACAGCTGATCGAAAGTTGGCTCAACTTGAAAGAGAACGTACCGTACAAAGCAAGTCGTCTTATAAAATGAATGATGATGCGCTAAACCGTTTATGGGAAATAGCCAGTAAAATGGAAGATGGTGATATGGACAGTAATCAAAATTTTTTATTGGTTTCACAACTTAAAGAGCTTCAATTTGCTGTTGGTAAAGTTGAACAAATAAAAGAAGAAATAAATTCAATTTCGAAACAATCAGAAGCGTTAAAAGCATTAATTCTTGTTTCGGGTGATAAGGAAAGACAATTATTAGCGTTGGAGCGAGATCTTAAAGTAAAGCGTAGCCTATACTCTGACCTTCTTTCTCGCTCTGAAAAAGCCAAAATAACGGGAGCTTTAGGGAAATTTGAGCAGCCAGAGCGAATCAAGATTATTGATGAGCCCTATAAGCCCACTAATCCAACTAATTTCACCTTATCTATTTTCCTTATCGCTGGTGTTATGGGAGGAATAGCTTTGGGAGGGGGGCTAGCTTTATTTGTTGAAATTGCGGACACCAGTATTCGCTCAAAACAACAAGTTGAGTTAATTACATCAGCTCCTGTTATAACTCGTATCCCTTTCATATCACCTAATTTAGGAGACAAATTATGAAACCTGCCATTGTACATGTAGTTCAGCATCTAAAGCCGGGCGGAATTGAAAGCTTCGCACTAGAGTTTCAAAAAGTAGCAGCGCCATTTTTTGATGTTTATATTGTTTCTTTAGAATGTTCATATTATCAAAACTATTGGCATGACATTCCTTCAAATACTAAATTTATAAAAGCACTGAATAAAAAGCCAGGATGGCAATTAAATACGCTTGAACAGTTAACCCGATTCTTGAAAAATATTCAACCGATCTATGTGCATACTCATCATATTGGTCCATTAATTTATGGTGGTTTAGCTGCTAAATTAGCAAATATAAAGCATGTAGTGCACACAGAACACGATGCTTGGCACTTAGCAAATAAGAAGCGAAAATTTCTACAATTTCTAGCATTAAAATTGATAAATCCTATTTTTGTCGCAGATGCAAATTTTGTTGCTGAACAGGTTAAAACCCTAATGCCTAGCATCAAACCGATTGTCATTAGAAATGGTGTAGATACCGATAAGTTTAAACCAACAATAAAAGATAAGGCCTTTTATAAAAAGGAAGTAAACTTACCTGTTGAGATGAGTTTTATTGGTTGTGCTGCTAGATTAGAATCAGTAAAAGCACATGACGTATTAATTAAAGCGTTATCTAAATTGCCAAACTCAGTTGGGTTACTCCTTGCCGGAACAGGAAGTTTACGTGATGAGTTAAATACACTTGTTAAAAGTCTACATTTAGAAAATAGAGTCTTCTTTCTAGGGCATGTAGAAAATATGAATAATTTCTATGCGTTATTAGACGTATTTTGTTTAAGCTCTAACAATGAAGGGCTGCCTATCTCTCCTCTAGAAGCACAAGCGTGTAATGTGCCCGTTGTGTTAACTGATGTCGGTGGTTGTAAAGAAGCTGTTTGTAATAAGACTGGCGTAGTGGTAACACCTAATGATCCAATTTTATTAGCTCAAGCTCTCTCTCATTGTTTAGAGCAGAAGATTGATGATAGCCCGCGAGAATTTGTTAAAAAAGAACGTTCAATTAAACAAATGATACGACAATATCTCTCGTTACTGCAATCCGATTTAAGGAGCAAATTATGTTAGATTTAATCATACTTTACCTATTTGTTTTTTCATGTTTTTTGATTGTTTATCATCATGTCCTATATCCAGTGTTATTAAAGTTGGTAGCAAAAAAGTTAAATTTGATACCACTTGAAATCAAGGGAAGAAGCTATGTTAAAAGCACTAAGGATAAACAATTAAATCGCTTTTCAATCATCATCCCTGCTTATAACGAGGAAAAATATATTGCCGATAAAATACATAACTTAAGTGCATTAGATTATCCGAGTGATAAATATGAATTTATTTTATTATGCGATGGTTGTAGCGATCAAACGTACCAAGTTGCTAATGACGCATTAACTCAATTGTCTTGCCAAGACTTACTCTTTCAAGTGATTAACTTTAATGAAAATAGAGGCAAGGTAGCAGTATTAAAAGATGGTATTAACAAGGCCAAATTCGAAAATATCGTATTAAGCGATGTTTCTGCTTTGCTACCCATCAATTCATTACTCATGTTAGATTCACATTTTGCAGATGACTTAGTTGGCGCGGTTTCAGGTGCTTATCGATTTGCGAGTAAAGGCTCTGCAGGAGAACAAAAATACTGGAATTATCAAACTGCAATAAAATCGAGAGAAAGTGCTGTGGCCAGTGTGCTCGGAGCTCATGGCGCTTTTTATGCACTAAGAAGAGTTTGCTATGAGGAAATACCAGTAGATACGATTAATGATGACTTTCTTATCCCAATGAATGTGATCAAACAGGGCTTTCGTGTTGTTTATGAACCCAGAGTTGCTGCAGTAGAGTTAGAGAGTGTAGATATAAACCAAGATATGAAACGACGAGTTAGAATAGCTGCGGGAAATTTTCAACAGCTTATTTATCTATTGCCATTATTAGCGCCTAAATATGGTTGGAATGCATTTAATTTTGCTTCCGGGAAAGCACTAAGGGCGTTAACACCATTCATATTATTGATTATCTTACTGACCAGCCTGTATTTATTATCTACACACGCATTCTTTATCTATGTGTTTGTTACCCAAGTCTTAGTATATGGCGGTGTTTGGCTTACCAATATCCTTAAATATTCACCTAACAATAAATTGATCAAACTCGTTTGTTATCTGATCAATGGCTATTGGGTCGCGTTAATTGGCTCACTAAAATATATGCTTGGTTTACAACAAAAGGTTTGGACGAAAATCTAGGAGAAATTATGTCTATTTATACTTATACTAATTTTCAGCTTAATGTTAATCACATCAAACGCTTTATTGATGTATCGATAGCCGTGTTATTACTTAGCACCTTATGGCCCTTATTTATCTTTATTGCAGTATTAATTAAAGTAAGCAGCGCCGGTCCTATTATATATAGCCAGCGCCGCGTAGGGGTGATTTTGAATGATAGAACTGAATTTTTCGATATATATAAATTTAGAACTATGTGTAATAAAGCTGAAGCACTTACAGGGGCCATTTGGGCTGCGGAAAATGATCCTCGATTAACCTTAATAGGTAAACTTCTAAGAAAGTGTAGGCTTGATGAATTACCTCAATTAATCAATGTAATAAAAGGCGAGATGTCAATTGTTGGGCCTAGACCTGAACGTCCTGGCATTGCCCTATATTTAGAGAAGAAAATCCCTTTTTACTCAGAGCGAACTTATGATGTGCTTCCAGGTATTACAGGGTTAGCGCAGGTGCATCAAGGTTATGATACTTCAATCGAAGATGTGAAATCTAAAATACTCTATGACTTTGCATACTCCTTATCACTGACTAAACTAACAAAGTGGCTAACGATGGATTTTCTTATAATATGTCGTACTCTGATGATAATGATCCTCGGTAGAGGTCGTTAATGATGATTTTACACTCAACTTTAAGGGGGAAGTACTGATCGAGATGAATAATATTAAAATAGTATGTATCGGTGGCGGACATGGATTAGGTCACTTGCTTAAAGTTATCTCTAAAATGCAAAATATTGATTTAACCGGTGTAGTCACCACAACTGATAATGGCGGCTCCACAGGAAGGTTAAGAGAAGACTCTAATACTATAGCATGGGGCGATATCAGGCATTGTTTGTCTGAACTTAGCCAAGAAAGTTCTATTCAATCTTTATTATTTGAGCATAGATTTAAAGAGTTTGGCGAATTGTCTGGTCACAGCCTAGGTAACCTAATGTTTTGTGCTATCAATGAAATGTGTCTAAAGCCAACTGACAGCGTTAAGGTGATGACTAAGTTTTTAAATATAAAGGTAAATTTATTACCTATGTCTGATGCTGCAGCTCACTTGGTCAGTGAAACTAGAAATAAAGAAAGGTTTATTGGAGAAACCTCAGTAGATCGCCATATGAAGGAAGAAGTGGTTAAGCTAGTCCTTGAACCAAGCATAAAACCAACAAGTGAAGTAATTCAAGCGATCAGCAGTGCAAATATATTATTTTTAGGTCCTGGAAGCTTCTTCACTAGTACCTTGCCTAGTTTATTGATGCCAGAGATTGTTGATGCAATAAACGAAAATGAAAATGTTGGCATATACTTTTTAACTAATGTAGTGAAAGAGTTTACTAATCAGTGTGATGAGTTACTTTTTCAGCTAAATTTTTTAAAAGCATTAGGACTGAATAAAGACATTTTTAGTGTTATACCAAACCACCGTAGATTAGACATGGTCAATGATGACCTCTCGTGTATTTTTGCCGAGATCCCTGCAGATAAGTATGGGCGGCATGACGCTTTAGCGTTAGAGCGCTTTGTTGATCAAACTATTTACAATAATACCTGACGAATATTCTCCAACTCATTCCGCTTAAACTTTTTAATTTGCTTCTTGTATTTTGCATTATGCATATTATTCGCATTTTATAATTCTATATAAATGCAGTTAATCTCTTACCTTATTGAAAAATATAGTATTTTCATGGTTGGCTTATTCGTTGCAGTATTCATGTTGAATACAACAAGTTGAGAGGTTTACCATGCAAAATGACAACTACATTATCAATAACGACTTTGTAATTAAATTGCACGATGAATTTGATGCAGAGCTTGTAAAATCAATGCGTGACGAATTAGAAGCGTTAAGCGAATTAACTACCAATATCGTAGTTGATCTTAATGATGTCAGGTTTATTGATTCATCAGGTATTGGCGCCATTGTTTTTCTCTATAAAAGAATGCTTGCCAAAGGCCTTAATCTTTCTGTGGTCGGTTTAGGTATTCAACCAGCCGAGCTTTTTGAGATGTTGATGCTAGACAAAACAATCAACTGCTACGAAAGTATTGAAAATTACTTGTTAAAAACTCAAGCAATTAAGACGGCATCATAATGACTAGTCTAATTAAACACATTGTAGTGTTACTACTCATGTTTTTGACTGGTTGCAGTTTAGTGAGTAGTAAACGCACTATGATTAGTATATTTGACCTTGAGCATTCTGTTAAAAATCAAGACAAAGTGTTGCAACAGTATATTAAAGCAGCCCAGCACCAATTGCTTTCGTTAGAGAAAGCCACTGCCGGCCGCTGTTTAAATGGTCAAATGTTTATTGCTAATGCTATCTTTTCAAGAGCAAAAAACGAATATCAAAATACTTTATATAAAGATGCGTTTATTACACTGACACATTTTGATAGACAGATAAAAAAAACCCGCTGTATTTTGTCATATGTAGAAGGAAAATTTGGTTGTAAACAAACAAACAATACTTTTATGCTAAAACATTGGTATCAAGAAGGTCGATATGAACAATGTGATGTAAAAAACAACATAGAAGTTGTTCCCGTGACAAACAAGGCAGTGAAGGAGCTAGAAAATGAAATTATATTTGAAACGCTTCATGAGTTTAATAGTGCAGATATTAAACCTATTTACCTAGCAAGCCTTGATAAAGTGGCCGAACTTTTAAATCTTTACCCTGAATCAATAATTTCGATAGTTGGTAATGCGGATAGTATAGGTAGCAACTCTTATAATCATAATTTAGGGAAAAAAAGAGCCCAAGAAATTGCCGGGTATTTAATCGACAGGGGCGTTATACCAGTACGTATTACTGTATCTACTAATGGCGAGGAGCTAATTCGAGAAACTGAACATAATGATGTTGACCGAGTATTTAATCGTTACACGTTATTGACAGTTAAGTTGATAAGTCAGCGTGCTGAAGTTGAAGTTACTCAAGGAGATTCTCATGATTAGGAAATTATTGATCTTTATACTTGTTTTCATCTTTACTGTGAATACACATACACATGCACAAGCGTTAAAAATTCGTCCCGGAGATGTGTTAATGCTGGAATTGCCTGGTGAAGAAGCTTTTGAGAACACTTTTCAAGTAAAACGTGATGGTACACTTTCATTACCAGAAGTAGGGCAAATACTTATTACGGGTAAGACAGTCGAAGATGCTAAGACTCTGTTGAAAAAGGTGTTAGGTAATGAGTATAGGGCGATTAATGATTTTGAACTCTATCTAATTGAAAGACGTTTAACGGTTCAAGTGTTAGGTTTTGTGGAAACTCCCGGCATTATTGATCTTCCTGAAGATGGCAATATACAAATGGCTTTACAAAGAGCTGGCGGAGCCACAGCTGGAGCCCAGTTAGACAAATTACAACTCAACAGAAACGGTGATATTGAAACGTTCGATTATAAAAAATACCTTGATACAGGTGACTTTTCAATTCTGCCACAAATAGAGTCCCTTGATGTGATTTTTGTACCCGCATCACCTTTAATTGGTAATGTTCAAATGGATTTCGATGCAGCAACGCTTTCTGCAAGTGGCGATGGCTCAGAAGCAAACACTGCAATTAAAGTGTTTGGTGAAGTGCTTAAACCTGGTGTTTTTTCTTTCAAAGAAGGTAATACTGTTGTTGACATGTTAATGAGAGCAGGGGGCGTGACACGATATGCAGGTGTTGAACATATTCGCGTTATTAATGAAGGTGAGCCTAAGTTATTTGATTTAAAGGCTTATCTCGATACCGGCGATACGGCACGTATGCCGAAAATAACAGCAGGCTCTACCTTGTTTGTCCCTATTCAAGAAGAAGAAATAAAAAGTGGCTTACGCACCATCTATGTTATGGGAGAGGTTTTTAAACCGGGTGCTTATGAGGCATCTAGTGGCAGTGCCTTTTTCGATATTTTAGCCAATGCTGGCGGCCCAACACGGTTTGCTGAAACTCGTCAACTGAGAATTATTAGAACAACAGGTAAAGTAGATGCATTTGATTTACAAGCCTATACTGAAGGGTTCGGTGATCATGTAGTGCCAACAATTTCAGTTGGAGATGCAATTTTTGTCCCTGAAAAAACTGACATGAATGAAAAGTCTTGGTTAAAAATTTCACCAAGCAGAGCCATCAGGGTTATTGGTGCAGTGGTTAAACCAGGTCGTTATGAATGGGGTAATGAAATGTCATTTTTAGACATACTGTCACATGCAGGTGGTCCAACACAAGATGCTGACATCTCGCAAATTCGTATTATAAAAAATGGTCAAGACAGCAGAGATAAACCATTTGATTTGGGTCGTTTTATTACGGAAGGTGGAGATTTTTCGTTACTACCCAATGTCAGCGCAGGTGACACTATCGTTGTACCAGAGCGCCCTCGGGATGTAATTGATAATAAAGCAAGGTGGCTAAGACAAGCGCAATCAAATTCAATTTATGTCTTTGGGCAAGTAGGGCAACCAGGCCGATATGCCTTTGATGATAAACTTCATTTTTTAGACATTTTATCAGCGGCTGATGGCCCTAATCAACATGCTGATATTCATCAGGTTAAGGTAACGCACCGTAATGGCAATCAAACTAAAGTAACGACAGTTGATTTAGGTTTGTATTTTGAAACAGGCGATGAAACTTTATTGCCGATGGTGAAATCAGGAGACACAATATATATACCTGAAAAGAACAAGCCTTGGCTAGATCAGAAAAAAGAGCAGACTGTTCGTATCATTGGCTCTGTTGATAAACCGGGTAGATATAAATTTAATGACCAAATGACAGTTTTAGATTTACTCGCTGAGTCTGGAGGACCAACACAAACTGCTTATTTGGAAAAAATAATGATCGTAAATATTTCGACAGCAGATCATCATCAAAATGCTAGCCAAGTGTTCAATTTTGAGGCCTTTGTTAAGCATCCTAATTTTGAACGTTTACCAATCGTTAGAGCAGGTGACACAGTGTATGTACCTGATCTTTCGAGCAGTAATTGGAATATATTTATGGGGAATGTAAAAGATGTTGTCAGTATTGTTTCCCTCGTTGCAATAACCGGAGGGCTATAACATGTGCGAATATCCTATTCATTATGTTGAAATTGAAAATATTTATAGTCAAACCATAGGGGCAGGCTATCGTACTATAGCCGTAACGTCTGCTAAACAAGGAGAAGGTAAAACAACTTTGATTAAAGCGATAGCGAAAAGAGCACAATTTTCAGGTAAAAATGTGCTTGTAGTCGAACTGAATACTTTCAATCCAGTACTTTCAGAAAAACTTAGGCAATTACCTGAAATAAAAGATCAAGATATTATTCCGGTTACTGACCAAGGTTATAATTTATTTCCGGCACCTAAAAATATTCAAGACATTATGCGTTACAAGGAATCAAACATATTGGTAGGGGCAATTAAAGAATGGTTAACAGAGTACGATTGTGTTTTATTTGACACATCAGGACTGCAATCCCTCAACCAAAGCAATATACCACCAGAAATTGTTTGCGAGGTTTGTGAAGGAGCTATACTCATTATTGAAGCAGGAATAACACCTGCTAATTTAATCGAAGAAGGCATACAGAAACTGAAAGTAAGAAATGTTAATTTAATCGGCTCTGTCATAAATGATAAGCATAATCCTTCATTACTTACTGAAATAATTAGAGAAACGGCTCGGTTAAATTCAATATTCCCAAGCATTATGGCTAAGTTAAGAAAAGCACTAGCATCAATAGTTTTGCTAAATGTCTCTGTATAACTCATAAAAGTAGATAAATATTTATGTCCATTGAACTTAAAAGTAGACCTGCAAAAATCTTGTTTGTTGATGATGAGATAGAAATTCTGAATGCTTTAAAACGGCAAACCAGAGGGTTAGACGAAGAAACCTTCTTTTTTAGTGACCCAAATGAGGCAGTTGAATTTGTCTACTCTCAAAATATAGATATCATTGTTTCTGATTTGAAAATGCCATCAATGGATGGTGTAACATTATTGTCTAATATTGCTGAGCGTTGTCCTGAAACAATCAGAATATTACTTACCGGTAATGCAAATGCTGATGTGGTGATTTCTGCTGTTAATAAAGGCCGGATATGGGGGTTTATCGAAAAACCTTGGCAAGGAGCACAATTAATAGCGTTATTAAAACAAGCCGTGCAAACCAAACAACTCATTCAAACGCGGAGTAATCAATTATATAAGGAGTTGGAACAAGCAAAAGTAATGGCTGATGCAGGATTAAATGCTAAAAATGAGTTTTTAGCAGTAATGAGTCATGAAATTAGAACCCCGATGACCGCTATTTTAGGCTCTTTGGAGCTATTAGCTGATACCAGCATAGGACCTAAACAAGATAATCTAGTAAATAATGCACTTGGCGCAGGAAAAGCACTTTTATCGGTGGTAAATAACGTCCTTGATTACTCAAAAATAGAAGCAGGTAAACTTTCATTAAATAGTAATAAATTTTCAATATTAAATTCTGTTGATTATTTACATGACATATTTATTGATACTGCTAAAGCCAAGAAAATATCATTAATGTTTTGCCTTTCACCGTCAATTTCTGAACAATTTATGCTAGATGAACAAAGGTTAAATCAAGTACTTATTAATTTAATTGGCAATGCAATTAAATTCACTGACTCTGGCGGCGTTGAACTGAGTATACATTCTGATGATAAAGATCTATTTTTTGAAGTGACCGATACCGGCATTGGGATTAACAAAGTAGATATTGAAGTGTTATTTGATGAATTCGTCCAAGTTGATTCGTCCTATCAACGACAATATGAAGGTACAGGTTTAGGTTTAGCTATTTCAAAACAACTGGTGGCATTGATGGGCGGAAAACTATCGGTCAGCTCTACTGTGGGTAAAGGGAGTACATTTAATTTTCAACTACCTCATCGATATTATGATAAAGCACTTATCGATGAAGAAAAATTGGTGAAACAAAAAGTTAGTTTAATTAACTTTGATGCTTTTTGTGAGCGAGCTTTAACAAAGCAACTTCAGCTGTGGAATTGTGACGTCACTTTGGTTAAAGAAAAAAGTTTAAAGCAACAACTATATATAGAAGGGCGTACTGAGTTACCAGTTAAAGCAGATAAAATGCGTTATCTACCGCCAAGTGTAGAAAGTATTTTTGTAGATAACTATCAAGTTTTGTTAAGTGAAATCTTTGGAGGTTCAATTCAAAAGGCAACTTCCTTTGATAATGAGCAAGTTATAGAAACGGGTAATAATGAAAGTATACTCGTTGTAGAAGACAGTTTACCAAACCAACTTGTTGCCCAAGCAATGTTGGAAAATGCAAATTATAAGGTTGATATCGCATCTAATGGTATAGAAGCCATTGAATTTGTAAAAAGCAATAGTTATAGGCTTGTTTTGATGGATTTATCTATGCCAAAAATGGATGGGGCTCAAGCGTGTGAAATTCTTAGAAGTGAAGGGGGGAGATTTGCGGACCTCCCTATTTGGGCGATGACAGCCAATGTAGCAAAAAGGGATATTCAACACTGTATGGAAGCAGGGATGGATGATTTTATTGAAAAACCTATAAATCGAAAGTTACTATTGACTAAAATTCATAGTTTATTAACAGCTGAATATGACGAACAATCTAATAACAAGGTGTTTGACCTTGACGTTATTAACACACTCGACTCGAATATAGTTAAACAGCTTGTTAAAGATACAGGTATTGATGTTTTCTCCAAGATTTTAATGCTCTTTATTGACGAAACATTACGAAGGGTTGATCGTATTGAGCAAGCTTTTAAAGGCAGGGTTTACACAGAAATAAAAAATGAAGCACATGCTATCAAAAGTAGTTCAGCAACTATTGGTGCGATGAAGCTAAACCATTTAGCTATAATGCTTGAGCGTGACAGCAATGAAGGCAACCAAGAAAAATTAGAACCGATTGTTGCTATATTGTTGGATACCGCAAATGCAGCTATTTCTGAATTAAAGCAATATAAGGAAAAACGCTGTGTCTGAAAGTCACTTATACAATAAGTATATTTTTCCAGACCTTCATGAAGTTAAAGTTATTCGAGCTGAGGTTGGGCGAATACTTGTAAAGCTAAACGTGCAAAAGCATTATCACAATAAAATTTTATTAGCATTATCAGAGTATTTAACAAACTTAGTTAAACATTCAAAGCCTAAGACAACTAAGGTTTCAGTCGATATTGTGCGTAGTAATGATGGATTGTCTTTTATTATTCAGGATGATGGCGGTTATTTTACCGGTCTAGAACGAGGGATTACTTTTCATCAACCACCTCAATTTGATGAGTCAGGCATGGGACTTGATATTATATTCCACCTTTTCCCTCTCAGTCTTTATAGTAGAAAAGGTAAACAGAATGTCTTTAAATTTAGTCTATGCCCAAACGAAATTAACTCATCAAATGTCATTGCCATAATAGATGATGAACCTATGCAAAGAACGTTGCTAACTTCATATTTATCAGAGCAATATAGTGTAGTTAGTTACCAAGATGGCCAAGACTTTCTTACGAATATGTCGAAGGAACGATTTGATTTAGTCATCTGTGATATTGAAATGCCAAATATTGACGGCCTTGCGGTAAAAAGTGCACTGCAAAATGACCCTGAGATGTCGCAAGTACCTTTTATTTTTTTAACGGCGAATGATGACCCTAAAATGGAAGTATCGGCAAGTGAGCTAGGAATAGATAATTACCTAACTAAACCAATCAGTAAGGAGAGGTTATTGATGTCTATAGAGCGAACGCTTATTAGAAATCGTCAACTTAGTCATCAATCACATCAAGTTTTTAATAACGCATTAAAACCAAACATACTCAATAACAATAACCATTATTCAATGGCACTAAGGACTCTTTCTCCAGAAATCGGCGGAGGTGATTTTGTTGTGCAAAAATCATTTGCCAATAGAGAAATATTAATTCTAGCTGACGTAATGGGGCATGATGCCACATCAAAACTATTTGCCCATTCCTTTGATGGATATATCAAAGGGTTGATTGAACAAACCGCAGATATACGTATTGCGGATATATTTACCCTTTTGTCTAAGCAGGTATTTAACGACCCACTGTTAAGTGAAATGCTGCTCACTTGCGTAGGCATAGAGTTAAATGAAAATTATATTGACCTTGTTAGTGCTGGACACCCTAGTCCGAAAATATTAAGTAATAAAAGCATAGAGGAAGTAAGCCTTGTAGGTCGGTTGCCAGGGGTTTGTGCAGATACTAGTTATTGCACTAAACGTATCAATTTGGTAGCAAATCAACGCATGTTACTTTTTACTGATGGTTTTTTAGATTGGGCAGAGAGCGATCAACAGTCAAACTTATTTTTAGACGCTATTGCTAAACTGAATGAAAAAGGTGATTTACTATCAGTTGAACAATTGTCAGACGCTATTTACAGTGAACTTATAAGTTATTGCGGTGAATTAAATGATGATATGACTTTTATTGTTGTAGAAAAAGATTAAGTAAACCTAAGATCTGTTGCTCTTGCATTCTCTAATAAGCTAGCTCTATGTCGCGATACGCTAAAGTGCAATAACGCAGTAGATATAGCTAATAAACGCTGTTTTTCGGATTAATTTAAATGCTTTTTGCTCTTTGTTCCGAGGTATTTATGTAGAAAGACTATGCTAAATTCCTCGAGTCGTGTTTAAAAAGCATTTAATGCAAACAAAATTTAACCATGAAAGATCAACAATCCCTAATATATTAGCTAAACTAAAGGTATGCAGATATTTTTAAAGGGATAATTTTATATATGCCTACTACAAGAGTCTTAATTGTTGAGGATAGCCAGACATTATCAGCTGTATATGGAAGCTATTTAGCAAACGAACCATACCAGCTAGCATTTACTGAAAATGGAGCGGATGCCTTAGACATAATAAAAAGTGATCCTCCTAAGTTGCTCATATTAGATCTAAACCTTCCTGATGTGGACGGCATGACTATATTGCAATATATTCATGAACATCAAATACCTACAGTTGTTGTCGTTTTAACTGCTCATGGTTCTGTTGACTTGGCTGTAGATGCCATGAAATACGGAGCGTTCGATTTTATTAGTAAACCGATAGAGGCGAAACGTTTACAAATAACTTTAAGAAATGCCAGTAAAAATCATGAGCTGAAACAAATTGTTGATGTGTTTAAGGAGAAATATGAACGTGATAAGTATCACGGTTTTATTGGTTCTTCACCTGAAATGCAAAGCGTTTATCATATCATTGAGAATGCAGCGCCAAGTCAGGCCACTGTTTTTGTCACCGGAGAAAGTGGTACAGGCAAAGAGTTGTGCGCTGAGGCGTTACATAAGCAAAGTCCGCGAAGTCATAATAAATTTGTTGCCTTAAATTGCGCGGCAATTCCAAATGAATTAATGGAAAGTGAAATTTTTGGACACGTAAAAGGCGCATTTACAGGGGCATTAAAAGACAGAGAAGGCGCTGCTACGCTAGCGAATGAAGGGACATTGTTTTTAGATGAGCTATGTGAAATGAATATCGAGCTACAGAGTAAAATACTTCGCTTTGTTCAAACGGGTACCTTCCAAAAAGTTGGCTCAAGCAAATTAGAAAAAGTTAACGTACGTTTTATCTGCGCTACAAATAAAGCGCCACTAAAAGAAGTAGAAGAGGGAAGGTTTAGAGAAGATCTCTATTATCGGCTGCATGTCATCCCCATTCACTTACCTGCTTTGAAAGAAAGAGGGGCTGATATCCTAAAAATTGCCACGAGTTTTCTGAGTAATATATGTAATGAAGAGCGCAAAGCTTTTAAGCAGTTTAGTAAAGCAGTTGAGAAAATTTTTCTCAACTATTCTTGGCCTGGTAATGTCAGAGAACTAGAAAATGTGATTCGAAATTTAGTTGTTTTAAATAATGGCGAAGAAGTATTGCCTTCAATGTTACCACCACCGTTAAATGGGCAAGATGTTAACTTGGCTACTAAGTTATTTGTCAGTGAAGTAAATTCAGATCCTACCAATAGTAACGTAGCCGTTGCTCAAAATAATGATATCACCCCTTTATGGCTTGTGGAGAAAGGTGTTATTGAAGAAGCCGTGCGGTTTTGCGAGGGTAATATTCCTAAAGCTGCGGCTTTATTAGAAGTGAGCCCATCAACAATATATAGAAAAAAACAGGCTTGGGATGAATTAGACGCTAAAATTTTATAGGCTAATGTGAGTAATTATAGGGTAATGGTCTGAATAATTGACAACATCGATACGTTCTCTTGAACATATCATCATGTTCGAATTAATAAAAACATGGTCGATAGCAACTGTTAAAAATGGCAATATATTTTGTATGTTAGGCCATGAACCTTTGAAACTTCCATTTAATGTCGTTGTGAAAAGTTTTATTCTCGCTGAGAAGCTTGAAAGATTAAAATCACCAACGATTAATATACTTTCACTTTTCAACAATTTTATTTGGCTAGCTAACTGGTACAAAGTATTGTTTCTTTTTTTCCAAAGCTCTTTTGTGCGCGGTGACGGAGGATGTAATGTGAATAAATGAATTGTTTCATTAGTATAGTGCCATTGCATTTGTATAAGATGAGAGTTGTTTTGGTGTTTGAAGTATTTTTCTTTTGTAAATGGATGTTGACTCAATATTAATTGGTCTGTTGCTATATGTTCTGCTAAAGAAATACCGGTGACAAAATATGGATATATAGGACTTAACTGATTGATAAGCTCCTTTCTTGCTAATGGGCTGATTTCTTGTAATACCACCAGATCATAGTTTGTCCCCATTAATAGCGAGACTAATTTTCGGTTATCATTTTCATTATATCTATTATTGAATTGAAAAACACTGATGCGGTTATTGCATTGTTTGCTTGAATGTAAGCTGCTATCTATAGTTATCAAAGTACCTATAATACTAAGGTGTAGCATAAAGGTGTAAATCACAATCTTTGTCTTAAGATAGTTAACTAATAGTACAAGTAAAATAATATAAGCGATCAAAATGACCAGGGGAGACGCCAATAAGTTTTCCAAATACCATGGAGAGTATACATCAGGTCGTACTAACCAAATAAATGATGGACTTGCTAATATTAAAAATAAAGATTTTTTAATCATCTATTCTGCAACATTTCTGCCAATTCATTTCAGCCATAACATAATTTTCAGCTAACCTGCATTGTTGCTAACATCTGCCAATAGATGCTTTTTAATTTGACAATATTCATTGGCGTTTCAACATTATTCTGCTTTGCAAAATAAAAAATACCACTCTCGTTTTGCAAACATTGTTATTCATCAATCATGTTAACTTTATGATAAATAGTTGAATTATTATCTGGCCTGTTTTGTGCTCATAAACAGATAGGCTAAATAGTTTTTTGAGGTTTGTATGGCAGGTACACAACATAAAATTTGTTTATTAATAGATAGTAAGACTTACGGCGGAATTGAAACCCATGTTTGTCATTTAGCAAAAGGATTAGTAGCGAGTGGCAAGCAAGTGTGTATTGTGCTGATCACCGATCATGGCTTTCACCCTGTTTTTGATCAGGACGACTCAATTAAGTCAATTATGTACAAAGCCGAAAAAGGAATATTTTCACTTTTTAGTTTACTTGAAAAATTAGAAGTAGACCTTATTCATACTCACGGTTACAAAGCCGGTATTTTTGGCCGACTGTTTGGGTTTATATACCAAAAGGCGATTGTCTCTACTTTTCACGCAGGGGAAAGAGGAAATCTTAAAATGCGCTTCTATTGTTGGTTGGATAGAGTTACGGCTTTTCGTTCTACTTGTATCTGTGTTTCTAAGCAAATAGCGCAATCGATTAGCAGTAATACTACTGTGATTCAAAACTTTGTTGAGATGCCTAAAGAAGACAATTTGGATACTAAACAAGCCAAGAAAATTGCTTTTGTTGGTCGGTTTAGTTTTGAAAAGGGTCCTGATCTATTTTATCAGATAGTAACAAAATTGCCTGAAATGGAATTTACCATGTTTGGCGATGGACCAATGTTTAGACAAATAAATCGGTTAAAACCTAGAAACTTAACGTTAGTCGGTCAAGTCAATTCCATGTCTGGTTACTGGTCACAAATAAAATTGCTTTGTATCACCAGTCGCGAAGAAGGACTCCCTTTGGTTGCTTTAGAAGCATTAGCGAGAGGTATTCCTGTGGTTAGTTATGATGTTGGTGGTTTAGCAAGTGTTGTGCATGATAACCAGACAGGTTGGTTGATCCCTCCTTTAAATGAACATGCCTTTATCAACCGTCTGAAAAAAATAGCAAAATTTAATCACTCAAGTAGCGATAAGATTGCACTATTTTCAAAAAACTATATCAAAACAAATTTTTCATCTAGAGCTATCATTCCTAAGATAATTCAATGTTATAGCTCTGCACTTATGGAGCAGGGCTATGCTTAAGAAAAAATATAGAAATCTGATGAGTCAATCTGTTTACTATGGCTTAGGTATGTTTCTAATGAAGGGGATCTCGTTAGTAATGCTGCCTGTTTATACACATTATTTGTCACCAGAAGATTATGGAAGGTTGGAGATTCTGGTGGTAATGGCGAATGTATTTTCAATTATTCTCGGTTTTGGCTTAGTTGAAGCACTTTGTCGATTTGTGGGTTTAGCCAAAGAGTATAGTGATAAAAAGAAGCATGCAGGTGAATGCCTTTTCATCGCTCTTATTGTTGCTTTCAGCTCTTATTTATTCTTTTATTTTTTATCTTCCTCAATTGCTACGCTACTCCCGGATGCAATTACTGCACACGAAGTCTATTTACTAGGGATGGCCTTAGCCGTTAGTGGTCTAATTAATGTGCCCTTAGCCTGGTTACGCATAACTGATAATGCGATATTGTTTTTTAAAATCACTATGCTGAAGGTGTTGTTGCAGGTGGTATTATCAGTTTACTGGTTAGCCCAAGGAATGGGGATATCAAGTATTCTAGCAGCCGGAGCTGTTTCCTCTGTTATTGTTGCAGTTTTCTTATGTTTTATACAAATTAAAGAAACGGGTCTGCACTTTTCACTAAACAACTTAATTAACATTTCAAAATACGCATCACCTATTTTTATTGGTGGCTTAGCAACATTTGCGCTCTCGGGGATGGATAGGTGGGTATTAGCAGAATATTTTGGAGCAAAGGAAATTGCAGCTTATGCAATTGCTATTAAGTTTGCTTTAGTTCCTACTTTACTCATTCAACCTTTTACTTTGTGGTGGCTCCCTAAAAGATATAGCGTTTTAAATGAATCGAATGGCAAGGAAGTCAATGCGCATTTTGCTATTCTTGGCTCTATAATATCTGTTTTGACCTGCGGAGCAATAGGGTTTATTGGTCCGTATTTAATCCAATTGTTAACCCCAGTTGAATATCACTCAGCTATAACAATATTACCTTGGTTATTGCTTTGTATGTTAATCAAAATGGTATCTGAGTTACTAAATTTAGGGTGTTTTATTGATAAGAGCAGTCAAACTCAAATGAATATCAATTTTTTTAGCTGTGGTGTTGGGGCTTTATTATTGCTTGTTTTAGTGCCGATATTCATGGTTGTCGGCGCAATAGCTTCTCTATTAGTGGCTAATATCCTACGTTTGGTTTTATTCTATCATTATAGTCAAAAACAACTTTATCTTCCTTACCGGTTTGGCTATTTATGCACTGCTTTTGGTGCAGCAATAATCGCAATGTGGCTTGGGCAATTAATAGAGAGTAACGCATGGATAGTTGCAATTTAAAGGGATTTGCCATTGCTACGTACATAATGCTAACTGTTAGCGTTATGTACCTTTTCCCACATCCTATAGTTTTGGTTGCTTTTGGGGTCGTTCCTTTTGCGCTTTGGGGGGTAGTTCGTTTTTCATTCTATGTGGTTATAGGGTTTGTGGTTTTTTCTTTCTTTAGAATTCATGAAGTTTTTCCGATGATAGAGCCTTTAAAATTTCCAATGATGCTTGCATTAGGCTCACTATTGGTAATTTCTATTCGTTTAACGATAACTAGAAACTTGCATCCTTATTGGAGCAAACAGTTTACTTACCTTATGTTATTTTTCATTCTTGTAACCTTAGCAATTCCATTTTCAGCTAATGTTGGTGTAGCAACGACAGCTTGGACTGGGGTATATAGTAAAATCATTATAATGACATTCGTTATTGCATGGATGATGCGCGAGGAAAGTCACTTTATCATTTCATGCCGTATTTTTCTTGTAGCGGGTGCATGTGTAGGCATTGTCGCTCTAATAAACAAAGCTAATGGCGTGGGCCTTGTAGAAGGGACAAGAGTTACCATAGGACGAGATATTGGCTCACTGCTTGGCGATCCTAATGATTTGGCGCTAGTGTTACTTTACCCTATGGCATATGCAATAGCGTCTTTTTTAGAGAATCAATTAACTCGATTTGAAAGGGTATTTGCTTTTGTAGTATTTGTTTTGTTGCTTTTTGCTTTATTGGCAACGCAAAGTAGGGGGGGGTTGTTAGGATTTTTAGCGGTTGTGGGGTTATTTGCCTACAATCGAGTACGTTCAAAAATAATGCTGTTTGGCGGTGGTACTGTTGTTTTATTGATATTGTTTGCAGTAGCAGGTATTAGCGATAGATCGTCAGGAGGAGCAGCAGAAGAAGGTATTGATGAATCTGCAATGGGACGTATATATGCTTGGGAAGCTGCCTGGAATATGGCCCTTGATAATCCATTTTTAGGAGTAGGTATAAACAACTTTATCCATAATTATTTTTCTTATAGCACACATTGGGATGGAATGAATCATGCGGTGCATTCTACTTGGTTTGGCGTGTTAGCGGAGTCAGGATTCTTAGGGCTATTTTTGTTTGTAGGTTTGATTGTGACAACCTTTACTGCCGCTTGGAAAATTTTAAAAAATACCGATTTAGCTAAGCTTTCACCTGGCATGAGAGTTACTGTTAATGCAGCCCCTGCGGGCATTGTTGGCTTTGTCGTGTCAGGCACCTTTCTTACTCAAGGTTTTATCTGGCCAATTTACTTACAGGTTGCACTTGTTATCGCTTTACAACGTTATTTTCATAAAGAATAGGCTGAAAATTAAGTTTAAAAAATTTGAAGGAGCTAAATATGAAAAATGTTTTGTTCGTACACTACGGTGAAGATTGGATACGCGGTAGTGAAATTGTTCTTTTGGATATGCTAACTTCATCAATTAACCTTGGCAGAAAGCCTATTTTGTGGTGTAACAGTAAAGTGCTAGCTCAAGAGGCTACTAAAATCGGCGCTAAAGTTATTCTAGACAGGTTTGTCAATATTGGTTATTGGACTCTGCCACGGTGGGATTTTTTTCAATATTTCAAAATTTTACTAAAGACCAAGAAGATCATAAAAGCGCATGATATTGACTTGGTTCACTGTAATAATGGGGCACCATGCCAATGGCTATCTTTGGTATGTAAATTAATGGGAGTACCATTACTTCTACACTTACACGCACGATATCAACAAAGAGATAGAGTTATATTGCTATTTCATTTTGCCGACCGAGTGATTGGGGTAAGCAAAGCTGTTTTGACTATTTTTAACGACTATGAATTTGAACCAAAGATTTTATCTGTCGTTCACAATGGCATTTCAGAAAAAAGAGTGGAATCCAAAGTACTTATAAATATCAGAGAAATGATTAACGCAAAAGAAGATGATTTCGTTATTCTTTATATAGGTTCGTTGATCAAACGCAAGGGCATAGATACTTTAATCGCTAGTTTAAATAGGTTGGGCACAATGCGCTCGGTAAAATTGGCAATTTTCGGGAGCGGAGAAGAGCTGAGTAATTTACTTCAGTTAATTGAACAATTAAAACTTGGTGATGTGGTTTCAATATTTTCTGAAGTTTCTGATGTTGGTAGCTTATATTCCAGCAATGCAGATTGTTTTATTTCTGTGCCTTTAGAAGAAGTGTTCGGTTTAACTTTAGCTGAAGCAAGTTTGTCAGGGTTACCTATTATCAGTACAACCGTTCCTGGTGTTAATGAAATTTATACTCACGAGCAAAATGCCTTGTTAGTGCCTGCAGGAAATTGCGATGAGTTAGCAATTGCGATATCGCGATTGATAGAGACCCCTAATTTTGCAAAGCAATTGGCCATAAGTGGCAAAGAGCACATTAGCAATAATTATTCTCTGATTAATCAAAGTGCTGAAGTTGAGCAGCAATACCACATGCTGTTTGCATCAAGACAAAAATCATTTTTTTCATGCTTTGTCGCTACTTTCTTTATTTTTGTGAAATCATGCTCTGAAAAGTTAAATAACTTACTTAAACGGAAGGTGAGATATGACTAAGCAGGTGTTGATTTTTGATCCTGTGCCTTATAAAGGCGGTTCAAAAAAGGTGGCACAATCAGTATTGTCGACGTTTCCTGAAAACCTTTCTGTGGTTGTGGTCTCAAATGATAAGCTTTCTTGGCAGCCTTGTAATGTTGAAGTTTTACCGCTGTACTCAGTAAACTTTTTAGTTAATAAAACAGAAGGGCTCGGCTACTTTCTTAAACATTTTTTCTATAGCTTAGTTTTATTGTATTACTTCATTAAGCGAGGAACTTTTTCTAAGGTAATAGGGATTTCTGGACCAACAGTAGATTTATCTCTTTATGTACTAAGTATTATTGTTCGATGTGAAGTTATACAGCTCGTTCAAGGAAATGTGCCTGAGACGCGTATCGCTGCTTATGGATTAAAAAAAGCTTATAGCGTGCATTATCTTCAATCTACAGAGGCTTCAATTAAGAACGCGCTGGTTAGGAGCAATAGCTTTTCACTCTTAAATTCTCCAAGATTTAACGACTTTGTCAATTCAGTCGATGCTAATGCTATATCAAAGAAACAAGAAAACAGTGCTGTTGGTGTGCTATGGGCCGCTTCACTTTTACCTTGGAAGCGACTTGAACTTTTTGTCGAAGCTTTCAAAGAGCTAGATCAGCAAGCAGAACACATTCTAAGTAATTATTATGGTGATGCATGCTTTATCGTAGCCAAAAATAACGATGTCATAGCGCCATCGCGAGAGCTATATAAAATAAAGTTCCAGGAAGACCCAAAAGATTTAGATCACATTAGAGCCAATTCTTCAATTTTTGTATCAACATCAATAAAAGAGCCATTTGGCTTATCTATTCTAGAGTCGATGGTGGCAGGTTTAACTATTGTTATCCCAAAAGATGGTGCCTATTGGGATAAACACTTAACCCATGGCATCAATTGCTTGAAGTTTGATGCCAATAACCCCCAAAGTTTATGCTTTGCTATTTTGACCCTTATCAATGATGGTGAGTTACGTAATAGACTGGCAAAGAATAGTCAACAATTTGCACGCGGTTATACCAACCTAAAGTGCTATTCGAAGATTCTCAACTCTATTATCAATTAGCTAAATCGTTTATTGCAAAATGCAATTATTTGCCTGCTTAAATACTTATGTGATTGTTAATAAACGATTGTTTTTGATTGGTACGTCTTATGCACTGTAAAGCTGTACAGTTATCAAAGGTAGTTATCGTGTGTGGACGTATGGGTGACAGAGTCGTTTGTGACGAGTTAAGTTTGATTCGAAAATTTTTTTGGATTACACAAATGCTTCCGCTCAACTTCACTATTCGTCAATGTCATTTCTTTGCAATTGCCGGCCTATTTTGAGGGTGATTTATTGGAAGATGCATTGTTTAATTAATAATAGCAAAGTTGGTAGTAGTCTAATGAATACATTCAATATGAAATATGCCAAACAATGGGCGAAAACAAGTGATCATAAAATGGCTAAATTGATAAAGAGAAGTTGGTTTGCAATTAAATCATTTGAGATCCCACAAGTTCCAATTATTTTTAGTGTTTTATATGTATTGCATATAACACTTAAGCAAGTATTTTCTGACTTTACCCGTATTTTTTATTATACGGCTATCTTCAAAACAAGGGTTAATAACCAGCCGAAGCGCCTCTATTTATATGGTGGCTTACCCGTTGTTATTGGTAGTTTAGAAATCACTATGGGAGATGACGTTCGGTTGGCGGCTATGACCACGATAAGCGGGCGCACGGTAGGTAATTACCGTCCATCGCTAGTAATAGGAAACAATGTCGGAATTGCTTGGCGTACCTCTATCTCTGTTGGCACTACCGTTATTTTAGGTGATAACGTTCGTATTGCCGGTGATTGCTTTTTAGCAGGATATCCAGGTCATCCTGTTGATGCTAAGGAACGCGCAAAGGGTAAGCCAGATACAGAAAATCAAATTGGCGATATTATCCTAGAAAATGATGTGTGGCTTGGCACAGGAGTGAAAGTTATGCCAGGGGTAACAATAGGCGAGGGTAGCATTGTGGCTGCTGGAAGTGTTGTTACCAAAGACTTACCTAAGCATGTACTAGCTGCAGGAGTGCCAGCTTGTATAGTGAAGTCACTTTGAGGAGATAAACATGTCCATCCACACTGAAGTTAACAAGAGTCGTCCATTAATCGTATTTGGTGAAGATTGGGGCGGTCATCCAAGTTCAACTCAGCATCTTATTAAAGAATTAAATCAACATAGAAAAGTAATTTGGATTAATTCGATAGGCTTGAGAAAACCTAAATTGACATGGCGAGATTTTTACCGTGTGGTAAAAAAACTAACATCATTTATCCGACCTAAGAAAGAAAATTCTAAACTCGCAGAAATAAACCAATGCCGCAATTTTACCGTTATAAGTCCTTTGGTTGTGCCTTGTGCAAATTCATGGTTTTCGGTGAAAATAAGTAAGTGGATGTTGGCTAGGCAGATAAGAAAGGCTGTAATAAGCCTTGATATTAAAGACCCCATTGTATGGTGTTCTTTACCGACAGCCGTTGATTATATATCGCTCTTTGAAAACAGCATCAGTGTATATTATTGTGGTGATGACTTTGGCAGTTTAGCAGGTGTAGATCATGCTGTGGTCTTAAAAAAAGAGCAGTTACTTGTTAACAAAGTAAAATATGTATTTACCGCAAGCGAAGCCTTGTTAAGTAAATTCCCAAAAGAAAAGGCAGTAATAGTGCCTCATGGAGTCAACTTTCCTTTGTTTAATAATAAGCAAAGAGAAATGCCTGATGACTTACCAAGGGGAGGCTTTATTGCGGGCTTTTATGGCAGTATCTCGACATGGATAGATCAAGATCTTATTTTATCTGCCGCCAGAAGCCTACCAAGTTGGAACTTTGTCTTTATTGGTAATGTCGAGTGCAATATAGATGCATTACTTGGTGTGCCAAATATATATTTCTTGGAGGCTAAGCAGCACTATGAATTACCCAATTATATTCAACACTGGAGTGTTGCTTTACTACCATTTATAAACAACAAACAAATACAAATGTGTAATCCTTTAAAATTAAGAGAGTATTTAGCCAGTGGTACGCCAGTAGTATCCACAAAATTTAATGCAGTAGCCGCTTACGAAGATCATGTGAAAATTATTGGTGACAAAGAGGATATAGCCCAAGCTATTTTACTTGCCAATGCCGAAGTTACTACAAAGATGAATTTTGATAGCATTGTCCATATTAATGATTTGCTGGCGATAACCTCAGTTAAAAAGGTAAGAACTAATAGTGTCATTAGTGAGTCATGGCAAAATAGGGCAGATAAAATTGATAACTATTTGATTGGATGCTAAGCGTTTTTTTATTAAAAGAGCGCTTATAACTACTTTGTTTGTTTACATTTAAATAATAATATTGCTATGGTTAAACACTAAGCTCTCTCCTCTTACTTGATAGTTATACTGAAGTATGATTTTCCTCTAAATGGGTGTTCTTAATGATGATACGAAAGAAATTTAAAAGCGGCTAATCATATGCTTATGCGGTAATTGCCATTCAATGGCTATAAAAATGGAATTGTGCAATGACTAAACCTGAGTTATTAATAGTAGATGATGAAGAAGATGTGCTTAACGCGCTTAAAAGGCTTTTACGAAAAGAGTTTGAGCTGCATTTGTTTTCAGATCCGCTTGCGGCATTAGATTTCTTTAAAAATAATCCTGTACCTCTGGTTATATCAGACATGCGTATGCCTATAATGGACGGAGCTACATTTTTAGCAAGAGTCACAGAAATTAGTCAAAGGTCAAAACGTTTTCTTTTAACCGGTCATGCAGATATTAACTCAACAGTTTCTGCAGTAAATGAAGGAAAGATCTCTCATTATTTTGCTAAGCCATGGGACAATAATGAATTGGTCTCTGAACTAAAGTTAGCGCACGAGTTGTTTCTTTCTGAAGTTAAATCTAAAAGGTTATTAAGAAGAAATATTGAAAAGAATGCTGAGCTTTCTCTTTTAAATGATGCCTTAGGGCTAGAAGTCGATAAAGGCAAGAAAAAACTAGAATTGCTTTCATATCGAGAAGCTAAAAGTTTTGTAAGGCTCAAAAAAACATTTTCAACATTCATTGACCTTAATGCGGATACTATTTCTCTTCATACTCAAGACAAGACTAAGCACAATTATAGAGTTGCTGCGCAAGCTAGACTTGTTGCAGAACAGTTGACGAATGACAAACTGGTTATTTTTCAAATTTATATTGCAGGTCTACTATATGAAACTGGCAAGTTAGCCCTACCACAATCATTACTAGTGCAAACGTTTGACTCAATGAGTCAACAAGACCGAACTTTATTTAATAACTTTTATAGTGAAGGTTTCAATTTGCTACTCAAAGTAAAAGAGCTTAGTAATATCGCCAACATCATTAAGCATATCCCAGAGCATTATAATGGGCTAGGTCTTCCGGAGCATTTGTCTAAGGAAGATATCCCTCTTGGATCTCGGATATTATCGGTAGTCTCCGCATACGATAACTTAGCTATTGGTAGACAAACACAAGCTGTTATTTCTACTATTGAGGCTCAACACCGTATTAAGGAACTGTCTAAATCAATATATGATCCCCATGTTGTTAATCAATTTATTACCTTACTGGAGAGCATGCCAAATGCAACCGAGGGTAGTGTTGAGTATATTGTTAATATTTCGCAACTTGAAGTTGACCATATTCTCGCTAAAGATTTAGCGAACCCTAATCAAAGTATCCTTTTGACCAAAGGAACAATTATCGAAGCTCATCATATTGAAAAATTGAAAGCATTAGAGGTTGAACATAACGTCTCTTTTTCTTTATTCATTTTAAAATAAAATGTATTTATTTACTTATAGCAGTTTTTAACTGCATTGACTGACAACGGTCATTGCAATAAAAGACAATTGTCGTATAAAAGTAACTATTGGTAGCATTCCATTACACTTTTACCCTAAATTTAAATAACCTATTGCCATTAGCATATTGATCAATTTGGTTTTGATCAGTATAACTAAAACAACTATTGCTCATCCATCACCCTTATTCTTACTTTGAATTCTGAGACTATAAATTTATGAAATTAAAATTATTAGCTGCTACTTTAAGTTTATCTTTAGTTGCATGTGTAAACACGGAAAAACTAGTACAAAATAATCCTGACAAAGCCTCTTTGCCTGCAACGGTTATAGTACCTGCTAGTGTTGATGCAGCAGTGATTTCTGCTAATCAAACTATTACCCTAGAGCAAATAATGGCTGATCCTGACTGGTTTGGTCGCGCGCCTGAATCATGGTATTGGGGTGATGATAGTAATACGGTTTTTTATAAACAAAAGCAATTGGGAACACCACTAAGAGATTTGTTGGTCAAGTCATTGGCTGCTAATTCAACCGTTAGCAAAGTAAAGTTATCTAACCAGCATAAAGTTTCAAACAATAATGCCAAAAGAAACATAACTGACAGCCATGAGGTTTACACCTATAGTGGTAATGTTTTCGTGAAAGACCTAACCAGTAAAATGGTAACTCAGATCACACATACCTCTACCCAAGAAACTGACGCGATATTTTTAACAAATGGTCAAGTAGCCTATAGAGCAGGAAACAGCTTCTTTTCCCATAATTTATCGTCAGGACAAATTGTCGAATTAGCTAACTTACAAATGAAAGAGCAGCCAAAAGAGATTCAAGCGCCAGCGAGTTACTTAGCGAAAGAGCAACATAAATTAATTAGCTACATTGCGCTACAACAAAGAAATGCAAAACTTAAAGAAGAACAAAAAAATAAGCTAACCACAAATAATAGTTCTATTTTCCAACGTAAATTTTATTTCGGAAAAGATAATCGCGTCAGTCACGCTAGTTTATCGCCAGCGGGTGATAAGTTATTAGTCAGCATAGCTTCAGCAAAATCTAGTCGTGATAAAGCTGATATTATGCCAAATTATGTTACTAAAGATGGCACAATCGCCGCAGAAAAAGTGCGTGCACGCGTGGCTAATAACCGACAATACCAAGAAACGCTTTTTATTATTGATTTGAGCACCGGGCAGAAAACAGCGTTGAGTTATGAAAGTTTGCCTGATTTTGATGCGGATGTACTCGCAAAAGTAAAAAAGGAAAATTTTGCCCGAGAAGGGAAAAACTACACGAGCAAAAAACAAGCGCGAAATATTCATTTATTGCAAATGTGGCACCCCGTTAAATGGAGTACAGATGGCAGTGAAGTGGCTATGTTTTTAGAGGCTTGGGATAATAAAACCCGTTGGTTAACAACGGTTGATTTTTCTAAGGGTGAATTGGTTACTCAACATAAGCTTCATGATGATGCGTGGATTAACTACTCTTTGAATGAGTTTGATTGGGTGGGTAATAGTGCACTTTATTATTTATCTGAAGAAAGCGGTTACTCGCACCTTTATCATAAGGCCTTGAGTAGTAAAAAAGCGACACAATTAACTTCAGGAAAATTTGAAGTGAGTGCTGTTACGTTAATGAAAGACAAACAGCGCTTTGTGTTTAAGGCGAATAAAAAACACCCTGGCATTTATGAAATTTATCAAGTTGATTCAACCAAGCGCCTTAGTGCCCTAACAGATTTAGGCGGAATGAATAATTACGCCCTAAGCCCAGATGAATCAAAGTTACTAATCGAACATTCAAGCTTAACAATGCCACCAGAGTTGTATGTTAAAACACTAATAGCGGACGATGCAGTACAAATAACATATACTGTTTCAGAAGCGTTTAAAGCCATGCCGTGGTCAGCACCAACGATAGTTGCCATACCTTCGAGCCATCAAAAAGAGCCGATATATTCACGTGTCTATTTACCAGAAAACTATGATAAGACCAATGAAAAAAACCGTGCGGTAATGTTTACCCATGGCGCAGGTTACTTGCAAAACTCTCATTTAGGCTGGTCAGGTTATTTCCGCGAATTTATGTTTCACTCTATGTTAGTACAGCAAGGGTATGTCGTAATAGATATGGACTATCGCGCTTCAGCCGGGTATGGCCGAGATTGGCGAACCAGTATATATCGTCATATGGGAAAAGTTGAAGTTGAAGATATGCGTGACGGTGTAAATTGGATTGTTGAAAATGCAAATGTAGATGCTGATAGAGTCGGAACATATGGTGGCTCATATGGTGGGTTTTTAACACTTATGTCGATGTTTACAGCACCTGATTTATTCGAATCTGGCTCCGCTATTCGCTTGGTTTCTGATTGGGCATATTATAATCATGGCTATACTGCTAATATTTTAAATACACCTGCAGACGATGCTATAGCATATGAACGTAGCTCGCCTATTTATTTTGCTGAAGGTTTGAATAAGCCACTATTGATAAATGCACCAATGGTCGATGATAATGTGTTTTTTGAAGATACGGTTCGTTTAGTGCAACGTTTAATTGAATTAGAGAAACAAGACTTTGAAACGGCCATTTATCCGGTCGAGCCCCACGGTTTTGTTCAACCTAGCTCGTGGCTAAATGAATATCGTCGTATTTATAAGTTGTTTGAAAACACCTTATAATCATCTATTAAATGATTGTTATGTTTGCAAACCAGTAGCTAACCAAAGCCACTGGTTTTTTTTATTTTTAATAGATAAACAATAGAAAACAATAGACCGCCGATGGCTCCCCATAGGTGTGCATCTACAGCCACATTAGCTTCAATTAGACTACTAACATCAGCACTGGCTCCGTATAGTTGTTCATGGGCAATCTTGAGCCATACACCGATGAACAAAAGATAACCTGTTTTATCATTATTAAAGATATCCATTAACGCCCCAAATATAAATATGCCATGTAAGACCCCTGATAAACCTACGTATTGTAATAATGCAGGGTTAAAGAAATATATACCTAAACTTGTACTAACGGCACAACTTAAAAATACGCAGCTGTAGTTCTTTAGGTTATAAAATTGGCCATGAAGCGCCCAAAGTAAAGTTAATGCCGCTAAGTTAAGGGATAAATGAAAGCCATTAGTATGAAGTAAATGACCTGTAAATATGCGCCATAACTCTCCTTCACTTATTAAGTCTCTTTGATAGAACAACGCTTGAGTAATAGAGTCGCCATTTACATTTTCTAAAATAAAAAGTAATAGAGATAAGGCAAAGAGCAGTAAAACAAGTGAAGATTGGCGGCGAGATAGAGGTAAATTACTAAAATTCATGTCTGTTAATGTTTAAGGCTGAAGTCTTTATTGCTTGAGTATACAATGTCGGCATAGTAATTTTAATATATACGGTACATTTCTTTTATGGCTAGAAATTTGTGTACACAGTGTCAACGTCCTACAAGGGCCTGTATTTGTGATTTTATCTATAAGATCAACAATATAATTCCAGTTTTAGTATTGCAACACCCAACAGAGGTAAAGCAAGTTAAAGGCACCGTCGCCTTGTTAGAACGTTCATTTGATTTATGTCAGGTATTGGTAGGCGAAGATTTTACAAAAAATACTGAATTAAACCATCTATTAGCTAAACATAGCTCAGTTTTGCTTTATCCCAGTAAACAAGCTCAAGTTATTCCTTTAAATATAAATGGTAGTTACAATAAGCAACAATTTTTTGACAACAATAAACCACCACTATTGATAATACTCGATGGTACATGGAAAAAAGTTTATCGTATGTTTATGTTATCTAAAAACTTACAATCTCTAAAGCAAATTTGTTTACCTGATATTGTAGCCAATCAAGGTCAATATTTAATTCGCAAGGTAGCAAAAGCAAAGGCCTTATCAAGTTTGGAAGCCACTTGCTACGCACTTTCATTACTTGAAGGGGATTTGCAAAAAATCAGTATTTCTCCAACAAACCAAGGAATAGATTGTGGTTGTTATCAGCCGCTCATAAATAAATTTGTACAGTTTAATCAATTTCAGTTATCTTTTAGAAAATGAATAATTCATATTATTCATTTATTAATAATTTTTCCTAAACAAAACAATGTGATTCCCAATGACTATTAATCTCCTTTTATCGCTTTCATCGGCCAGCTTACTTTTAATCGCTAATACAGTTATAGCGAACCCTGTTGCTACCAAAAGAGAAACCCGAGAACCTGAAGCTGCTACAGGTTATGAGAATAAGAAAGCTGTTCATGGTTCAAAATACATGGTGGTGGCAGCCAATCCATATGCAAGTAAAGCCGGGTTTAATATATTAGCTCAAGGCGGAAGTGCTGTTGATGCAGCAATAGCTGTTCAGCTGGTACTTACCTTAGTTGAGCCGCAATCATCCGGTATTGGTGGTGGCACGTTTATGCTTCACTGGGATGAACAAAATAAGCATATGACTAGTTTTGATGGTAGAGAAATAGCACCAGCATCAGCAACGAGCAGCTTATTTTTAGATAAAAAGGGTAATGCACTTAAGTGGATTGATGCTGTTGTCGGCGGTCGCTCTGTTGGCGTACCAGGTGTAATAGCAACCTTTAAAAAAGCACATGATCGTTATGGTAAATTGCCTTGGTCTGTATTATTTGAACCAGCTATCTCACTTGCAGATAAAGGCTTTGTAGTATCTAAGCGTTTAGAAAAGCTATTAAGTATGAATTTTAACCCGGGCATTCATTCTTTGAAGGAAATAAACCAGTACTTTTTTCCTAATGGAAAATCTGTAAAAGCAGGAGATGTTCTGGTAAATAAAAAATTAGCTAATGTTTATCGCAGTATTGCAAAAGAAGGCATTGATGTTTTTTATAAAGGTTGGATAGCTAAAAGAATTGTTGATGAAGTTCAAAATTCAACGATTTCACCTGGTTTACTTTCTTTAAAAGACATGGCGAACTATCAAGTTATGGAGCGTCAGCCTGTTTGCGGAGACTATCGACAATACAACATATGTGGCATGGCACCACCCAGTTCTGGAGGTGTTGCTGTTATTCAAATTTTGGGACAGTTAGAAAAATTTGAGCTATCTAAATATCAACCAAATTCAATAGAGGCGATGCATTTATACACTCAAAGCTCGCGCTTAGCTTTTGCCGACAGGAATCGATATATTGCAGATGCTGATTTTGTTGAAGTACCCACTGAAGGGCTTATTGAACCAGACTATTTAGCTAAACGTTCTCTTTTGATAGATCCAAACAAAGATATGGGTAAAGCTGTTTCAGGACAACCAATTGGAGCAATTGCTTTAGCCAAAGACAATGCCATTGAACGCCCATCTACGTCGCATTTTACTATCATTGATGGTCAAGGTAACGCTGTTTCTATGACCAGTAGTATTGAAAATGGGTTTGGCTCAGCGTTGATGGTTGAAGGGTTTATTTTAAATAACCAGTTGACTGATTTTTCTTTAGCACCCAAAAGAAATGGCAATTTGGTGGCAAATAGAGTTCAGCCCAATAAACGTCCTCGAAGCTCCATGGCACCGATGATGGTTTTCAATAAAGACAAATCCTTAAAACTGCTGGTAGGCTCACCGGGTGGCAGCCGTATTATTAACTATGTTGCACAAACCATGATAGGAGTACTTGATTGGAACCTCGATCCTCAAGAAGCTATTAATCTGCCAAAAATATCAAATCGAAATTATGTGACTACACTTGAACGTGGTACTTCTGCGGCTGCGTTAAAGACGTTATTTGAGGAAAAAGGTCATCAAGTTCAATTACGTGATTTAAATAGTGGTATTCATGCTATCGAGGTGACAAAAACAGGTCTGGTTGGCGGTGCTGATCCTCGCAGGGAAGGACTTGTTTTAGCTAAATAGCGGTTTAATATATGATCGGCAAGAAATAGTGACAAGTGCGGCAATAAAAGGTCTTTTGTGATTATTTCGCACTGCTTTTTTCATTACTTTTGTCACTATAGCCGTTATGCTTGCTCTGTTATTACTCTTTAAATAAGTTTGGTTATTGCCTATCAAATTGGTTTGTTTTTTGCTTGTAACACTTATAGTTCTATTTCATCTAGAATAACCCTTAGACGACAATAATTTGTCAGGAGAGTAGTGTGAGCAGTAAAAAACGTCTTAATAAATCAACCTCAACGTTAGTAACAGTTCTTATCAGCGTACTAATGTTGGTCTCCGCCAATAGTTATGCTATTGAACCTTTAATACATATTCACAAAGCTGATCAAGAAGGCACGTATGGTGTGAGTCTAGGTTTAAGTGATAGCTTTTTCAAACAAAAAGAATTTAATTGGAGTGTTAGTTATAATCGACTACAAGACGTTAATGTAACTTGGAATGGTGATGATATTGACTTTTCTTTAGATACTATTGATCTTATGTTGAGCTACCGTTATCAACCAAAATCCTATAGTACTTTTATTAAAAGTTTGATGTTTGAATTTCAAGCGGGTGTGGGTGTTTCCTTAACTGAAAACAAATTTGTTTGGCCAGCGTTAAACGAAGAAAAGTTCTTTTCTGAACAAGGTGACATTAATGGCGTAGTCGCCTTTTTAGTGCATAAAAAATTCACAAATCAAGTGTCTATGCAGCTTGGGGTAAAACATTACCCGGATTATTCTGAGTTTGGTAATGTTTCATCTATTTTTGTTGGTTTCAGTTATCGTTTTGGGCAACAAGAAGGTTATTAATTAGCCATTCTTGTTGAATGAACTAATCTTAAATAACTTTTAACCAAACATCATTTAGCTTACCTAATCCGCGGAAAGTTAAAACTTGGTTCTTTGGTTTCTCATTTTAGTATGCGTATGGAGAAGTTTTAAATGCGTGGATTTAAATATTTATCGATTCTAATTATATTATTCAGTAGTGCTGTTTTTGCAGTTGATACTGATGGTGACGGCTATGATGATGCCGATGATATGTTTCCTACAGACCCGCTTGAATGGCACGATACTGATTTAGATGGAACAGGTAATAATTCTGACCTTGATATTGATGGGGACGGGTTAAATAATACAATCGATAATAATGATGATGGTGATCTAGTTATTGATTTTCACGATCCTTTTCCCATTAATCATTTTGAGTGGTTAGATACAGACAATGACGGTCTGGGTAATAATGAAGACACGAATGATGATAATGATGCGGCTCCCGATGTAACCGATGCTTTTCCTCTTGATGCAACTGAAACTGTAGATACAGACAGCGATACCATTGGTGATAATGCCGATTCTGACGATGATAACGATGGCGTTATCGATAACTTTGATGCCTTCCCTCTAGACCCACTAGAAACAATTGATACTGATATCGATGGTATTGGTAATAATGCTGATGATGACGATGATGGTGACGGTGTTCTCGATGGCGATGATCTATATCCACTTGATCCTACGGAATCAGGAGACAGTGATGGTGATGGTTTGGGCAATAATGCCGATGCTGATAGAGATGGTGATGGCGTTGTTAATGCAAGTGATATATTTCCTGATGATAGTAGTGAATGGTTTGATACCGATTTAGATGGTATAGGGAATAACACTGATAGTGATGATGATGGTGACGGTACTTTAGATATAAATGATGACCTTCCGTTAGATGCAACAGAAATTACTGATACCGATAATGATGGTTTAGGTAATGTTGCTGATGATGATGATGATAATGATGGGGTACAAGATGCGTTAGACAAATGCCCCCTTGATCCTTTAGAAAGGTTAGATACGGACAATGATGGTATATGTGATGGGCCTGATACTGATGCTGATGGCGATGGCGTAGCCGACTCACTAGATGTATACCCTCTTGATAGTGATGAGCAATATGATTTTGATGGCGATGGTATCGGGGACAACGCCGATGCCGATCAAGATGGCGATGGAGTTGCAAATGCAGATGACTTTGCCCCACTCGATCCAACAGAAATTGTTGATACAGACTTAGATGGTATTGGCAATAATGCCGATACAGATGATGATGGTGACGGTGTTATTGATGTAAACGATGTCGCTCCTCTCGATGCTACAGAATTTACCGATACTGATGGCGATGGTATTGGGAATAACAGTGATCCCGATCAAGACGGTGATGGTGTTTCAAACTTAAATGATTTTGCTCCATTAGATTCAAGTGAGTATATCGACACAGATAATGATGGTATTGGCAACAATGCTGATGTTGACGATGATGGTGATGGTGTTTCTGATGTAAACGATATATTCCCGTTAGATAGTTTAGAAAGTGAAGATCTCGATGGCGATGGCATTGGGAATAATTCTGATCCTGATGTGGATGGAGATGGTATCGCAAATAGTATTGATGACTTCCCATTGGATATGAATGATGCCACAGATACTGATGCTGATGGTATTGGTAATAATGTCGATATTGATGATGATGGTGACGGAGTAAATGACTCTGTTGATCCATTCCCTCTTAACCCTAATGAAACTACAGACACTGATGGTGACGGTATTGGTAATAATACCGATGCCGATGATGATAATGACGGCATCATAGATAGCGTAGATGACTTCCCGTTAGATCTAGCTGAGTATGTTGACACAGACAATGACGGTATAGGTGACAATACTGATGATGACGATGATGCAGATGGCGTTCTGGATTCCGATGACCCTTTTCCGTTAAACCCAGCTGAAAGTATTGATACAGATGGTGATGGCATTGGTAATAATAGCGATGCGGATGATGATGGCGATGGTATTGTTGATAGCGTAGATGAGTATCCACTTGATCTAAATGAATATATTGACACAGATAATGATGGTTTAGGTGATAATGCCGATGACGACGATGATGCTGATGGTGTTTTAGATTCTCAAGATGCATTTCGTTTAGACCCTACAGAGCATCTCGATACAGATGGTGACGGCCTAGGCAATAATGTTGATAGTGATGATGATAATGATGCCTTTACCGATGATATGGATGCTTTTCCTTCAAATGTACTTGAATGGTTTGATACTGACCTAGACGGCATAGGCAATAACGCTGATGATGATGATGATGGTGATGGTGTTTTGGATGCGCAAGATGCTTTCCCATTAGATATTTATGAATCTTTAGATATTGATGGCGATGGTCTAGGTAATAACAGTGATAGCGATGATGACAACGATGGTTTTGTCGATCATCTTGATGCACTACCAAACGATCCTTTAGAGCACGAAGATACCGATAATGATGGTATTGGCAATGTTGCCGATCAGGATGATGATGGTGATGGGGTCATTGACGCTTTAGATTTATTCCCTTTAAATGCAAATGAGTTTGAAGACAACGATAGTGATGGTTTAGGTAACAATGAAGATAGCGACGATGATAATGATGGTACACCTGATCATCTTGACGCATTTCCCCTTGATCCCTTTGAGATAAGTGATACCGACAATGATGGTATTGGGGATGTACTTGACAATGATGATGACGGTGACGGTGTCTTAGATTTTTATGATGACTTACCGCTAGATGCTAATGAGCAGGTTGATACGGATGGCGATCTTATTGGCGATAATGCCGATTTAGATGACGATGGCGACGGTATGAGTGATGCTTTTGAGTTACTGTATAACTTTGATCCCCTTGAAGAAGCGGATGGTACTTACGATACCGATCAAGATGGCATTACTAATGCTGAAGAAGCGCAAGCCAACTCAAATCCATTACTCGATGATTATGCTCCGATAATTGCACCACCCCAGGCGGTTCACATTAATGCAGCACATACTTATACAATGTTAGAATTAGCTGATCTTATTTCACTCACTCAGGTGAGTGTCTCAGATGGTAAAGATGGGGCTAATTGTTGTAATTTAACTGCGCTTGGTTTTGAAACGGGCGCTAAAAATATTAGTTCGGGCTTATTTCCAATTACATGGCGTGCAGTTGATAATGCTGGAAATATTGCCACAACTGAACAAACACTTAACGTACATCCATTGGTAAATTTTGCCAAAGAACAAACAGTTGCAGAGGGAGGCACTGCAAGAGTTAAGGTTGTTCTATCTGGTATCGCTCCTAGTTATCCGCTTGAAATACCGTTCAATATTTCTGGAACGGTTGATGATGCGGATTATCAATTAAACAGTAATAAAATCGTTATAACAGAAGGGAGTCAAGGCTTTATCGATATTCCATTTAATATTGATTTTGAAATAGAAGGGCAAGAACAGTTTGTTATAAGTTTTGAACAAGGTGTTAATGGTGGAATCAATAATAAACATACGATTCATGTTGTAGAGACTAATGTAGCGCCAGAAACTTCTATAGTTTTGCAGCAAAATAATATTATAACAAACCAAATAGCTATAGATGCAGGTGAAGCCAATATAACACTAACAATAAGTGATTCAAATGTAGATGATACCCACATTATAGCGTGGCAACTTCCGGAATACTTAGGGGCACAAATTAGTGCTAATAAATTGCAAGTATTTATTGACCCTCTTGCGGTTGCTTTGCCTGATGAAAATAAAGGTTTAATAGAGTTATCAGTTACTGTAACCGATAGTGGCAATACCACGAATAATGGTAGTGAGCCATTGTCACAGACGAAGTACTTTGCGGTACCTCTGGTAAATAGTTTAGCTAGGTTGAGTACTACCGATACTGATAGAGATGGTATATCCGATCTGACAGAAGGATATGAAGACAATGATAATGATGGCTTACCTGCCTTTTTAGATATATCAGCGATTCCTTATTTACAACCTCTGCACGTTAATTCATCCGTGGTTAAATTAGCTGAAACAGAGCCTGGTTTACATCTACAGTTAGGTAAGTTTGCTAAATTACAATTCTCTGATGGTATGCAACTATCACAGCAAGAAATTGATGCTACAGGTCTAATTGAACCGGACAATTTAGTAAATCAAGGCGGTTATTTTGATTTCGAAATTCATCAGATAACACCTTTTGGAAACTCTGCTTTTATTGTATTGCCATTGTCACAACCCATTGCAGAATATGCGGTATATCGTAAATATACCGTAGAAAACCAATGGCAAGACTTTGTGACAAATAGTAATAATGGCTTGGCGTCAAGTATTGCCGTTAATGGTGTTTGCCCAGCACCTCAAAGTCAGCTTTATCAAGAGGGATTAATTATCGATAATGTTTGCTTACGATTGCTTATTGAAGATGGTGGACCAAATGATAATGATGGTATTGCGAATGGAGTTATTGATGATCCTGGCGGCATTGCCATAGTATCAAACGAGACTATTGCCAAAGAAACAACCCCTGAAACTTCGAGTAGTGGTAGCTTTTCTTATATATTTCTAATTATCTTAGTTGTTGTTAGCTCTAGAAAATATCGCTTTATATAAACTAAAGGAGCATCTTAATATGACTATTAAGATGCTCGTTTAGATTATAAATATTGAGGGCATAGCCTTAACGCAAATTACTATTCAATTGTTAGAGTAATATCGGTAACGGGAACACAACAACAAGGTAATATTTCGTTTTCGCCAACAAAAGCGAGTGGCTCACCGTTAGGATAATTAATTTCTCCTGCAGTAAGAGTAACCCTACATGCTCCACAAAAACCATCCCTACAATGGTAATGAACTTCTACATTTTCTCGCTCAAGACATTCTAATAATGTTTGCTTCTTTTCATTAAATGCAACTACTTTACCATTAACACTGATTTGCGGTGTTAATTGAATAGCAGGTTTAGTTGATGCAGGCATAAAATGCGACTAATGGTGTTATAAATCGAAATCGTCGAAGTCATCAGCTTCTACAGATGAATCAACTTGTCCTACTAAATAGCTCGATATCTCAGTTTCTTGAGGAGCAACTTGTACATTATCACTCACTAAGTAGGCATTCATCCAAGGAAGAGGATTACTTTTTATATTAAAAGGCGCTTCAAAGCCGATAGCACTAAGACGTTGATTTGAAATGTACTCGATATATTGATTTAATATTTCGGCATTCAAACCAATCATTGAGCCGTCTTTAAATAAGTATTGAGCCCATTCTTTTTCTTGCTCGACCACATCTAAGAATATTTGTAATCCTGCGTCGCGCATTTCTTCACTAATTTCTTTCATTTCTGGATCGTCTTTACCACTCATCCAGTTGTTCAGCATATGTTGTGTACCGGTCAAATGTAGTGCTTCATCGCGAGCAATTAATTTAATAATCTTGGCATTTCCTTCCAATAACTCTCGCTCTGCAAAAGCAAAAGAGCAAGCAAAACTCACATAAAAGCGGATCGCCTCAAGCGCATTCACTGAACAAACAGCTAAAAATAAACGCTCTTTAAGCTTTCGAGTACTTACTTCTATTTTTTCACCTTCAATTTCATAAACCCCTGCACCTTGTGATTGTAAAAGCTGTGTCGTTAAAATTACATCATCAAAGTATTTTGAAATGCTGCTTGCACGTTTCAAAATGGCAGGGTTAACAATTATGTCATCAAATACTTCACCAGGTTCAGTGAATAAATTTCGTAAAATATGAGTATATGAACGTGAGTGTATCGTTTCACTAAAAGCCCATGTCTCTACCCAAGTTTCAACTTCTGGCAAGGAAACTAAGGGTAAAAATACTGCATTAACTGAGCGGGCTGCCATAGAATCAAGTAACGTTTGATATTTAAGATTGGAAATGAATATATGCTTTTCAGAATTAGTTAGACTTTGCCAGTCAGCTCTATCTTTTGAAACATCAACTTCTTCAGGGCGCCAAAAAAATGAAAGCTGTTTTTCAATTAACTTCTCAAAGGCGATATAGCGTTGTTGATCATACCGAGAAACATTAACACTATTACCTAAGAACATAGGCTCTAGTAAGGCATCGTTGGGAGTTTGATTAAACGTGGTATACGTCATGTGCTGTAATTCCTTAATGTGCCACGCAAGGCTTGGTGACAATGAGCCTAGATTTTTCTAGGCTCTCAATTTATTGTGCAGTTATTATTATTAAACCGATTCGAATAAAATAGCGGTAATAGTGACCTATATTTTACAAGCACCGCCAGCGCAGCCATCATCTTCAATTTCTACATCGTCACTAGCACCATCACGAGTGTTGTGATAATACATCGTTTTAACACCAAGCTTATAAGCGGTTAATATATCTTTTAAGATCTGTTTTACCGGAACTTTTCCTCCTTCAAACTTACTTGGATCGTAGTTAGTATTTGCGGAAATAGTTTGGTCGACAAATTTTTGCATAATCCCAACTAACTCTAAGTAACCTTCATTACTTGGAATATTCCAAAGTAATTCGTAGTTGTGCTTAAGTTTTTGATATTCAGGCACGACTTGTTTTAATATGCCATCTTTACTGGCTTTAACGCTAATTAAGCCACGTGGTGGTTCAATGCCGTTAGTTGCATTTGATATTTGCGATGAAGTTTCTGAGGGCATCAATGCTGAAACCGTTGAATTTCTAACTCCATGCTTTTTAATACTTGCTCTTAAGGTTTCCCAGTCTAAATGTAGTGGTTCACCGGTAATATCATCAATAGTCTTTTTGTAAGTATCAATTGGTAAAATGCCTTGAGAAAGGCGAGTCTCATTGAACTTTGGACAAGCTCCTTTTTCTTTAGCTAAGACGTTTGTTGCTTTTAATAAATAGTATTGAATAGCTTCAAAGGTTCTATGGGTAAGATTATTTGCACTACCATTAGAGTAATACAAACCATTTTTAGCTAAATAATAGGCGTAATTGATAACACCAATACCTAAAGTTCTTCGCGCTAAACTTGCATTTTTGGCAGCAGGAATAGGGTAGTCTTGATAGTCAAGTAAACTATCTAGAGCCCGTACAGCTAGATCCGCTAAGTTTTCTAACTCATCAAGTGAATCAATCGCACCTAAATTAAATGCAGATAAGGTACATAAGGCTATTTCACCATTTTCATCATTTACTTCATTCATTGGTTTAGTGGGTAAAGCAATTTCTAAACATAAATTGGATTGGCGAATCGGTGCTACGCTTGGGTCAAATGGACTATGAGTATTACAGTGGTCAACATTTTGCAGATATATACGGCCAGTACTTGCCCGCTCTTGGGCAAAAAGAGTAAATAACTCTATAGCTTTAATACGTTTTTTACGAATAGAGTCATCATTTTCATATTGTACATAAAGCGTTTCAAATTTTTCTTGGTCTTCAAAAAAAGCATCATAAAGCCCTGGTACATCACTAGGACTAAATAAGGTAATCGAACCACCCTTAATCAAACGTTGATACATCAGTTTGTTAAATTGTACGCCGTAATCTAGGTGTCGAACACGGTTTTCTTCAACACCGCGATTGTTTTTAAGCACTAATAAACTTTCTACTTCTAAATGCCAAAGCGGATAAAAAAGGGTCGCTGCTCCCCCTCGAACGCCACCTTGAGAACAGCTTTTAACGGCAGTCTGAAAATGCTTGTAAAAAGGAATGCAACCAGTATGAAAAGCTTCGCCATTACGAATGGCACTACCTAAAGCACGTATTCTACCGGCATTGACACCAATACCAGCACGCTGTGAAACATACTTAACAATAGCGCTTGAAGCCGCATTAATAGAGTCCAGCGAGTCATCACATTCAATTAACACACATGATGAAAATTGACGTGTTGGTGTGCGAACACCAGCCATAATAGGTGTAGGTAGCGATATTTTAAAGGTAGATATAGCGTTATAAAAACCTTCTACATAATACAACCTTGTATCTTTTGGATATTTGGCAAACAAGCAAGCGGCAACTAAAATATATAAAAACTGTGCGCTTTCGTATATCTCACCATTGACACGGTTTTGTACCAGGTACTTACCTTCAAGTTGTTTAACTGCAGCATAGCTGAAGTCTAAATCTCGGCTGTGATCTAAAAATAGCGACATATGTTCAAAATCGCTTTCATCATAATCAGTTAATAAATGCTGGTCGTATTTACCAGACTCCACCATATTAACAACATGATCGTACAATTTTGGTGGCTCAAATTGTCCATAAGCTTTTTTCCGCAAATGAAATACAGCGAGTCTAGCTGCCAAATATTGATAATCCGGCGTCTCTTCTGATATTAAATCCGCAGCAGCTTTGATAATTGTCTCATGAATATCTTCAGTTTTTATACCATCATAAAATTGAATATGAGATTTTAATTCAACTTGTGAAACAGACACTTGCTCAAGATCTGCTGCTGCCCAAGCTATTACGCGGTGGATTTTTTCTAAATCGATGGGTTCTTTTTCGCCATTACGCTTGGTAACAAAAAGATTATTATTCATGAAAGACCTGTGGTGTAGATTATTATTATTTCTTTAACTTAATTTTAAATCGTGTCAAAGAGCCCTTTTGTTTTTATTATGTCCTATGTGCATTTTACTTTAAATGCACAACATCTAGGGTTTGTTCGTAAAGCTAGACACAAGATAGTGAGATTTCGTTCCTATTGCAAGAGATAAAAAGGGTCAAAATTGAGTTGACTTTTTACTTGAATACACTAGGTTAGTGCTCACTAACCTAGTGTGGTTTTTAAAGTTAAGGAACTTGCTGAAATCAATGTTTTTTTAAAAAAAATAATAGCTAAAAAATATTTTAATCGATTTTTAAAACTCTATATATCAAATAGTAATATAGAAAATAATACCCTGTATTATCAACCGGATATGTTGTTTGCTGATAGTTTAAACAACTTGGTTGCAAAAGAAACAATCAAGAGGTGTTATGCTATTTTTTGGCAAACTAAAATATAGTTAACATCCAAATTAGCTGTTAGCTTATGATTTTCATTTATTGGATTGTAATGAATGCCTGCAGTATCGGTACAAGTTAGACCATTTTCTTCAGCCCAACCAATGAGTTGAGATGGTTTTATAAATTTTTCATGTGCATGGGTACCATCGGGTACTAATTTCAATAGTTTCTCTGCAGCAACAATAGCCAATAAATAGGATTTCACCGTTCTGTTTAGTGTAGAGAAAAACACTAAACCACCTGGTTTTACTAACGTTGAGCATGCTTTAATGATTGATGCTGCATCTGGGACATGCTCTAACATTTCCATACAAGTAACTACATCAAAGGTTTCAGCGGCCTGACTAGCTTTCTGCTCTGCAGTAATTTTTTCATAGCTGATTGATAAGTTTGATTCGAGTGCATGTAGCTTGGCAACGTTAAGTGGTTCACTGCCCATATCTATGCCGGTAACATTAGCGCCGAGCTTAGCAAGAGACTCGGATAAAATACCACCACCACAACCTACGTCGATTACCTGTTTTCCGTAAAGGTCTTTTTTATGCAAAGCGATATGCTGACAAATAAACTGCACTCTTAATGGGTTAACCTGATGCAAGGGTTTAAAATCGCCAGATAAATCCCACCACTGGCTAGCAATCTGTTCAAATTTAGCAATTTCGCTGTTACTTACGTTTAGTTGGTTGTTAAATTCAGTCATGGTTTTATCTAAGTAAACTTTCAATGTTTCGATTCTAAACGAAACTTTTCACTAAACAAAGACCAACCCGCAGCAAAGTGATGAAATAGATCAACTAAACCATTATTTTGATGGTTTTATCATCAGATTTTTTATGACATTTAAGCTCATTTTGTATGGGTAAATAAAGCAGTTTGGCATCCCTAAAAACTGTGATAGTATGCTGCGTTGATTTACTATTTTTGCGCTTGTAATATTTATTTAAATAATAACAATCATTAGTTTATAAACTGCGCAAATTTATTGTTATGTATAATTTAAGGGATACGCCTATTTATGTCAGATCTGGCCAAAGAAATAGTTCCAGTAAATATTGAAGATGAATTAAAAACTTCCTATCTAGATTACGCAATGAGCGTTATCGTTGGTCGTGCACTGCCTGATGTTCGTGACGGCTTAAAACCTGTACATCGTCGCGTGCTATTTGCGATGGATGTTTTAGGCAATGATTGGAATAAAGCTTATAAAAAATCAGCTCGTGTCGTTGGTGATGTAATTGGTAAATATCATCCTCATGGTGATACAGCTGTTTACGATACTATCGTACGTTTAGCTCAGCCATTTTCAATGCGGTATATGCTTGTTGATGGTCAAGGTAATTTTGGTTCAGTCGATGGCGACAGTGCTGCGGCAATGCGTTATACCGAAATTAGAATGAACAAAATATCCCATTCAATTTTAGCTGATTTAGATAAAGAAACGGTTGACTTTGTACCCAACTATGATGGTACTGAATTTATCCCTGCAGTTATGCCAACACGCATTCCAAATTTATTGGTAAATGGTGGTTCTGGTATTGCTGTTGGTATGGCAACCAATATTCCTCCGCACAACCTTACCGAAGTCATTAATGGTTGTTTGGCCCTTATTGAAAATAGTGAAATAACGTTTGAAGAATTATTAACTCATATTCCTGGTCCTGATTTCCCAACAGCAGGAATAATTAGTGGTCGAGCCGGAATAGAAGAAGCTTATCGTACCGGGCGAGGAAAAATTAAAATACGTGCTCGTGCAAGCATAGAAGTACATGAAACTACAAGTAAAGAAACAATAATAGTTCATGAATTACCTTACCAGGTAAACAAAGCTCGCCTTATTGAAAAAATGGCCGAGCTTGTTAAAGATAAACGCCTTGAAGGTATTTCAGCCCTGCGAGATGAGTCGGATAAAGACGGCATGCGTATGGTTATTGAAATCAAACGTGGTGAAGTAGGTGAGGTGGTTTTAAATAACCTTTATAAACTTACCCAAATGCAGGTGTCTTTTGGATTTAATATGGTGGCGCTAGGTAATGGCCAACCAAAAATATTCAATTTAAAAGAAATGTTAGAAGAGTTTGTTCTTCATCGCCGTGAAGTCGTTACTCGTAGAACTATTTTTGAATTAAGAAAAGCCCGTGATAGAGCCCATATCTTAGAAGGTCTATCAATTGCGCTCGCAAATATTGAACCAATTATTGAATTAGTGAAAAACTCTCCTTCAAGAAAAGAAGCAGAAGAAAAACTAGTAGCGCAAGGCTGGGACTTAGGTAATGTCAGCGCTATGCTCGAACGTGCAGGCACTCATGCCGCTCGCCCAGAATGGTTAGAGCCTGAATTTGGTATTCGTGATGACAAATACTATTTAACGCCAGTGCAAGCAAAAGCAATTGTCGAGTTACAACTTTATAAGTTGAGTGGCTTAGAACATGAAAAAATTCTAAATGAGTATAAAGAGTTATTAGACCTAATCGCCGAATTAATGCATATTTTAGAAAGTCCTGAGCGCTTAATGGAAGTTATTTGTGAAGAGCTTGAAGCAATTCGCGAAGAATTTGGTGACGAGCGCCGTACTGAAATTACCAATGCTTCCCATGATCTATCGCTAGAAGATTTAATTTGCGAAGAAGATGTTGTGGTTACACTTTCTCATGAAGGTTATGTTAAATATCAAATATTAAGTGATTATCAAGCACAACGTCGCGGTGGTAAAGGCAAAGCAGCGACTAAGATGAAAGAAGAAGACTTCATCGAACGTTTATTGATTGCCAATACCCATGACACAATTTTATGTTTTTCAAATCGCGGTAAACTTTATTGGCTCAAGGTATACCAATTACCATTAGCAACACGTACAGCACGTGGTCGCCCAATAGTGAATATTTTGCCTTTAGAAAATGATGAACGTATAACTGCTATTTTACCTGTTCGTGAATACGAAGAGGGTAAATATATTATCATGGCAACAGCGTCTGGTACGGTTAAGAAAACAGCATTGACTGCTTATAAAAACCAAAGAGCAAACGGTATTATTGCGCTTAACTTACGTGATGACGATACCTTAATTGGTGTTGATATTACCGATGGTAACAATGATATTATGTTGTTCTCTGATGCAGGTAAAGTCGTTCGCTTTAATGAAAAAGTTCGCGATAGCGAAACAGGTGAAATTAAACTAGATCCGGAAACAGGTGAACAACGTTGGGCACTTAAACCTATCGGCAGAACGGGAACGGGTGTACGTGGTATTAAACTTGAAGGTGAACAAAAAGTTGTTTCTTTGATAGTACCCAAAAATGATGGTCCAGTTTTAACAATCACTGAAAATGGTTTTGGTAAACGTACAGATTTGGCGGAATATCCTGCTAAGAGCAGAGCAACTAAAGGTGTTGTTTCGATTAAAGTGAGTGAACGTAACGGTAAAGTGGTTGGCGCAGTCCAAGTTGAAGAGCTTGATGAGATTATGGCAATTACTGATAACGGTACTTTAGTACGTACACGGGTTAATGAAGTGAGTATTATCGGTCGAAATACTCAAGGTGTTCGTTTAATCCGTACAGGTGAAGATGAACATGTTGTAGCCTTGCAACGTATAGATGAAGTAGAAGAGCCTGAAGTTATAGAGGGTGAAGATGTAGAAGGTGAAGTAACAAATCAAGCCGATACTTCAGCTGAGCATAATCCAGAACAAAGCGCTCAACAAGTGGATGAAGAAAATTCATCAAGCGACGAGGAAGAATAACTGTCGCACACTTAATCAAAGGCGGCTAATAACCGCCTTTTTTTATTTAAGGATAATGGTAAATCATGATGTCAGGAAGACAAATGTCATGTGTTTGTAGGTCGCTCGTGTTTAGTGAGTCTCGACCGTTTAGTTTTAATATTTGAGAAATATACAATGTCTGAAGTTTTTAATTTTTGTGCGGGTCCTGCTATGTTACCTAAAGCAGTTATGGTAAAGGCACAAGAAGAGTTTATTAATTGGAATAGTACGGGTAGTTCTGTAATGGAACTAAGTCATCGTAGCAGTATTTATATGGCTATGGCAGCACAAGCAGAAACTGATTTACGTGAACTCATGGCGATACCTAATAATTATAAAGTATTGTTTTGTCATGGCGGTGGCCGTGGCCAGTTTTCAGCCGTACCATTAAACTTATTACCGCAAGGTAAATCAGCAGACTATATTGTCAATGGTTCATGGTCTAAAGCGGCCGCTACAGAAGCTAAAAACTTCGGCGAAATCAATGTTATCAATATTCGTGAAACACATGCTGATGGTGAAACTAGCTTAACACCGAGCCAAAACTGGGCACTAAATGAAGATGCTGCTTATGTACATTATTGCCCTAATGAAACGGTTGATGGTATTGAAATGAATGAAATTCCGGAGACAAAGGGCGTCCCACTTGTCGCAGATATGTCTTCTACTATCTTATCTCATGAAATTGATGTGACTAAATTTGGTTTGATCTACGCCGGTGCACAGAAAAATATTGGCCCTTCAGGATTAACTATTGTTATTGTTCGTGAAGACTTGTTAGGGAATGCCCAACAAGCAACGCCATGCATAATGAATTATCAGACTTCTGCGAATAATGATTCAATGTATAACACACCTCCTACTTATGCCTGGTATTTGGCTGGGTTAGTATTTCAATGGTTAAAAACACTAGGTGGTGTTAAAGCTATTGCTAGCATAAATCAACAAAAAGCAGAATTGCTATATCAAACTATAGATAATAGTGACTTTTATCAAAATAATATTGAAACAAAATATCGCAGTAAAATGAATATTCCTTTTTGGTTAAAAGATGAAAGTCTCAATGACACGTTTTTAGCGCAAGCCGAAGCTCAAGGGTTAATGGCATTAAAAGGACATAGGATAGTTGGTGGTATGCGTGCCAGTATTTATAACGCTATGCCTATTGAAGGGATACAAGCGTTAGTGACTTTTATGAAAAAATTTGAACAAGAGAATAAATAGTATGGAACAGTTAACTTTAAATCCAATTAATAAAATTAATGGCGAGGTATTTTTACCAGGGTCAAAAAGCTTATCAAATCGTGCGTTGTTAATCGCTGCCTTAGCTAACGGCGTCACTAAAATTACTAATTTACTTGTTAGTGATGACATCAATCATATGCTTAATGCATTAACAACGCTTAACGTAGACTACACCTTAAGTGACTGTGGTACCGAATGTACAGTTATAGGCAACAATGGCTTTTTCAACGTTAATGAACCAGTTGAGTTATATCTTGGGAATGCCGGCACTGCGATGCGTCCATTATGCGCGGCACTTGCCGCCAGTGACGGCGAATTTATCTTGACGGGTGAGCCAAGAATGAAAGAAAGGCCTATTGGTCATTTGGTGAGTGCCTTAACACAACTTAATGCTGAAACTGAATATTTAGAAAACCAAGATTACCCACCTGTAAAAATAACGGGTAAAGCCTTAACCGGCAAATCTGTCAGTATAGACGGCTCTATTTCTAGTCAATTTTTAACTGCCATTTTAATGATTACACCGTTATTGAAAACAGACACCCAAATCAACATTGAAGGTGAGCTAGTTTCTAAGCCATATATTGATATTACACTTAATATAATGAGCCGATTTGGTGTCGATGTACAAAATAATAACTACCAATCATTTACGGTTAAAGGTAATCAATCCTACCAGTCTGTTCATCAGTATATGGTCGAAGGTGATGCGTCTTCAGCTTCATATTTTTTAGCCGCTGGAGCAATTAAAGGTGGAGAAGTTACTGTTCATGGTGTTGGCAAGTTAAGTGTTCAAGGCGATAAACATTTTGCCGATGTACTTGAAAAAATGGGTGCTGAAGTCATTTGGGCTGATGAGTCCATAACTGTTGTAGGTAAAGCACTTACTGCGGTAGATATGGATATGAACCATATACCCGATGCTGCAATGACTATTGCAACAACAGCACTTTTTGCCGAGGGGACTACTACAATCCGAAATATATATAACTGGCGAGTAAAAGAAACTGACAGATTATTTGCTATGGCAACAGAGCTTAGAAAAGTTGGCGCTGAAGTTACAGAAGGTAAAGACTTTATAACGATAACCCCACCAGAAACGTTAAAGTACGCTGAAATTGATACCTACGATGATCACCGAGTTGCTATGTGTTTTTCTCTAGTTGCTTTAAGTGACACTGCGGTCACGATTAATGATCCTAAGTGCACAGCGAAAACATTTCCCGATTATTTTGACAAGTTGGCTCAAGTCTCTTGTTAAATATCTCACTTAATAATTTTTTAGGCGATTTTCAAAGTTAAATCCCGTATAATGCCGCCGATTTTTGACGTAAGGAGATAGATGTATGCAGGAAACCGTTCCAGTGATCACGATTGACGGTCCTAGTGGTGCAGGCAAAGGAACTGTTGCCAGAATTGTTGCTGAGCAGCTTGGTTGGCACTTACTGGACAGTGGTGCAATTTATCGTGTCCTTGCCGTAGCCACACAACACCATCATGTTGGTCTGGATGACGAAGAGCCACTTATTCCTATGGCAGCTCATCTTGATGTTCAGTTTGAAATAAGCAGTAAAGGCGAAAGCAAAGTTATTTTAGAAGGGGAAAACGTTACCGATACCATTCGCACTGAAGAAATTGGTGCGCTTGCCTCCAAAGTTGCCGCTTTTCCACGTGTTCGTGAAGCCTTGTTGAGACGACAACGCGCCTTTAGTGTTTCACCCGGCCTAGTTGCTGATGGTAGAGATATGGGGACCGTTGTTTTTCAAAAAGCCCCAGTTAAAGTGTTTTTAACAGCAAGTGCTGAAGAACGTGCAGACCGTCGATTTAATCAGTTGAAAGAGAAGGGCTTTGATGTTAAAATCGGGCGCCTTTTGGATGACATACGTCAGCGTGATGAGCGAGATAGTAACCGAGAAGTTGCCCCGCTTGTACCGGCAGAAGGCGCGTTAATAATTGATTCTACTGACCTTTCTATTACAGAAGTGGTTAATAAAGTCCTTTCATTTACGAATGGAAAATTAACATAAACATTGATCTTTTATAATAGCTCAAGCTTTTAATCAAAAGATTTTTTTAACTAAAGCCTACGTCATGGATGTACCGAGGCTACTTTAACAACCCCATGAAACAATGAAGTTGAATGGATTAATAACGAGTTAATACACAAGTTATGACTGAAAATTTTGCACAACTTTTTGAAGAAAGTTTAAAAGAAATCGAAACACGCCCGGGTTCAATTATCCGCGGTACAATCGTAAAAGTAACCAAAGACAACGTAATTGTTGATGCTGGCCTTAAATCTGAAAGTGTTATCTCAATCGACCAATTCAAGAGCGCTACTGGTGAAGTAGAAGTTGTTGTTGGTGATGAAGTAGATGTATCACTTAAAGCGACAGATGATGGTTTCGGTGAAACTATTCTTTCTCGTGAAGACGCTAAACGTCATGAAGCGTGGCAAGTTCTTGAAAAAGCTTACGAAGAAAAAGAAACTGTTATCGGTGTTATCAACGGTAAAGTTAAAGGTGGTTTCACGGTTGAAGTTAGCAATATTCGTGCTTTCTTACCGGGTTCATTAGTAGATGTACGTCCTGTACGTGACACTGCTCATCTTGAAGGTAAAGATTTAGAATTCAAAGTTATTAAGCTTGATCAAAAGCGTAATAACGT
>MAAC01011206.1_pt1 | contig 77166 bp, 68 predicted proteins | sample 1115981 | NCBI WGS metagenome assembly MAAC01 (sample SAMN04961126, study PRJNA320927) | seawater metagenome | isolation source: sample BD02T64 sea water enriched with oil for 64 days | place: USA:Gulf of Mexico | collected 2013-07-27
TTTGCCTGACCTTTTTAATGAGAACTATGTCTTCAACAAAGTACGTATTTGTTACCGGTGGGGTAGCATCATCCTTGGGGAAAGGAATTATTTCTGCATCATTAGCAAAATTGCTTCAACGACGCGGATACTCTGTAACCATTCAGAAATTTGACCCATATTTAAATGTAGATCCAGGAACCTTGAATCCTTACGAACACGGAGAGTGTTATGTAACGGAAGATGGCGCAGAAACTGATCTAGATTTAGGCCATTATGAAAGATATCTAAATGTCCCTACTTCACAAGCAAATAATGTTACTACTGGTAGAATTTACCAGAGAGTAATAGAAAAAGAAAGAAAAGGAGACTTCCTAGGGAAAACTGTTCAGGTAATCCCTCATATCACCAATGAAATCAAACGTAGAATCCAATTGTTGGGGAATACGGGTGAGTTTGATATCGTTATTACCGAGATAGGTGGTACCGTTGGTGATATTGAATCTTTACCATACATTGAAAGTTTACGTCAGATGTTATGGGAAAAAGAAGGGGACTGCATCGTAGTCCACCTAACTTTAGTTCCATTCTTATCTGCAGCAGGTGAATTAAAAACAAAACCAACCCAACACTCTGTTAAAATGTTACAACAAAGTGGTGTTCAGCCGGACATCCTTGTTTGTAGATCAGAGCATGAGATCAATGATAATATTAAACGTAAACTAGCACTTTTCTGTAATGTAAAGAAAGAGCAAGTTATTGAAGCGTTAGATGCTGAGACTATTTATGATGTTCCTAACCTTATGAAAAAGGAACGATTAGATGAAGTAGTACTGAATAAATTGAATCTTGATTTAGGTGAAGAAGGAGAATTAGTGGAATGGAATAATTTCCTAACTCGCTTAAAAAATCCTAAAGCAGAAGTTACTATTGCCCTAGTTGGTAAGTATGTTGAACTTAAGGATTCTTATAAATCTATTTCGGAATCATTTATCCATGCAAGTTCTACTAATGAATGTAAGGTAAATGTAAAATGGGTTCATTCAGAATCTTTAAATCCTGAAATCGCGAAAGAAACATTTGCTGATGTTGATGGGATTTTGGTTGCTCCTGGATTTGGAGAAAGGGGAATTGAAGGAAAGCTAGAAGCAGTACGTTACGCTCGTGAAAATAACATTCCATTCTTAGGGATTTGTCTAGGAATGCAAATGTCAGTAATTGAGTATGCAAGAAATGTAATGGGATGGGCAGATGCACACAGCTCTGAAATAAATCCTGAATCAACGCATCCAGTTATTGACTTGATGGAAGAGCAAAAGAAAGTAACCAATATGGGTGGAACCATGAGATTGGGAGCTTGTGCTTGTACATTAGAAAGAGACAGTAAAGCCTTTGAGGTTTATGGTGAAGTAGAAATTTCGGAAAGACACCGTCACCGTTTTGAATTCAATAGTAAGTTCAAAGCCGATTTCGAGAAAATGGGAATGAAAGCTACTGGATACAATCCAACTACTGGATTGGTTGAGATAGTTGAAATTCCAGAACATCCATGGTTTGTTGGTGTTCAATTCCATCCTGAATATAAAAGTACGGTTGAAAGACCACATCCTTTGTTTGTAAGCTTTGTAAAAGCAGCCTTGAATAATAAGAAGCAATAAGTTATGTTAAACCAGAAAAAGACGGATAAAAACGCCTTAATAGGAATGCTAATTTTAGGATTCCTATTGCTTTTGATGAACCTTAATGCGCCATCAGAGATTGAAGTTGAAAATGAAGAAGCTAAAACAGAGCACGTAAAAAGTGAGGAGTCAAATCCTTCTATTGCTCCAGTTACCAGCCTTTCAGATTCTGCTCAATTAGCACTTAATAAAGATAAATTTGGTGCCTTTGCAGGTGCTGCTTCAGTTTCTTTATCTGGAAATGGGTATACAACACTTGAAAATGAATTTATTCAAGTAAAGATTGCACATAAAGGGGCCAGAGTAGTTGATGTAATAATGAAGGATTATAAGAAGTATGACGATGATCAACTTCACTTAATCCATGAAGATTCTTCAAAATTTGATTTAAGTTTTTATTCAAAAGAGCGTAAGTTAAATACAGCAGACTTCAATTTTGTAGCTAAAGAAAACGGAAACGATTTAAGCCTTTTTCTAAGTGTTGATGAAGATAGTTATATAGAATATCGCTATGCATTAAATGCAGAAAGCTATGAATTGAATTTCAGTATTCATACAGTAGGTATGAATGATTATTTTCAGGTTGGGACTGATATGACCATGGCTTGGTCATTGGATATTCCAAGACAAGAGAAAAATGAAGATAATGAAAGAAATTTATCAACTGTTTACTATAAGGAAAGTGGTGAAGTAGATAACCTTAGTAAAGTAGGAGACGATAATGAAGTTATTGAAAAGGTGGAATGGATTGCATTTAAAGATCAATTCTTTTCAACAATTCTAGCGCCAAAATCGGATTTTGCTAAGATTGAAATGACCTCGTCATCTTTAGGTTCTTCAAAAAATTATATTGAGAAATTATCTGCTGAAACTTCATTTGAAGTAAGTGGAAATGCATCTTATGATTTTAGCTTTTACTATGTTCCAAATAACTTTAAAACCTTAAAAAGTTTTAAAAACGACTTCGAATACCTTATTCCATTAGGATGGGGGGTATTTGGTTGGATCAATAGATTCTTTGTAATTGAATTATTTGACCTATTAGATGGAATGAACCTAAATTATGGTTTGATCATCTTTATCATGGCCTTGGTTATAAAAATGATTTTATACCCATTCACCAAGAAGTCTTATAAGTCGATGGCTGCCATGCGTGTTTTGAAACCGCAATTGGATAAGATTAAAGAGAAGTTTCCAGATGATACAGCGAAGCAGCAATCGGAAACCATGAGTTTGTATAGTGGAGCTGGTGTAAGTCCTTTAAGTGGGTGTTTACCAATGTTGGCTCAGATGCCAATATTGTTTGCCTTATTTAATTTCTTCCCTGCATCTATAGAGTTGAGACAACAAGGATTTTTATGGGCGACTGATCTATCTTCTTATGATTCTATTTTTAATCTACCATTTGAGATACCTTTTTATGGGCAACACATCAGTTTATTTGCGCTATTGATGTCTATGTCTTCTTATTTACAAATCTTGTATAATAACCAAAGTTCAGCGGCTACTAATCAGCAAATGCCTCAAATGAAATATATGATGTATTTCATGCCAATTATTTTCTTGGGGGTTATGAATAGTTATGCATCTGCATTAAGTTATTACTACTTTATTGCGAATATGATGACTTTCGCTCAACAGCAATGGATCAGAAGATCTGTAAAGGATGAAGATCTGTTAGAAAAGATTGAAGCAAGACAATCTGATCCAAACAAAAAGAATCGTTTACAACGTCGTTTGGATGATATGACTAAAATGCAAGAACAAAATAGAAAGAAATAATTTCTATTTTCAATTTATAATACTAAACGCCTTTAAGAGAATCTCTTAAAGGCGTTTTTATTTTTGACCATTATTAAATGCCTATATTGGCATAGTTTTAGGTTCTATTAGATTAACCATTTCGAATTATAAACTAATCAAAAACAAATAGCATGCGATCTCTTTTAATACTCTCTATCTGCTTACTTAGCCTTGGGAATATAGCTTGCAAATCAAAAGATAAGGTGAAGCCTCAGGCTGAAAACGTAGAAAATAAATATCAGCAGGATTGGATTAAATTAACGAGAAGTGGTTGTTTTGGTCCCTGTCCTATATACAATATTACTATTTACGGAAATGGAATAGTGCGTTATGAAGGAATCCGTAATACGGATAAAATAGGAATGTTCATTGGTAGAATGGATCCAATGAGATATCAAGAAATTGCCGAGCGAATGGAGGCTATTGGATTCTTGGAAATGCAAGATGTATATGAAACAAAAGTTTCTGATATGCCAGGATCTACTATCTTAGTCCATTATGGAGGGCTTGAAAAACAGGTGGTTGAAAATGGAGATGCACCTACTGAATTGACTAAATTCCAAAATTATTTGGATGGAATTGTTGCTGAGATTTCTGATTGGAAAGAAGTGATGAGAAAGTAGTATTATAACAATAGGTTTATATCTTATTGATTGTTACTTAGTTATAGTGCAGTATTCCTTGAAAATCACTAACTTTGGTCCATTGGAGGGAACTCCTAATATACATAGTATTGTAATTTATAATATAGGATATTGGAATAATCTTCTTGAAGTAATCAAGCAAATAGATGGGTTCCGCAATCTGTAACTAAAATAATTAAAAATGAAAAAGGTATCTTTAATTTTGGGAATCCTTTTAGGGTTTTACCAAGCCATCGCACAGCCAATGCCAGATGCAGAGCCATCGAATATTCCTTCTACCTCCGTTGATGGATTAGAGTTTATTGTTTTAGCAATTGTAATGATTTCGCTTATTGGTTACAGTCTATATTTTAGAAGAAAACAAGCCTAAAAAGAATACGTAGGTATTTTTGAAAAAAATAAAGGCCCAGTATGGAATTCCATACTGGGCCTTTTATAATTTTTGGTAACTAGTAACGCTATTCGTTAAAGGACCCCATTTTACTAAACTTATCCATTCTGTTTTCTACAAGTTTCATCTTGTCAGTATGTTCTAGTTCAGCAATGTTTTCTAAGATGGTCTTCTTTACCTGTTCAAAGATAAAAGGTCTGTCATTATGTGCGCCTCCTAAAGGTTCTGGAATGATACCATCAATCAACTTGTTCTTCAACATGTCTGTAGAAGTAAGTTTAAGTGCTTCTGCTGCCTTTTCTTTATAATCCCAACTTCTCCATAGGATAGTAGAACAGTTCTCCGGAGAAATAACAGAATACCATGAGTTTTCAAGCATGAGTACCTTGTCTCCAACACCTATACCCAAAGCACCACCTGATGCACCTTCACCAATAATGATGCAGATTACAGGGACTTTAAGTTTTACCATTTCAAAAAGGTTCTTTGCAATAGCCTCTCCTTGTCCACGTTCCTCTGCTTCTAGACCTGGATATGCTCCTGGCGTATCAATAAAAGTAACAACAGGACGATTGAAGCGTTCAGCCATTTTCATTAGCCTCAATGCTTTTCTATACCCTTCTGGATTTGCCATACCGAAATTACGATATTGACGCATTTTGGTATTGATACCTTTCTGTTGACCAATAAACATAACTGGTTTTCCATCAACAGATCCCCAGCCACCAACCATGGCTTTATCGTCTTTTACAGTTCTATCTCCATGAAGCTCCATAAAATCGCCATCGCTAATAGCAGCTATATAATCTAAGGTATATGGTCTTTTAGGGTGTCTAGATATCTGGACACGTTGCCATGAACTTAAATTTGAATAAATATCTTTTCTTAGCCCGCTTAACTTCTTTTCAATGTTATCTACGGTATCTTGAACATCTACCCCAGTGTCATCTCCTAGCTTTTTAGCATCTTCTAACTTAATCTCCAGTTCCTGGATAGGTTTCTCGAAGTCTAAATACTCCATGTATCAATTTTTTAATAGATAGTGAACTACAAATTTAAATTTTCCTGTATCTTATTTCATACGTTTTATAATTACTTTTTTAAATTCGTAAAAAAAAATGCTTTTCTACCCAAACGCCAAGATTAACATAGGATTAAATATTGTCCATAAAAGGACGGATGGATACCATGATTTGGAAACCGTTTTTTATCCTATTCCCTTTAGTGATATATTGGAAATTGTTCCTAACTCAGAAGGTGGAATAGGGGATTGTCAAATCAGTCAGTCCGGGATAACTTTTGATGGAGCGCCAAAAGACAATATTTGTTCAAAGGCTTATTATCTATTAGCTAAGGACTTCCAGATTCCATCTGTTACGATACATCTTCATAAACAAATCCCTGTTGGAGCTGGTTTAGGAGGTGGCTCATCTGATGCCGCATTTACGCTCAAAGGCTTGAATGCTATGTTTAACCTTGCTATTCCTACTGAAAAATTAGCTATTTATGCATCAAAACTCGGTGCCGATTGTGCTTTCTTTATTGATAATAGTGCAAAATATGCTAAAGGTATTGGAGATGAATTCACAGATTGTAACGTTAATTTAGCGGGGAAATACCTTGTATTGATCTGCCCAACTATACATTCATCGACGGCAGAAGCGTATAGTATGGTTAAACCTACCAGATCAAAGGATTTGTTAAGCGTCATCCAATCGGACATATCAGAATGGAAGAAAACCATTTTCAATGATTTTGAAAATTCTATTTTTCCACTTTATCCAGAAGTAGAAGATCTTAAACTCGAATTATACGCTAAAGGTGCTTTATTTGCATCGATGAGTGGGAGCGGCTCTTCGGTTTTTGGAATTTTTGAGGAACATCCAAATTGTTATTTCGAATTGGGTGATACCAATTATCAAGTGTTCGCGTTATAAAATAGATTTTTCGGTTAACTAATATTCTATACTTTTTTTGAAACGTTTTATAATTCATATTGACATGGATGCATTTTATGCATCGATTGAACAGAAGGATAATCCAGAACTGAAGGGGAAACCTATAGCTGTTGGTGGTTCACGAGAAAGAGGGGTTATTGCTGCTGCTAGTTATGAAGCAAGAAAGTTTGGGGTGAAATCTGCAATGCCTTCAATAACAGCCTATAGGTTATGTCCTCATTTGATTTTTGTGGCGCCAAGGTTTGCTAGGTATAAGGAGGTTTCTCAAAAAATAATGAAGATTTTTAAATCATATACAGCATTTGTCGAGCCATTATCCTTGGATGAAGCTTATTTGGACATAAGCGAAAACTGTTTAACGAGGGAACCTGAAGAGGTAGCCAATGCTATTCGTGCAGATATTTTACGAGAAACAGGTTTAAATGCTTCTGCAGGTGTTTCATATAATAAATTTCTAGCCAAGATTGCTAGCGATGTTAATAAACCAAATGGAATAAAATCTCTATTTGAAGATGAGGTTTCCCTTTTTTTAGATGAATTGCCAATCAAACGATTTTTTGGAATTGGAGAAAAAACAGCTGATCGTCTGTATAAAAATGGAATTTATAAAGGGAAAGACTTAAAACGGTTGAATGAATCTCGTTTTAATGTGCTTTTTGGAAAGAGTGGGAAGTTCTATTATAATATCGTACGAGGGATTGATTTGAGAGCTGTAAATTCAAATAGGGTTCGGAAATCATTGGCTGTTGAAAGAACATTTGAGAAGGATATTGATGTTCAAGATCCTGAATTGATGGAACGTACAATGGACCTAATTAGTGAGCTCAATACTCGCTTGGTAAAGAATAGACAAAAAGGAAAATTGCTGAACATAAAAATTAAGTATTCAGATTTTCAGATTCGTACCAAGGCTATTCCACTTACAGAAATGACCAATGAACTGGAAGTGATTATTGGGAAAGTAATGGGCGTACTCCCTTCGGTGTTAGCCGATCGAGATTGTGCAATACGTTTATTGGGTTTGTCAATGACGAAATTAGAAGGGAATGAACCGATAAATCCTCAATTGGAAATACCTTTTGAGCAGTTTAAATAAATTGTCCAAATCCTATCACCAAACCATTTGTAGATGGTTCATTGGTCTCTAAACCAAAATCAATCCTAAAAATGGCACTGTGTACTTTCTTTAAAATAAACCGCAGTCCAAGTCCTGTGAAGTTTCTGAAATTTTTGACATCCATGCTGTTGGAATAGCTCATTTCCATTAATTGAATGGTTGTGACGTCATGAAAAATGACATTTTGAACAGCCATCCAATTATTACTGTAAATGTCAAATCTATATTCTGTATTAAAGGAGGCTATGGCAGCTCCTCTAGCAACTCTATCTCCTACACCCCTTAGATTTATTTGGTTATCCATTACGAAGCTGGTAAATGGACTGTCAGGGTTGTTCGCCCATCCCATAGTAAGTGCCATGGCTAGGTTACCATTCTTTCTAATTCGCTTAAAATAGGACAATTTAAAGTCTGCTTGGAAATAATCGCCAAGTGTACGACCATTACTTTTTACGCTGGTGGTATTGGCAAAAAATCTCCAACCACTATGAAGGTGATAGAAATAATCTACCTTTTCCCATTTGTATTGTAAGGAAATTGCATTTTTCAATTCATCTGCATGACCTGGTTTGTCTTGATATTTATTTGTTATACGTTCGTACTTCTCTTGAAAAAAGGAGTAGGATATCCTAAGTGAATTTTTTAAATTTAAATGGTAAAGGAAAGCCAACTCGAAGGAGTTATTATTATAATCATAGAGCACTTTTTCTTTGGTGTCTGTAAAGTACAAAGGTTCTATACTCGCCCATTTTTTAAAATTGATTTCCATACCAATATTCCCTATCCCAATATATGGAATGGTGCTCAGAATTTGAAAAGTATTCTTTTTATTGTACTGGTAAGAACCTTCAAGTATGATCCCATATCCTAAGAAATTGTATTCAGTAATACCTCCTAGTATCCAATTACTGCTTTTTTCATCAGATACTCCAAAATTCATGAAGGGGATTAAAGTCTGACTTTCTTGGATGATATAATACACATTACAAATTTGGTTTGTAGTATCTACTTTATACCTACAGTCGTAAATAGAAGGAAGGTTGGTAAGGTTTTGTGCATCATCTTTTAATAAATCAATATTTAATCTATCTCCCTTTTTTGCACGAATAAATCGTTCTAGATATTGAATTTTAGCCTTTTTATTTCCCTCTATAAACACACTATCAATAATAGGTGTTTGAGCCTTTAAAAAGGCAGTGAAAAAGAAAAATATTAGGTAAAATTTATGCATTATACTAATGGTACAGTAGGAGTTGTGATTAATTGGTCTCTAAGTGAAAATGAAATTCAATAAATGAATTAATTGAAAAATGGTTCACCAAAATTACTGTTTTAACCAAATGTACGATAGAATTGGTTCAAAAACCATCATAAAAAGACAAAATTATTACTATACCCAAGCTTTGAAATGTAGGCCCTGCCTTATAAAATGTATTTTAAACCTAAATTATACGTTTCTCCTATGCCGGAATCTTTCCCTCGGAAAAAGTCTGTAATAAGGATTTCTAGATTCATATGATTTGTAAGCTGGTATTTTCCTCCAAATCCAAATTGAGAATAATTTTGATTAAAACCAGACGTCCCTAACCCATAGCTAGGAGCATGCTGAATCATGGTGTAAAAGGTTATTAATTGGTTAGGGAAATAGCTTAGGAATATACTGGCAGGAATGTTCAAGCTATTATTGGCATAACCAAGGTCTTTATTCCCAAAAATTAAATTGAAATCAAGTTCTGTAAAGATTTGAAACTGATCTTTGGCAAAGGAAATATCATAAAATAATTGATTACTCCATACATAACTATTCTTATCCAAGAAAATTGGGGATTCTGGTTTTGAAACTAGCGGTATACTAATGGAGCTTTGAATGGAGAAATTCCCGATGCTCTTAAAAGGGGTTATTTTTATTAACGGAGCTATAGAGCTAATTCCCGCTCTGCTATCTACCCCATTAGCCTTAAGAGATAATGGGGAAAGGCTATTGGAGGTTAAGGTGGTGGATTTTAAATTTATGAGTAAACCGACATTGATTCGCTTCTGTTTTGAAATTCCGTAAATGGTTTTGAGGGTACTAGTGAAAAAGTTACTTCTAGGAACCTTCACGATGGAACCATCCTTCTGAGTCGATCTAGTTTGAGTGTATAAGTTATTAAAAATACTAAATTCCCAATGTCCCTTTCCTAATAGGCTTGATGGGGTATATGTTTGCAGGTAAGAAGTTTGTACTTCTTTTACTGGATCCAATACGAATGCTGCCGTTTTACGCACTATATTCAGACTCCAGTCATAACTATAGTAGTCAATTTTAAAAGCTTCAGGGAGGGTAAAGATTCTATACTGGTTAATATAGGCTTTCAAATTTTTCGACTTCAAAAGAAAGTCACTCTTATACCAAGCGAATATTTCAGAAATTTCAATTTTATTTTCGCTGTGATTTAATCGGATGAAGTTTGGATTGTTTATGGCCGATCTTGTTTGATTATCAAGTTGATTGTTTAAGTGTTTAGGATGGTAGGCTTCTGAGATTAGTGGAGGACAGCCAAGCGCGCCGCAGACCAAAACAAAATGTAACCGGCTATCTGGAAAATTTTTTCTCAAAAGGTCATTTTCAATTCCATTTAAATCGTACTTTTTTCCATAAATTAGGTGTTTTTCATTTTCAAAAAAGCCATTAATTTCCATTGGACTAGTGATAGGGTAATGTTTAAGGACACCTTCTATCACAAAGAGATTATAGACATTTATTAGATAAGCTTTCTTGGTCTTTTCATCAAAGTGTTTGTAGGGATTGTCTTCAATTGACTGAATCAATTCTTTCAATAAACTAGGCTCTTCTTTTATTTGTACATAGTCTACCATGCCTTCGTGAACATGTGTTTGAAAAAATTTATCCGCCTTCGAAAAGAAATCTTGCCCCATTATATTATAGCATCCAAAAAGAATGAAAATCAGAAAAATATTCTGTAAATATTTACTTTTGTGTATTAAGTGACCAATCATAATTGTTATAACTAATTTGAAGGTTCGTAGGTAGTTTTTTCTGGCTATGTTGATTTATGAATTGTATAATGGAGCTTGAATTTTCTCCAAAATCAACTTTATACCAATTGAATATCTGTGATAGGATTAACTTTCCTTCTTTGTATTGGAGGAAGCTGGAATTTTGTAGTGCCATCCGAGTCCTTTCAGCTAAAAGGGCTTGTACATTTTTTGGGAAATAGGCCCCAGACATCAAAGGTGGGCATCCTAAAGCTCCACATACAAGTGCAAAATGAATTCTTGCGTCATTAAATTGTGGCCTTATGATATTATTTTCTAGTTTGTTTAAACTCATTTTCTTACCTGAAATCAGAATAATATCGGATTCAAAGAAATTTGGGATATCCATGGGAGAGGAAATGGGATAATGCTCAATTACTTTTTTAATTACATGAAGATTATAGCAATTAATATAGAATGCTAATTTCTCATTATCACTAAAAACAGAAATATCGAAGTTATTGATTTCCAGTATAAGGGTATCCAATTCCGAAGGAGCAATATGAATTTCTCTATAATCCACTAGCCCGTTCTTTATATTCTTCTGAAAGAAAGAATCAGCTTTTTTGAAAAAACTATTTTGCCCTATTAAGGTGAATTGAATAAAACAAAGAAATATTAGGGTTATAGTTTTGGTTAATTTCATTATTCTTAAATTATTACCTTTATATGAAAAGGTAAATGTCTTTAAACAAAATAAATCAATCCTAATATTTAAATGTGTCAGTCAACCGACACAAAGCCACAATTAGGATATAGATATTTGTACTATAAGATGATTTCTTTTCATTACACTTATAAGTTACTGATAATAATTTAATGCTGAAATGACATGTCAAAAATTGTAATTATTGGAAATGGAATTTCTGGAATCAGTACAGCACGTCATATTCGGAAAAGATCGAATGATGAAATTGTAGTCATTTCTGCAGAAAGCAAATACCACTATTCACGAACTGCCTTGATGTATATTTATATGGGACATATGACCCAGGTTCATACTCAGGCATATGAACCCCACTTTTGGGAAAAGAATAGAATATCATTGGTACATGATTTTGTAGAATCCATCCAATATGAGCATAAAGTATTGGAATTGAAATCGGGGACAAAAATTTCCTATGATAAGTTGGTATTAGCTGTAGGTTCTAAATCGAATATGTTTGGTTGGCCTGGTCAAGACTTGGAAGGTGTTCAAGGATTGTATGGATTACAAGATTTAAACGCTTTGGAAGCAATGACAGATAGCATTGAGCATGCTGTTATTATTGGTGGAGGCCTTATCGGTATTGAATTATGCGAAATGCTTCTAAGTAGAGGTAAGAAAGTAACGTTTTTGGTTCGGGAAAAATGGTTTTGGAAAAATGTTCTGCCCGAACAAGAGGCTAGAATGTTAGAAAGACATATTCGGAGTCATCATGTAAATTTGGTGATGGGAGAAGAATTAGAAGAAATTATAGGCAATGAAAAAGGACAGGCCTGTGCTATTAAAACCAAATCTGGTGAAGAGATAGCTTGTCAATTTGTTGGATTAACGGTTGGGGTAAGTCCCAATATAGATTTTTTAAAAGGTTCGGATTTATCACTTGAGCGTGGTGTTCTGATTAATCAATTTTTTGAGACAAATATTCCAGATGTTTATTCAATAGGAGACTGTGCTCAATTTTCCGAACCTATTTTTGGTAGAAGACCTATAGAGCAAGTCTGGTATACCGGGAGAATAATGGGCGAGACTTTGGCAAAAACGTTAACGGGTAATAGGACAGCCTATCAGCCAGGTTTTTGGTTTAATAGCGCAAAGTTTTTTGATATTGAATACCAAACGTACGGTACTGTTCTTAGTCAAAGATTGGAAGGAGAAAAAGACCTTTATTGGGAATCTGATGATGGTCTTAAAGCAATTCATATCGTTTGGGAAGTTGAAACAGGTAAATTTAAAGGGATCAATTCCTTTGGTATAAGGTTGAGACATGAGTTTTTTAATAAATACCTAGAGGAGCAGAAAACGATTACCGAGGTTTTAAGTCATTTAATGGATGCAAAATTTGATCCTGAATTTTATACCAACTATTTGGATCAATTTATCCTTCAATTTAATCAGCAAAATGCGACACAGATTAGGGTGAAGAAAAAGAACTGGTCAAGAATTTTGAAATTTATCAAATACTAAATATTGGGTAAAGCTATGAGAAAAGAAGAAAGTCTATCTATTGCAAATCCCGATTATAATGGATTGGGTGCCTTGCCAAAACTAGGTACAACGATTGGTCTGCTATCCATTATTGTTTTTGTGATGGCCTCCTTCAATCTCTTGGAGGAGGCAAACTCCCTTTTACTTGGGGTTTCTCTCGGGGGTACTTTTTTGGGCATCGTACTGTATGCGGTTGGGATTTATTTAAATAAATCTGCGGGTATTAAGAATGATGGTGTTTTTCACAGACAAATTAGCAATAAGGGGCTTATTGCTTGGTTAATTGGGATTGTATTGACCGGTTATTATATCCTTTTGTACTTATATCCCGAATATTTAGGATTGGCAGCTGAAGGAGATACGAATACTGGGTTAATTGGATTTTTTGACCCCTTGAGCATGTTTTTTAAGGGGCAGCCTGCAAGTCAATGGTTTGTTTATGGGACTTTTTATACCCTTGCAATGTTATCCTTAGGGATAAAATTTATGTTGAAGTATCGTCATAATCGATACCAATTGATGCGGACTTCTGTGGTCGTTTTGGCCCAATTATTATTGGCTTATTTACTACCTGAAATATTAGAAGGACTGTATTCTGGAGAGGCTTATTTCGCAAAGGATATCAAAAATATATGGCCCCTTAATTATTATTTCTTTGAAGAATGGCACCTCACTAATATGGTTGATGGTGGAAATTTAGGGATGTTCTATTTAGTGCTAGGGATATTTATGTTTCTGGTATTTACACCTATCATCACATACTATGTTGGAAAACGATGGTATTGTTCCTGGATCTGTGGTTGTGGAGGTTTAGCAGAAACAGCTGGTGACCCGTTTAGACAATTGTCGAGCAAATCTTTGAAATCATGGAAAATAGAACGCTGGATGATCCATACTGTCTTGGTTTTAGTAACGCTTATGACCATGGCCTCTTTATATGGGTACTTTTCCGGAAATTCAGAGGTGTTTGGATTGAGTATTTACACCTATTTTACTAAACCTTACGGTCTCTTTATTGGCGCAATTTTTTCGGGAGTCGTAGGTGTTGGATTCTATCCTCTTTTAGGATCAAGAGTCTGGTGTAGATTTGGATGTCCCATGGCAGCATATATTGGAATGGTTCAAAGGTTCAAATCTAGATTTAGAATTACTACCAATGGATCTCAATGTATATCCTGTGGAAATTGCTCTACCTATTGTGAAATGGGAATAGATGTAAGGTCTTATGCTCAAAAGGGACAAAATATTGTACGATCATCTTGTGTTGGATGTGGTATATGTGCTGCTGTTTGCCCTAGAGGTGTTTTGAAATTGGAGAATGGTCCAGAAAAGGGGAGAATCAAGTCAGAAACTTCCTTAATGGGAAATGATGATTTGGATTTACTCAATCAATTAAAATGATGACCTGGTTAAAATTATTTCTACTGGCAACATGTATTGGTTTAGCTACCGGGTTTGCATCATGGGTAGATTTGAAGGTCGATTGTACAGAAGAAATTATAAGCATTAAAAATGGTTTTCATACTGAATACGATGATTCAGGTAGACTATTGGCTGATGGTAATTACAAAGATGGCGTAAAGAATGCTAGATGGTGTTATTATTTTTTGATAGATTCCACTTTTAATAGTCCCCAAGAGAAATTGCACTATTCCCGTGAATTCTTATTGAAAAAAGAGGGCTTTTATAAAAATGGAATTAAAGAATATTATTGGAAATGTTATTATGACCAAGGTAGGCTAGAGGCTGAAGGTTGGTATAGTGACGGTCAAAAAAATAAGTTCTGGAAATTTTATAATTCCGATGGTGAATTGAGTCAAGAAGGGCATTTTCGCAATGGGAATAAAAATGGATGGTGGAGAGCGTTTGAACCTGTTAATAAGGTGATGAGAAAAGGTCAATTTAAAAAAGGCCTGAAGGAAGGATATTGGCAGCGTTTTGAAAATGATGAATTAATTTCAGTTGCCAAATATGAAAAGGGAAAATTATTAGGACGCTGGACTAGTTATGAAGAATATCTAAATTGGAAGAAGGATTGATTGAAAGAGATATGGGAAGGATTGGTGTAATCATTCCCGCATACAATGAAGAAGGAGCCATAGCTAAGGTTATTGCAGATATACCTTCTTATGTTTCTGAAGTGGTTGTAACTAATAATGCATCCACGGATAATACAGCATTGAGAGCAAAGGAAGCAGGAGCGACTGTTTTACTTGAAAAAAGAAAGGGCTATGGTTTCGCTTGTTTAGAAGGTATACGTTATTTTAATTCCTTAAAAATGGGACCAGATATCATCGTGTTTTTAGACGGCGATTATTCGGATTTTCCAGCACAAATGACACGTGTTATTGATCCTATTCTTAACGGTGAAGCGGATATGGTAATTGGTTCCAGAGCATTGGGGAAAAGAGAAGGTGGTTCTATGACGGTTCCTCAAATTTTTGGAAATTGGTTAGCAACCAATCTTATCCGATTATTTTACAAGGTAGAATTTACTGATTTGGGGCCATTTAGAGCCATTAAGTTGGATAAATTGAATGCCTTAAATATGGAAGATACTACCTATGGTTGGACGGTAGAGATGCAAGTTAAGGCTGCCAAAAATAACTATAGATCTGTAGAAGTTCCGGTGGATTATAAAGCGAGAATTGGAATTTCAAAAGTTTCAGGAACTGTAAAAGGGACCATTATGGCTGGGTATAAGATTTTGTGGACAATTTTTAAATATTTGTAATGGAAGTTATTATACTAAGTATTTACGGAATTGCGCTAATAATCATTTTTACCTTTAGTTTGGTACAATTGAGTTTAGTGAAGGCTTATGTTAGGAATAGAAAAAATGTGGATGAAAATCTACAGCTATCAGATTATGAAGAATGGCCAATTGTTACAGTTCAACTGCCAATCTTCAATGAGAAATATGTAATTGAAAGACTCCTAGATTCTGTGGTGAAGTTGGATTATCCCTTGGATAAATTGCAGATACAAGTATTGGATGACTCTATTGATGATACCGTTGAAATTACAAATGCTAAGGTTGCCGAAATTGCCAAAAAAGGTTTTTGGATTGATCATATTCATAGGGTAGACCGCAAGGGGTATAAAGCTGGTGCTTTAGCAGATAGTATGGATAAAGTGGAAGGGGAGTTTATAGCTATTTTTGATTCAGACTTTTTACCTGCTTCTAATTTTTTGAAAAAGACAGTACCGCTTTTTCAAAATAAGAAATTGGGAGTGGTGCAAACCCGTTGGGGACATATAAATGAGAATTACTCCTTATTGACGAAACTTCAAGCTTTTGGATTGGATGCTCATTTTACCATAGAACAGGTTGGTCGAAATGTGAGTAATCATTTTATTAATTTCAATGGGACAGCTGGGATTTGGAGGAAGAAATGTATTGAAGGAGCTGGAGGTTGGCACCATGACACCCTTACGGAGGATTTGGATTTAAGCTATAGAGCTCAAATGGTAGGTTGGGATTTTAAATACCTTCCTGATTTAATTTCTCCAGCGGAATTACCAGTGACCATGAGTGCATTAAAGAGTCAGCAATTTAGATGGATGAAAGGGGGGGCTGAAAATTTCAAGAAAAACGCCATGGCAGTACTGAAAAGTGATAAACCATTTAATACACGGTTGCATGGGTTGTTTCATTTATTCAATAGTACTGTGTTTATTTTCATCTTCTTGATATCTGTACTAAGTATCCCAATTCTTTATATAAAAAATGCTTCAGATCAATATGCATTACTATTCAATATTGGTAGTTTTTTTATTATTAGCTTTTTTATATTGATGGCTTTTTATTGGCAAGCGTATAAGGATACTAAACAGAAAGAGGAACAGAGCGTTTTTAACTTTTTGAAGACTTTTGTGCTATTTTTGTCATTTTCTATGGGGTTATCCTTTCATAATTCCATTGCCGTAATAGAAGGTTATTTAGGTAAAAAGTCATCATTCGTTCGGACGCCAAAATTCAATATCTTATCGGATAATGATACCTGGAAAGGAAATAAATACAATATGAAAAGTTTGAACTTAGTAACCTTTATTGAAGGTTTATTGATGTTGTATTTTCTATTTGGCTTAGGTTATGGTGTATATATTGGAGATTATGGTATGATGCCTTTTCATGGATTATTGCTGTTCGGGTATTTTATGGTGTTTAAAAAATCCTTGTCAAACTAATGTTTGCTTCAGTATCCTTTTTCCGTACTTCTTTGTTGGTATCATTGATAGGCTATATCCTTATAGCCTTCCTGGTGCCTAGGGAGGATATATTTACATTTTTTAGTGTATATTTTCTCCTGTTTATAATTTATATTCTCAACCTAGGGAGGGGGTATCAATCCAATCGGTTTATTCCTTTATTGGTTTTTGGAATTATTGCAAGAGTCATTTTTCTATACAGTGACCCTTTACTTTCCAATGATTACTATAGGTTTATTTGGGATGGTAGATTGTTCCTAAATGGATTGAATCCTTATCTAAGAACACCTGTAGAATTGATGAAGGATAGTGAAGGTATTTTTGCTGATATGCCTTTACTTTATAAAGGAATGGGTGAGTTGTCTCAACAGAATTTCACCTGTTATCCACCTTTGAATCAATTGGTCTTTGCAGGAACCACTGCAATATTTCCCGATAGTATACAGGCGAATGTTTTTAGTATGAAACTGTTGATTCTATTGGCGGAGATTGGCACCATGTTCTTTGGGATGAAGCTGCTTCAGATACTGAAAATGAACATTCACAATATTCTACTCTATTCTCTGAATCCTTTTATTATTATTGAATTGACAGGCAATGTTCATTGGGAGGGGCTGATGATATTTTTTGTGATTGCAGGTATTTATTTTTTAATTAAGGATAAGATGGTACTTGCCGGATTGTTTATGGCGATGGCTATTTCAATGAAGCTAATTCCCATCGTATTATTGCCTTTCTTCTTACTGAAAATTGGCTGGAGGAAGTTGATACTTTTTTATGCAAGTACAGCATTTTTCTTTTTATGCAGTTATATTCCTTTTTTACGAGGGAATGCATTCAATAATATCATAGATACCATTTCCTTATATTTTGATCATTTTGAATTCAATGCCAGTATATTCTACCTGATAAGAGAGGTAGGCTATCAGTTTAGAGGTTGGAATATTATACGGACTGCAGGACCCGTTTTAAGTCTTATAAGTGGTTTTCTAATTTGGTATTTTGCTTTAAAAAAGGAAAACCGAGATTGGAGGGTAATTCTTAAGAATATGCTTTTTGCATTGAGTGTTTATTATTTCTTTGCCACTACAGTGCATCCTTGGTATATATCTATGCTTTTGATTTTGTCTGTTTTTTCTGGGTATAGGTATGTGGTAATATGGACAGGTCTAATTATGTTATCTTATTTTGCGTATTCGGTGGAAGGTTTTAAGGAAAACCTATTTTTAACAAGTTTAGAGTATATTTTTGTATTCAGTTTTTTGATTTTTGAATTGAAAAAGGGGACGGTAGAGAGTAATCGACTTTTGGGACAAATGGTGCATTAATAATATATAATTTAAATGATAACATTAAAATTATATATCATTTACTTCATTGGTAATAAGGGGTTTGTGTTTTTATTCTGTATGTTTTATTTTATATAAGATATTAGTAATCCTGTTAATTAACATAATAATTGTCATGACTTTGAAATAATATGTATAAATTAGCAATCCTTTGAAAAACCCTTAAACCCTAACGACTTTGAAGAAATTAACCAACACCAGTAGGCTGTACTATCATTATTTACGGAGGACGGGATTATTTAGTTTTCTGGCTCAAAACTTAATGAAATTAGGGATATTTATTGCCGTTTTTTTAGTGGTAGGGTTCTTTATTTCCAAGTACGTAATAACCACTGAGGAAATCTTTAAATTGATTGTTCAAAATACAGAAAGTTGGGCTGTCTTTTTATTCTTTACGGTATCAGAGACTATTTTGGGTTTAATTCCACCTGATTTATTTATCATGTGGACAAAAACAGAAGCAGATGCTATTGGAGTTAATCCTTGGCTACTGTTGAGTCTTTTGGCTTCGTTATCTTATATAGGTGGAGTTTTAGCTTATTATATTGGAAAGCTATTGGCTGGAATGCCTAAAGTCCATTTTTGGGTGACTAAAAAGTACAAGGATTTATTCATGAAGTTTAAGAAGTGGGGAGGATTCCTCATTGTGGTAGCTGCATTATTACCGATCCCATTTTCTATTGTTACCCTTATTTCGGGAGTATCAGGATTCTCTTCCAAGCGACTCTTGACCTTAGGATTATTTAGATATATACGATTCTTTGCTTATGCCTTGGTATTATTTCTTTTGGTTTAAGTAAGAACGATTCAGATATAAAACAAAAAAAGCACCTTCCATTTGGAAGGTGCTTTTTTTGTTTTTAGTCCTTTTTCAATAAATCTCTAATCTCAGTTAATAATACTTCCTCTTTACTAGGAGCTGGAGGTGCCTTTGGAGCAGCTTCCTCTTTTTTCTTTAAATTATTGATAGATTTAATAACTAAGAATACACAGAAGGCTACAATTACAAAAGTAATAATATGATTGATAAACTTTCCATAGGTTATTGCTACTTCTGCAATAGCTGCACTACTGTCTGATGCTGGACTGGCTTCTTGTAGCACATATTTAAGTGAGTTGAAGTCAACTCCTCCCATCATTCGTCCAATAGGGGGCATTATTATATCCTTTACTAAAGATTTTATTATCGCTCCAAAATAAGTTGCCATAATAAGACCTACTGCCATATCTATAACATTTCCTTTACTTATAAATTTTTTAAATTCCTGTAGCATATTCCTTAAGATTAATGGTTTGTATCTCCTGAATATACTAAATATATTTTATGATTAAATGATGTAATCCTTGTTGAGTTGCTTCAAGTATTTTGTTGCCCTGTTTTTCAATCCTGAAGAAGCATTCGGAATAAGCGCTTCTAAGCAGAGTTTGAATTCGGAATGAAGGTCAGGGTATTTCTGCACTAATCGCCCAAGTACGGCTATTGAAAATGCGCGAATAGCGATGGCTTGTTTCGGGTCTATGAGCTTAGAAAATAAGTATTCTACTAAAAAACCATCTTCTTCTTCAGGCAATTCACTGTATTGTAAAATTCGAATTATACTTCTTTGAGTCCCTTCACTTACTGGTTGGGTTAAAATTTGAATTATATCTGAAATATAGGGATGTAATAGATGAGGGAATTTGTCCCAAATATGAGTCAATACCCAAGCGCTTCTGCTTGATCCTTTTCCATTGTTTGAAGCAATATATTCTAGAAATTCAGGAATTTTATCTGGGTTTTCTGCAAAGTAATATACCAACCCTTGTCCCAATTCTTTGGACATAGTATTGTTCACAATTGTTTTCCAATTCATTATTCAAAATCTTTATTTACGCCTAGGCTAAAAAGGGCATAATCATATTTACAGGGGGCTAATACTTGCTATGTTTTTCAATCATTTCGATCAATTATCCCTCTTTCACTTGGTATCCCTCCGTAATAAACATCTACTTTAAAAAGCAAATTACCTCGGTTGAGTTAAAAAGTTTATTCTAATCCACTTTTGTATATTGCAAATGTAATGAAAGATAAAATTATTTCCATTGATGCTGAGTTGGTAGACTTTCTAAACGAGAAAGTACTCGAATACAATAATCCAAAATTTATTGAATCCGATCCAATTCAAATACCCCATAAATTTACGGTAAAAGAAGATATTGAAATTGCTGGGTTTCTTACCGCTACGATAGCTTGGGGAAATAGGAAAATGATTATTAAAAATGCCAATAGAATGATGGAATTAATGGGGCATTCCCCTTATGATTTCATCATGAGTTTTGAACCGCAACATCTCAACAAGATAAATGCATTTGTTCATAGAACATTTAATACTGAAGATTTCATCTTCTTTCTACATGGTCTCAGAAATATTTATTCCAAACACGAAGGTATGGAAGCGGTCTTCTCAAAATATGTCTCTAATACCTCAACCCAAATTGCCATTCATGAGTTCAAAAAAACTTTTTTCTCAATAGAACACCCATCAAGAAGCCAAAAGCATGTTAGTGATCCTTTAAAGGGTTCCTCCGCTAAGAGAATAAATATGATGTTAAGATGGTTTTGTAGAAATGATAATATGGGTGTCGATTTTGGAATTTGGGATTCCATAAGTCCTGCCATTCTTTCTTGCCCTTTGGATGTGCATTCTGGACGTGTAGCAAGAGATTTTGGACTATTGAAACGCAAACAGAATGATGCTAAGGCTGTGCTTGAGCTTGATGAGATTTTGAGGAAATTAGACCCTATTGATCCTTCAAAGTATGATTTTGCCTTGTTTGGATTAGGTGTTTTTGAAAAATTCTGAATATTGTGGGATGCAAAAATTTGATTTAATTCATAAATCACATTCAACTTATTCCTTTGCTTCAAATATTTAACATTAAAACTATTTTTTTGCTTTAGCCTAATTGCTATTTTCTCTACTTTTACCTCTTGAAAATAAACAATAATAAGGATTAATGTTAAAAAATAGTATAATTATGAGGACCCTCTTATCCCATTTTCTTTGGATTTTCCTTTTCAGTTTTTCTGCTGTAAATGCTCAAATTGTCAATGGTAATGTTTTTTTATCCAATCAAGCTCAAGTTGATACTTTTGGATTGAACAATTATTTTCAAATAACAGGGAATGTATCTATCTACAATACTGATATAACTAATTTATCGGGACTAATTGGTATTGATTCAATTGGAGGCTATTTAATAATTGCCAAAAATGATTCCCTAATTTCTTTTTCAGGTTTAGACAGTTTAAAGACCATTGCCGGAAATTTTGAAATTTGGCAAAATGAATCATTGATTTCTATCGACGGCTTGGATAGTTTGCAATCTTTAGGAGGAAACTTTCATGTATACCAAAATGAAGTCCTGGAAGACTTCGATGGCCTAGGAGAACTTTCAGCCATTGACGGTTATGTTAAGATTAATTGGAATGATTCTTTAAACTCTATTCAAGGTTTAGAGAAACTTACAGGAACTATACAAGGGTTAGAATTAGTGGATAATCCTGTATTAATCTCATTAAATGGATTAGAAAACCTAAATAAGATTCAGGGTTCTTTAAAAATAATGGCCAATGATCAAATTGATTCATTATCGGGATTATCTGGACTTGAGAGCGTGGATGGTAATTTAAATATAGAGCATAATGATTCATTGAACTCTACTAGCGGCTTAGATAGTTTAAGTTATATTGGAGGACAATTACATATTTCTTATAACGAGATGTTAACCAATTTGAATGGTTTTGAGAATTTAGATACGCTAGGAGATTATCTTTATATTCATTTAAATCCTCAATTGGAGACCCTTGAAGGATTGTCAGATCTTGAATATGTTGGTTCCTTTATTAAAATTTATGAAAATGAATCTCTGGAGTCAATTTCTGGAATGAACGAATTGAAGGAAGTGGATGGGTTTATTCGTATCAATGAAAATCCAGCTATAACTAGTCTTATGGCTTTCGAAAAAGTGACTTTAGTACACGATTATATTAATATATCTCTTAATGAATCTTTGGTTAATCTAGCAGCTTTTGATAGCCTCTCATTTCATAATAAGAGTTTTAGTATTGTCGGAAATCCATTATTAACTTCTATTTCGAGTTTATCTAATTTGGATTCAGTGAGAGCTTTGACAATTGAATCAGATAGTTCTCTAGTCTCTCTTGATGGACTTCAGAACCTTAAGAAAGTATTCAATTCCTGTGTTTTTTATAATAATCCTTTATTATCTTCTCTATCTCCATTAAGTAATTTAACTTATGTAGGAAGTGATCTATGGATCAGTTTAAACCCAGGTTTAACCGATCTAGATGGATTACATAATATTACTGCAGTGGGTGGGTACCTTAGAGTAGGAAGTAACAATTCCATAACTGATCTATCTGGGCTTTCTAGTTTAACCTCAACAAAATATTTGATGATAGGAGGCAATGAACAGTTATCCTCCCTAGAGGGGATAAATAATTTGACTACAATCACCAAAAAGTTTTACTTGTCTGAGCAGCCTTTACTCACCTCTCTTATAGGTTTAGAGAATTTATCTTTAGTAGGGCATACATTTTGGATATATGACAATGAGAATTTAATCAATTATTGTCCACTCCAAAATTTGGTGGATAATGGGACTGTTGCAGGGTATATTTGTAATGACAATGCTTTTAATCCTAGTTTTCAAGATTTGACAGATGGAATTTGTATAGATTGTACAAGCCTCAATACTTCAGAAAATATTACGATTACTATTTGTGACGGAGAAAGTTATGAGTTAGGTGATTTAGATTTTAATTCAACGGGAAATTATACTGTTAATTTAGAGAACTCAATGGGTTGTGATTCAGTGGTAAATTTAGACCTTACAATTGAAAGTATTAATAGTACAATCGGTAGTAGTGGTTTGGAATTATCGGCTGAATTAGATAGTGCAGAATACCAATGGCTAAATTGTCCAGATATGACGCCAATTTCAGGAGAAGATCAGCAAAGCTTTTCGGCTATAACCACAGGGAATTATGCATTAGAAATAAGGTATAATGGTTGTGTGGATACAAGTGCTTGTCTGCTAGTAGAACCAATTGGTTTAAGTGAGTTTAATGCAGATAACATATTAATTCATCCTAACCCAATTAAAAACCAATTGGTGATTAATATAGGTGATATTACAGAAGAAGTAACCGTGAAGATTTATGCAATTAATGGAAAGTTAATTGATCAGAAAAATATGATTTCACATGAATTAAAATTGGATACTGAAAAATATGAGCCTGGATTGTATCAAGTTGTGGTGGATCTAAACTATAGAACTATCACCACGAAAGTTGTTAAGTGGTAAATAATCAAAAGCAGGTTATAATGTGATTTTTGAAAAGCTGTACAATAGGATTGTACAGCTTTTTTGTTTTATAGATTCAGTATAAACTATCTGCAAGCTTTACAAGCTGAAGAAAGGCTTGAATTAAATTTTTAACAATATTGCTAATATTTCATAGTCCAATTTACACTGTGATTCTTTATTTTTGGCTAATTTAGAAGTTAAGATAAACGATGTTGAAAAAGTTAATAAAAGCCCTTTTCATTTTCCCTATAAGACTCTATCAATGGGGGATTTCTCCTTTGTTACCGTCTGCTTGTAGGTATAACCCAACTTGTTCTAGATATGCAGTTGAAGCAATAGAAGAATGGGGGGTGAGGAAAGGTTGGATATTGGCCATTAAACGTATTTTGCGCTGTCATCCATGGGGAGGCCATGGTCATGATCCAGTGCCAAAAAAACAAAATAAAAAATAGGGCGATGTTAAAAATTGACATGCACACGCACATCATGCCAGATAAAATGCCGGATTGGGCACAGAAGTTTGGTTATGATGGATTTATTCATCTAGAACATCATAAAGCTGGGGTTGCCAGAATGATGCAAGGTGAAAAGTTCTTCCGAGAAGTTGAACAAAACTGTTGGGATCCGGCTATTAGAATTCCGGACTATGAAAAGTACAATACGCAAGTTCAGGTAATCTGTACCATTCCTGTATTATTTTCATATTGGGCTAAGGCGCAAGATGGATTGGATGTTTCAAGATTTTTAAACGATCATATTGCAGATATTGTAAATAAATATCCTAAAAATTATCTTGGTTTAGCTACCATTCCAATGCAAGCTCCTGAGCTATGTGTACAGGAATTGGAGCGTTGTAAAAAAATGGGATTTGTTGGAATTCAGATTGGTTCAAATATCAATGATGAAAACCTTAGTGAAGCAAAATTTGATCCTGTTTGGGAAGCTTGTGAGCGTCTAGGAATGGCTGTAATGATTCATCCTTGGAATATGATGGGGAAGGCTCAGATGGAAAAGTACTGGCTTCCTTGGTTGGTAGGAATGCCTGCTGAAACATCAAGAGCTGCTTGCTCTATGATCTTCTCTGGTGTACTTGAACGCTACCCTAAGCTTAGAGTTTGTTTTTCTCATGCTGGTGGTTCATTGTTAGCAACTATTGGTAGGGTAGAGCATGGGTTTAACTGTAGGCCTGATTTGGTTGCGATAGATAATCCTATCAATCCTCGTGAGTATATAGGTAAGTTCTGGATAGACTGCATTACCCATGATGAAGATATGTTGAATTATGTATTGAAAATGCAAGGCTCTAAAAAGGTTTGTTTGGGTTCTGATTATCCTTTCCCTCTAGGAGATCTGGAAATTGGAAAATTCATCACTGAGATGGATTTGAGTGAAGGGGTCGTAGAGGATATCTTCTGCAATAGCACTTTAGAATGGCTAGACATAGATAAAAATCGATTTTTATAATTTAAAAAGCTCCTTTCAACTAGTTGAAAGGAGCTTTTTTTAGTTTTTAGTGACCTTAAATCCCTGGTCAACTAAATATTTTTGAATTTCTTTTCTTTTATCCCCTTGGATGATAATTTCACCGTCTTTTACGGCACCACCTACACCACAGTGACTCTTTATTTTCTTAGCCAATTCTTTCAGTTGATTTTCTGATCCTTGAAAATCTCTAACAAGACAAACTTCTTTGCCCTTTCTTCCTTTTCTTTCGTATTGGATATGTAATTTTTGTTTCCCTGCTGGGATAACGTCCTCTTTATCGATTACTTCAGGTTCCTCTTCTCTAACGAATTTGGGGTCCATTTCATTCAATAAATTACTCAATGCGTCTAATCCACTCAATTTAGCCATGGCTATTTTTTTAATCCTAATTCTTTCAGTCGTTCTATTAAATATTCTCCGGCAGTTGTATCTTCATATCCTTTAGGATTATTTTCGTCAATACAGTTGTCTAGGCATCGCAAAGATACGTCAGATTTTGGATGTAAGAAAAAGGGAATACTATATCTTGAACTTCCCCACAATTCTTTTGGTGGATTTACGACTCTGTGGGTGGTAGATTTTAACTTATTATTGGTGAGCCTTTGGAGCATATCTCCCACATTTACTACAATATGCTCTGGTAGTGCAGTTACAGAAATCCATTCTCCTTTCTTATTCATTACCTGAAGGCCAGCACTACTCGCTCCCATCAAGAGGGTTATAAGATTTATATCTTCATGTTGTCCTGCTCTAACAGCTCCTTTTGGTTCCCCAATAATAGGTGGATAATGAATGGGGCGGAGGATACTATTCCCTCTGAATATTCTGTCATTAAAAAAGTCTTGATTCAATCCCAAATGGAGCGCTATAGCACTTAAAATGGTGGCTCCAGTCTGCTCCAATTGCTGGTATATTCGTCTTCCTATAGTATTGAATGCAGGAAGCTCTTCAACAATGATATTATCAGGGTAATTTTTCCTTAGCGGGTCATCCTCTTTTAGGTATTGACCAAAATGCCAAAATTCTTTTAAATCTGGGTGGTTAGAATCTTTAGCCGATTCCTTACCAAATGAAACATAACCTCTTTGACCTGCCAATTCTTCAAATTCATATTTTTTTTTGATCGCAAGATCCATCTGAAAAAAGTCCTTTATATTTTGATAAAGTTCATCCTGAAGTTGTTCTGAAATTCCATGATTTTTTACAGCAACAAAACCAATTGATTCATAGGCTTTACCCAAAGCTTCAACAAATTTTGTTTTTGTATTGAGGTCGCTAGATTGAAAGTCCAATAAATCCACTGAAGGAATACCATATTTATTATCCATTGTATAAAAATTTCCTTAGATTATATTAAATACTAAGTTTAAGATACTCTATTCCAGCCAGTTTTAAAAAAGTTTAAAGCAAAAAAAAAGCTTACACGAATGGTAAGCTTATTTTTTTGTCGTTGAAAAGATCTGTATTAGTTTACAGTCTTAACTAGGTCAGCGCCTGCTTTAAACTTAACTACGTTTTTCGCAGGGATTTTAATAGTTTTCCCAGTTTGTGGGTTTCTACCATCTCTTGCTTCTCTTTTAGAAACTGAGAAAGATCCGAATCCTACTAGAGAGACTCTTCCACCTTTAGTTAATGTTCCTGAAACAGACCCCATAAAGGCATCCAAAGCTTTTTTTGCAGCCGCTTTAGAAATTCCTGCTTCTGCAGCCATTGCATCAATTAGTTCTGATTTGTTCATAGCAAATAAATTTTTGATTTTAGTAGACTTTTGCAACTAAGTGTAACAAATATAGGCTTTCTGGGCTATTACGCAACTTTTTCGTAAAAAATCTTTGAATATTGGATCAAAAAACATGTTTTAGCATCGGGATTATATGAACAATCCTTCCTTCCCTATGTATATTGGTCTTTAAACTACTTTTAAGGATTTACTTTGTTTTAATCCTCTTAAATAATCTCCAATTTCCATTTTTCGTTTTCCTGCTTGTTGTATTTCTGAAATTTCAAGGAAACCATCTAGACAATAAATTTTGAAAAATGTTTTGCCATCAGTGGTTATATCACCTGGAGATTTATCGTGTTGTTCTATGGTATCTTTACAGGTAAATATTTTATGCATTATGCCATCAGCTGTACTTTGCCCAATCTCACAATGTGCAGCTGGGTATGGATTGAGTCCTCGAATAAAATTATATGCTGAAGTGGTAGACTGGTTGAAGTCTATCTTACACATTGGTTTAAAGATTTTCGGAGCATCGTTTAAACTTTGTTCATCTGAAAAGAGTGCTTCTTGTGGAGTGGTATTAATTTCCTCGGCATATATTAGATCCAAAGTCTTTTGTACTAAATGAGATCCCTTCACCATTAATTTGTCATGTAAGGTCCCTGCGGTATCTTCATGTGCTATAGTACAACTGTCCTTGAGAATTATATTTCCAGTGTCTATTTTTTCATCTATGAAAAAGGTAGTAACGCCTGTTTCTTGGTCCCCATTTATAATTGCCCAATTGATTGGAGCGGCGCCTCTGTACTGTGGTAAAAGAGAACCGTGTAAATTGAAGGTACCTTTAGAAGGCATAGACCAGACTACTTTTGGAAGCATTCTAAATGCTACTACAACAAATATGTCCGCATTCCAGTCTGCAAGTGAACGGTGAAACCCTTCATCTTTTAAATTTTCTGGCTGTAATAGTGGTAAATTATGTTTTTCGGCTGTTTTTTTAACATCGGATGATTGAAGCTTATATCCTCTTCCTGCTGCTCTATCTGGAGTGGTTACTACTCCAACTACCGTATATTTGTTTTGAACCATCTCATCTAAGATATGGGATGCAAAACCAGGTGTTCCCATAAATACTACACGTAAATTATTTTCCATGCTATTATTTTTATAGAACCGAAGTTCTATTCTATTTTTTTAGGCTTTATTTCAACCGTATTAGATCTCTGAATAGACTAATCTTTTCATTGGCTTCCCATTCCTTTAGAATGTCTAAGATGTCTTGTCTGTCAAAATAATTGAATTGACCTACAAGGTCTTTTAAATGAATGGAGCCTTTTTGTAGGATAGTCCGTATTTTGGATTCCATATCCTTTCGGTTATGTCCCTTTCTATTATTCCGAATACAAATATCACAAGTACCACAGGTGATCCCAGTATTTGAATCTCCAAAATAATCCAATATCCAATTGGCTCGACAAATATCTTTATTTTCTACATATAAGTACATCTGTTGTGCCTTATGTAGTACCTGTTTGTTGATATAGTTTAGTTTGGACTCATTTATACGCAAAAACTTGCTTTCTTCACGACTATGAAGGAAACTCATTTTACTTAGATTGTTGTCTTGGAACTTTAGAAGTCGCATGTTTTCCATCAACCTTAAGTAGGATTTCACACGTTCCTGATTCACATTTAAAATTCGGGCATAATAATCCATTTTTAATCCAAACCATTGGTTTCCATCTAAGGGATAATTTCTTAATAGGTTTTCCCAGAGTTTGATGATTTTGGTTTGATTAGGATTGAAATTAAGTATGTTAAATCGCTTATTTAGAATTTTAATTTTTACTTCCTGATTTGCAACTTGATTCATCTTTAACAAATCAATGGCTTGAAAATACTGAAAGGCTTTTAAGCTATTGATTTTGGTAAGTCCCGTTTTATTAAGAAAGTCATCCATTGAAAAGGAGTATACATTACCTAATCCATCTCCAATAGCTATATGGAAGTAGTTGCAGATTTTTTGATAGATTTCTACCAATTCATTTTTATCCAGTAGCGATTCTTCCTTTTCTGCAAGCCATTTTTTACCATTATCTTGATATAAAATTACGGAAAAGGCTGGCTTCCCATCTCTACCTGCTCTACCCGCTTCTTGAAAATAGGCTTCGCAACTCTCTGGTATCTGTAGGTGACATACCCAACGAACATTTTCCTTGTTGATTCCCATTCCGAATGCATTCGTGGCTACAACAATTTTTATCTGACCCTTTTTCCAGTTTTCCTGAATTTCACTTCTCTTGTCTTTTGGGATTCCAGCGTGATAGGCAGCTACAGAAGCACCATGATTGGATAACCAATTGGCTATTTCCATGGTTTTTTTTCGACTGTTCGCGTATACAATTCCTGTTTGAGGATTTTTCTTGACTATGTTGATTAACTGCTGATAGGTGTTTTGTTCATGTACTACAAAATAGGATAGATTGTCCCTGAAAAATGGACGTTTAAAGATATTCACATCTATCAAACCTAAATTGGAAATGATTTCTGTAATTACCTTCTCTGTAGCCGTAGCTGTCAAAGCCAAAAAGGGTACCTGCCGAACTTTACTTCTAAAGAGTGCAATTTCAAAATAACTTGGACGGAAATCATGCCCCCATTGTGCGATACAGTGGGCCTCATCAATGGCAACAAAACTTATGGTTAATCGCTGAAGTCGCTGAATGAATAATTCATTTTTTAAGGACTCGGGAGCAATGAATAAAAAGTTGATAGATCCAGCCTCACAATCATCCAATAATTTAATCTTTTGATTGGTATCTAGTGTACTATTATAGGCTTTTGCTGTAATTCCTCGACTTACTAATTCTTGGATTTGATCCTCCATAAGTGCAATAAGCGGGCTAATAATAATTGCCAAGCCCTCCATGAAAAGCCCCGGAATTTGGTAACACAAGGATTTACCTCCTCCAGTAGGGAAAAGTGCTAGACTATCTTTACCGTTAAGCAAAGCCTCTATAACTTCCCATTGTGAAGGTCTGAAGTCATCATAACCCCAATATTCCTTTAATAGTTGTTTGCACCTATCTTTCATTCTTCTGAATAGCCTAAATTATATAGGCTTATAAAAGGTTATTTTTTAATAAATCACAAATATATTCAGCCCTTTTGGCGATACTTTGTTTTGGGACTTCTAGTATTTCGTATCCCAGTTCTGTATATGTAGCCCGTAGTTCTTTATCAATTTGTTGGGCAAGAGCTAGATCCTCAAATCTTTCTTGATCATTGTGATATATTTCGGGCCAAAATGGAAAATACAAGACTTTATTATTATAAGGATGCATCTTGATATATTCTAACCAATTTAATGGTGGAGAAATATTATCTAGCTTTAAATAGGCCAGAATGTCAATGAGACTCCTGTCGAAAAAGTTAAACTGATTGTTTAGTATACTTTCGTATTGCTCTGTTCTAGCCTTGAATAATAAAGTACTAAAATGGAGTGGTGCCTCTTGATAGTTAGATCCAGGTGTTTCATTACTAGTGTCCTGAATAAATTCTCTAAAGACCTCTTCTTTACAAGGGTAACCCTTTTCTATGAGCGTCTTTAATACACTCGATTTTCCAGTTCCAGGACCCCCTGTCAAAATTATTCTCCGAGTATTCATTCCTTAATCAAATTTGAATCCTAATCTGAATCCAGAGTTTAAGGTAGTATGCCTTTTACCCCATATATAGAGTGCGTCCATGAATATATTGAAATCGAATTGATCAGTAAGGCTATGACTCAAATTTAAACCGATAGAGGAGCCTCCAAATATTTCAGTGGGAGTTCCATAATATGGATCAATAGGTTCATCTATTAACCAATTCCGTTCATCAATAAAAACAAAATCTAAAAGGCTCAATTCAGGGGATAAAATAGTTTCATCATTCAAAGGGATATGTCCAGCCATTCCAGAGAAGTAGGAAAGCTCTTGAAAGTCATAATAGAACATATAATCGGCCTGACTATATAGTATTGTTAGAATGTTGGCAGAACATCTGAAATATCCGTCCCCACCTTCAATTCTTGCACTTGCGCTGAAATATTCAGATTCAAAATAGTCAATTTTAACGCCATAACTCATAATGTTATGATGTTGACTAGAACTATTTACGGCAACTAAGGGGGCTATTTTCCATTCAAATTCTTCCGGTTGGCTTTGTGCTGTGAAAATTGGAAATATTAAGAGTAATAAAAAGGAAAATAATAGCGTATTGCTTTTTAAAGATTTGAAACTAATACATGAAATCATGGTCTGCTGTTGGTTTGGAATGTATATTCAATTACCTATCAAATATACTGCATAAATTTAAATATGAGCATATAGAATTTACAGGCTTTCTATATTTATTACCTGCTTTAATATAAAACCATGGAACCATGGTTTCCAAAGTTTTGCACCTGTGTAATTGTGGATTGAATATAAAAGTAGGAATATATGCTTTGGATTTGGTATAATGTATAGACTTAATATTTTTTTCTTGGAACTATTTTGAATTTATTAACCTAATAATTTCAAAATCGTATTATATATACTTTAATAATTTTAATTTTGCTTTTCGCAATTTTTTAAATCTTGGATTAAAGAACTATGCATTTTTTAAGAATATACTTTTTAAGTATTTGTTGCCTGTTATTTGCAACAAGTACCGCACAATGCCCAGATATCGTCATTGCTGGCGATGTTATCAATGAAAATCCTTGTGGGATAGGTCCAAATGGAAGTATTCATTTATCCATTTCGGGGGGGCTAGAGCCTTATACTATTTCATGGACAAATGGGGATACAGATCAAGATTCAATTATCGATTTGGTAGCTGGATCCTATGGAGTTACTGTTATAGACTCCAACAACTGTACTGCTGTTGCTGGATTTCAAGTATTGTTAACAGATACTATGACCTACCAAGATTTGAGTATTTATCCTAGCTGTGATGGCGATTCAGGTACAGGAATTATTTCTGTATTGGGAGGGAATCCACCCTATGAATATTTATGGTCGAATGGCTCTCAAGATTCTACAGCGTCCAATTTACCGGTAGGTGTTCATAGTATTACCGTAACTGATCAAAGTAATTGTACGATTACTATGGAGGTTGAAATTATTACGAACCCTGATCTAGAAGTATTCCCAGTAGTTAGTAACCCAATGTGCTTTTCCGATTTTGGATCGGTTTCCTTGTTTATTTTAGGAGGTGCACCTCCCTATGAGATTGATTGGTTAGGAAATGATTCAACAGCGGTTGCTCCTGGTACCTATAATGTATCTGTTACTGACGCTAGTAATTGTAATAAGTTAGTTGCGTACCACATACTCAGTGAAGCTTCTATTGAAGTGGATTTGAGTCTTGAATTGCAAAATTGTAATACAAATACGTATAGCGTGCAAACTAGTATTACTGGCGGAAATTCGCCATATATTTTGGACTGGTTTGGACTGGATACCAATGCTGTGATTGCAGGAAGTTACCCGTATGAAGTTATGGATTCGTTAGGGTGTGTATTTACCGATACCCTAATTATTGATTCAGTAGATAGTTTATCAATAGAATTGACCTTTGGGATGTTAGGTTGTGCTGAAGATAGTACGCTTGCAAATATGGAAATTGAAGGAGGGATGGCTCCTTATGAGATTGTTTGGTCTGGTACAGATTCAGATAGTTTGGTTTCAGTAGTTTATTCAGGTATTAACTGGGTAGAGGTTTCAGATGCTAGAGGATGTGTGTTGAGAGACTCTTTTGATGTTGTAAGTCCAGATTTATTTACAGTTGAATTCGAAATTACGCCTACAAATTGTAATATGATTAATGGTTCTATTATAACCCACGTTATTGGAGGATCAGGTAATTCCAATGTGTATTATAATGGGAACGCGATGGATACCATAATGACTGGGTTGGAAGAAGGATTCTATTCTTTTTCAATAGTTGATCATAATGGCTGTGAAATGGATACTACCGTTGAAGTTCCAGCTGTGCCGCATTTCTATTTAGATAGTTTTGAAATAGTTTCAAATACCTGTAATGGGGATTCAAACGCTTCTATTAACTTGAGATTCGAAGGTATAGAAGGGGTGTTGGATTTAATATGGAATACAGGTGATACAACTGCATTTATAGATAGCCTAACTGCAGGACAGTATACTTTAATTGCTTCTGACAGTACGGGTTGTTCATTTGATACTACCTTTATTGTTGAGGTGGTAGATCCTGTATACATTTCTAGTGTTGTAGCTTACAATCCTTGTGATAGTTTAGAGGAATTTATACGCATTGTCCCAGGGGGAGGAACACCTCCCTATGAAATATATTGGGAAATTGACGGTTCGTCAGATTCTACACTTTACATAGACCATATAGATACTTATACTGTAACGGTTACGGATTCAAGTGGTTGTTCAACTACTGCTATTATCCAGGCTGTTGGTGATGCTGTTGGTGGTGAATATTGTTTTAAGATACCAAATGCATTTTCTCCAAATGGTGATGGTTATAATGATGAATGGATTATTTCTGGTCTTGAAATTCATCCAAATAATACCTTAAAAGTGTTCGATCGTTGGGGAATGAAAGTTTATGAAACCTCTAATTATGATTCTGATTGGGTTGGAGATAATGATGGAAATGAATTGCCGATGGGTTCTTATTTCTATATCCTTGATCTGGGTGACGGTGTGCATATTTTCAATGGTTCAATCTCAATAAAGCGTTAAGATGTCATTAAGAAAAATAATAATATCGTGTATTAGTGTTATTAGCGGAGTAGCAATGGCACAACAATCTCCACTCTATAGTTCATATGCTTCAAGTGAGTTGTCTATAAATCCATCATTCTCTGGGATCTATGATTATATTCCAGTGCAATTAGTGCATAGAACACAATGGTCAGGTATGGATGAAAGTCCAAGTACTACAACTTTATCGGCGCATACAGCAATTGACGATAATAATGGAGTTGGTTTGGTATTTCAATCGGATGAATATGGACTAATAGAACAAAGTTTCACAACTTTGAGCTATGCGTATAGGACTCCTGTAGGATTGGATTATAATATGGCATTTGGATTGGGGGTTAAATTAGGTCAATTAACTTTTAGAAATTCAGAGGCACAGACACATATGGGATATGATCCTGTTTTTAATGGGCAAGATCAATCTTCTTTTAATGTAGATTTTAATTTTGGATGGTCCATCTTTAGTGATGATTTATTGGCAGGTTTCTCCATAGACAACCTTATAGAATCTGACCTTAAATTGTCTAATGAGGATGTGAAATCCAATGCTATAGAAAGAGAGTATAAAGTATTTGGTCACTATTATTTGGAGCTCAGAAATTTATATGATTTTGCTTTAGAACCCGCAATGTTAGTTCGTTTTACTGAAAAGGGTCAGTTCCAAACTGATGTGAATGTAAATCTTGTTTATCAAGATTTCGTTTATGCTGGTTTAATGTACAGGTTACAGGATGCTGTAGGTATGAATGTAGGTTTTAGAGGTCGGAAATTTAGCTTTGGATATGTATACGAATACGGTACATCCGATTTGTCAGATTATAATTCTGGATCACATGAATTCTTTGTGGGAATCAATTTAGAAAAGACAAGGTCAAGCCAAAACAACCGTTGGTATGATAGACATAAAACTGGAGATTGGTCTGAAGGTAGTGGTATCTTCGTTAGATAATTATCCTTTACTATAAAATAAAAACTCCTTAGATTATTTCTAAGGAGTTTTTTTATGTCCTTTATTGTATCTTTAATAGATAATATTGAAGGAGGATTCTATGAAAATATTATCTACAAATCAGATTCGTGCTTGGGATCAATATACGATTGAAAACTTACCTATATCTTCCATAGATTTGATGGAGAAAGCCGCTATCAAATGTGTGAAATGGTTACAAAACAACTTTTCAGGAAAGCGGAAGTATATTCTATTTATTGGTACAGGTAATAATGGTGGTGATGGGCTTGCCATGGCTAGATTCTTAAAAAGTAATCGCCAAGATGTTGATGTTTTTGCTTTGAAGTCAAAGCCTACTGGAAGTGATGATTTCAATGAGCAGTTGAAAAGGGCAAGGGAGGAAGGAATTCCGATTAATTCATTTCAGGAATATGGTGACTTCATCAAGCCTACTAAAAATGATCTACTTATTGATGCTCTTTTTGGTACAGGGTTGAATAGAGCAATTGAAGGTGACTATGCCAATTTCTTAGAGAAAATAAATAATTTACCTGGAATTAAAATTTCAATTGATATTCCAAGTGGAATATCTGCAGATTTTTCTTTTACCCATCAAGCGGTTTTTAAGGCCGATTATACGTTAAGCTTTCAGGTACCAAAATTGGCTTTTCTTTTGCCTGAAAATGACAAATTTATCGGTGATTGGAAGATATTGGATATTGGGCTTATGCTCGGATTTCTGGATACAATTCCCTTAAATACGGAATTATTGGACCCTAATGATATTCAACACGTACTAAAGCCACGGCCAAAGTATGCACACAAAGGTACTTTTGGGCATACTTTACTCCTGGGAGGAAGTTTTGGAATGACCGGTGCGATTCTTTTGGCTTCAAAAGCAGCTATGCGCATGGGGACAGGTTTGTTAACCGTGTCCTGTTTGCCTGATGTTTATGGTCCTTTATTGACAAGTCTGCCTGAGGCTATGAGTTTGCTGTCTGAAGATTCCAAGGAATTGGTGTTTTCAACGATTGATTATGCCAAATTTACCGCCATTGGAATTGGTCCTGGATTGAATAAAAAGGAAAATAGCTTATTACTACTAAAAGAGGTTTTAGCAAATTCGAATGGTGGATTAGTCATTGATGCAGATGCTATCAATTTATTGGGAAAGCATAAGGGGTTGTTAGATGATATGCCAAAACAGACAATTTTGACTCCACATGTGAAGGAGTTTGATCGAATTACCAATACACATACTAATCATGAAGAACGTATACGTTCAGCTAGGGAATTTGCTATAAAGTATGATTGTATTCTTGTCTTAAAAGGGGCCTATACAGCAGTTGTTTCATCTGAAGGAAAGTGTTATTTCAATGCGACAGGAAATCCTGGAATGGCAACAGGTGGGAGTGGAGATGTATTGCTGGGAATGATCGCCGCCTTGCTGGCTCAAGGCATTTCTCCCATTGATGCTGCAAGGTTTGGCGTGTATATACATGGGGTGGCTGGTGATTTGGGGGCAAGGAAGGTAGGAGAACATAGTTTGATTCCTTCTGATATTATTGATTTCCTTCCCGTTGCGATTCAATCCTTTTATAATTTGGAGTATTAAGAATGGTTATAAAAAAGCTTAACATTATTTAACCCCCTTTCAGGGCATTGGTCCTCCTTATTTAATTAATATTGCACCATTAATAATTGGTATGATTCGACTACAAAATATTCATAAAAGCTATTCGGTTGGCTCTGGGAAATTGAAAGTCCTTAAGGGGTTAGATATCCATATTCAGGAAGGTGAATTGGTTGCTATTATGGGGTCTTCAGGCTCTGGGAAATCTACATTGCTTAATATTCTTGGTATATTGGATTCTCATGATGAAGGTGATTATATACTGGGAGGGACCGTTATAGAAAGTCTTACTGAAAAAAGAGCTGCAGGCTTAAGGAATAGATTGTTGGGGTTTGTATTCCAATCCTTCAACTTATTACCATTCAAAACAGCCTTGGAAAATGTTGCATTACCACTTTATTATCAGAAGGTGCCAAGGAAGAAACGGTATCAATTGGCAATGGAATATCTGGAAAAGGTAGGCTTGAAAGATTGGGCTGAACATAGACCAAGTGAGCTTTCAGGTGGACAAAAGCAAAGGGTCGCTATAGCAAGGGCACTTGTTGGGCAACCTAAGGTTATTTTGGCTGATGAGCCTACAGGAGCGTTAGATACTACAACCTCTCATGAAGTTATGGATCTGTTTCGTCAGATAAATAAAGAAGGTAAAACAATCATTATCGTAACCCATGAAGAAGATATTGCCGCTATGACTGATAAAGTCATTAGGTTAAAGGATGGGCAGATTGAGAAGATTGAAATAAATGTCAAGAAATAATGCGACTTTTAGAAGCTTGGCAAGAACTCGTAGAATCAATAAGTAAAAACAAATTGCGAACCTTCCTTACTGGATTCAGTGTGGCTTGGGGGATTTTCATGTTTATTATTTTACTTGGATCTGGAAATGGACTGATGAATGGGGTAACGAAAGCCTATTCTGATGATGCTACCAATAGTTTATGGCTGTGGAGTGGAAGGACGACCAAGGAATATGCCGGTTTCCAAGTGGGGAGGTATGTACAATGGACCAATGCAGACTTTGAATTAATAAAGAATAAATTCCCACAATTACCTTACGCAACAGCGAGGTATAATTTCTGGAGAGCAAATATTCAATACAAAAATGAAGCCTCGAATTATCAAACAAGAGGCGTACACCCGGATCATCAAATATTAGAAAAAACCATTATTCAAAAGGGGCGATATTTAAATCAAACTGACCTTGATGAGAATAGAAAGGTTATTGTTATTGGGAAAAATATAGCTTTCGAAATTTTCAAAGATGTAGATCCAGTTGGGAAATATTTGAACCTTATGGAGGTTCCTTTCCAGGTTATTGGGGTTTTTAATGATGAAGGGAATGTAGGTGAGAATTCTAAGGCTTTTATCCCGATTACTACCACACAAAGAGTATTTGTAGGTAGAGATGATATTCGAGCGATGATTTTTTCAACGGGAGATCTAAGCATTGAAGAAGCGGCAAAGATTGGAAAGGAGATAGAATTGACCTTAAAGTCGAGGCACAATATTCATCCTGATGATGAAAGGGCGGTCTATGTTAGAGATAATAATAAGGAATTTGCTCAAATAAGTAATATTATAGTTGGAATAAAGGGCTTTGTATTTATCCTATCTATATTGACTATTCTAATTGGAGTAGTAGGCGTCAGTAGTATTATGACAGTTGTTGTAAAAGAAAGGACGCGTGAAATTGGGATCCGAAAAGCCATCGGTGCTACACCTTGGTCTATTGTTTCCAGTATTATGTTTGAATCAGTGCTGATTACGTCATTTGCAGGATATATTGGAATGCTTTTAGGAATTGGAACCTTAGAATATGTAAATGCTCAATTTCCAGAAGGTTTACATGAGATGGTTCAAAATCCTACTGTAGACATTGGAGTGGTACTAAATGCTACCTTGGTATTAGTTATTTGCGGAAGTATTGCTGGATTTATTCCTGCTTTCAGAGCTGCGAAAATTAAACCTATTGAGGCTTTAAGAGAAGAATAAGATGAGCGCTTTACTAGATAGAGATCGTTGGAGAGAAATTACCCAAACTATAACCGAAAATTGGTTCTGGTCTGTCGTGACAGGTTTTGGCGTTTTTTGGGGAATATTATTGATTATTATATTGATGGGTGCTGGTAATGGTCTTCAAAAGGGTATTGGTAAGACCTTTGATATGGGAGTAACCAATAGCGTTTATCTCTGGGGCGGACGTACTGCAAAACCTTATAGAGGTCATTCAGCAAATAGGAGAATACAATTGAATAATTCAGATGTCAAGGCTATCAATACTAAAATTGATGGAATTGATATTATCGCGCCAAGAAATCAATTAGGAGGTTACGGAAGTAATAATAATATTGTTAGAGGATTGGAAACAGGCTCCTTTACAGTATACGGTGATTATCCGGACCATATTAAGATAAAACCTGTTGATTTTCTTCATGGTAGAATGATCAATGAAATTGATATTCGAGATAGAAGGAAGGTTGCCGTAATAGGTGATCGTGTGCTGGCTACCTTGTTTACTACGGATGAAGATCCAATTGGGGAAATGATCCAGGTAAATGGAATTAATTTTACAGTAGTTGGTGTTTTTGCTCCTAAAGGTATGGGGGGAGATTCACAAGAAGACAGTGAATCCATTAAAATCCCATTTTCCACCTTTCAGCAAGCTTTTAATTATGGAGATAGAGTTGGCTGGTTAGCATTTTCAGCACAGGATCATATTTCTTCTGCCGCAGTTGAAAAGGAAGTTAGAAAATTGCTTTATGAGCGTCATATAATTCATCCAGAAGACCGTAGGGCTTTAGGGGGATATAATGCTGAAAAGGAATTCAGAAAGATGCAAAGTCTCTTTAGTGGGATTAGTTTACTTTGTTTATTCATTGGCCTGATGTCTTTGATTGCCGGATGTGTAGGGGTTAGTAATATCATGCTTATCCTGGTTAAAGAAAGAACAAGAGAAATAGGGGTACGTAGAGCATTGGGAGCTACTCCAATTCAGATACTAGGACAGTTGGTTATGGAGTCAGTAGTATTGACTATGTTGGCTGGGATTCTAGGATTTATTCTTGGGATTTGGTTGTTAGAATATATGGGCATGGCAATGGCAGGAGATCCAACTGCTATGGTTCAAGACCCAGAAGTTGAAATAGGAGTAATTATTCAAGCATTTATCATTTTAGTGGTATCAGGGGCCTTAGCAGGTTTGATTCCCGCAATTCAGGCATTGAAAATAAAGCCTGTAGATGCTTTGAGGTACGAATAAGATTAGGTTATAAATTATCAGATAGTATGAAAAGAGTAATTTTTAATATGCTTGGGCTACTTCTTTTTGGTGGTGTAGTGTATACAGGGTATTTTCTTTATGAGAAGAATCAAGAGCCTGAAGTAGTTTTTGAAACAACTCAAATTGAAAAAGGAAGTATCACAAAGAAAACAGTTGCTAATGGTACTGTTGTTCCAAGAAAAGAAATTGAGGTAAAACCACAAATATCTGGTATTATTGAAACTATTTTCGTGGAGGCTGGTGATAAGGTTAATATTGGCGATCATATTGCGAAAATCAAGGTGATCCCTAATATAATGAGCTTGAACAATGCTGAAAACAGAGTCAGTGTTGCTCAAATCACCTTTGATGCTACTCAGCGTGATTATGATAGAAATAAGAAATTGGTAGACAATGAAGTGATTTCATTTTCTGAATTTCAAAACTTCGAATCAAATTACCTAAAGGCACAGGAAGAATTGAGTCGGGCAAAAGCCAACCTTCAAATTGTGAAAGATGGTTCTTCTAAAAAGATGGGCAAGGTGAGTAATACACTTATAAAAGCTACTACTGCGGGAATGGTTTTGGATATTCCAGTAAAAGAAGGAAACCAAGTTATTGAGTCCAATAATTTTAATGATGGATCTACCATTGCTGTAATTGCAGATATGCAGGATTTAATCTTTGAAGGAAAGATTGATGAAGCAGAAGTTGGTAAGTTGGCTTATGGAATGCCTTTATTAATTAGAATTGGAGCACTGCCAGGAGATACATTTAGGGCTGAGTTGAATTATATATCTCCAAAAGGGAAGGTAGAAAATGGCGCTATACAGTTTGAAATTAAGGCGAATTTAAAAACGCCTAAAGATAAATTTATTCGGGCAGGATATAGTGCGAATGCGGATATCGTATTGGATCAAAGAAAGAACATCTGGATGTTGAATGAAGCTGTTTTACAGTTCGACAAGGAGAAAAAGAGCTTCGTTGAGGTAGAAATTGATTCTCAAATTTTCGAAAAAAGATATGTGGAGCTAGGTTTATCCGATGCTCAAAATGTTGAAGTCCTATCTGGTTTGGAAGAAAAGGATAAGATTAAGAGACAATAAAAGCCCTTGTCAATATGGGTGAAAAAGGCCAATTCTTGTATAAGGAATTGGCCTTTTTTTCGTTCTTATACCTAATACTGTTTAAATATTAAGATTGTTCACCTTTGGATAGTATAATAGCCTTTATTTATTCAGTGAATAAATTATCTTTGCGAAAACCATTTTGAATTTTGAAAAAAATAGTCTCTTACTGCCTGGGCCTAGCCCTACTTATTTCTGGAATTTCTTGCGATTTGGAAACTTCACCGAAGTCCTCCCGAAAAGTCAAGAAAGGTGTATTCTGGAAGAGCCCAAATTCTACGGATGTTTATATTACGGGTAAATCTATTAAATTAGAAATCGCTGATCGTCAAGATAAACAGATTGATTCGGTAGTCTATTTTGCAGGTACAAAAAAACTAGGTGTTCAGGTTGGTACCCAAGGAATCGATTGGGATACAAAGGGTGAAAAGCTTGGACGTAGACAGGTTGTAGCAAAGGTGTATCAAAATGGACGTTTGAAAAAAATGTCGGGAAAATTGAACCTGATGTCTGGTAATACACCTATATTTTATGATTATACGGTTGTAAATAAATACCCACACTCTACCACGGCTTATACACAAGGCTTGGAGTTCGATGGAGATGTATTATACGAAAGTACTGGTCAGTATGGTCATTCAAGTATTCGCAAGGTATCTCTAACGACTGGAGAGGTTTTGAAAGAGCATAAGTTGTCGTTAAACAGATTTGGAGAAGGTTTAACTATTTTTGATGATAAATTAATCCAATTGACCTGGAGATCCGTAATGGGTTATGTATACGATAAGGATAGCTTCGACTATATTCGTTCATTCCCTTATGGAAAGAGTAAAGAAGGCTGGGGATTATGTAATGATGGGAAGTATCTATATAAAAGTGATGGTTCTCATAAGATATACAAATTAGATCCGGTGACATTTGAGGAGTTGGATAATATCCAGATAACAAGTAATAAAAGTGTTTTTACTCAAATCAATGAATTGGAGTGGGTAAATGGTGAAATATGGGCCAATGTATATACCAGCAACTTTATTCTTAGGATAGAGCCAAACACAGGGGAGGTTCTAGGAATTATCCAGTTGGGTGGATTGCTAACGGATAAAGAAGCAAATGATAAAAATGTAGACTATCTAAATGGGATTGCCTATCATAAAGCTTCTGATAAAATATATGTTACAGGGAAGAACTGGCCAAGTATGTTTGAAATCAAATTAGCCGAGCGATGATTCTAGACGATGCATATTGGCAAGCAAGGTGGGAAGCCGAAAATACTCCTTGGGATATTGGTCATGCTTCACCAGCGATTGTAGATTTTGTTAAGGCTAATATTGCCAAAGATGCAAAAATATTGATTCCTGGCTGTGGGAATGCTTATGAAGCTGAAGCACTATTGAATCTTGGTTATGAAAATGTCCACATTATAGATCTTTCCAAAACGGCATTAGCGCTATTTATAGATCGAGTTCCCCATTTTCCGATGGCACATATTCATTGTGGTGATTTCTTTGAAATGAAGGATTCATTTGATGTAATCATTGAACAAACATTTTTTTGTGCCTTGGAGCCAACTTTGCGGAATGCTTATGCGCAAAAGGTATATGAATTATTAAAGTCAGAAGGTATTTTAACGGGATTGCTTTTTAATATTCCATTAAATGCTGATAAACCTCCCTTTGGAGGCGATATAGAGGCATATAAGCTGATTTTTGATACATTATTTACGCTTGTAGAAATAGAGACTTGTGCCACTTCTATTAAGCCGAGATTAGGGAATGAATTGTATATTCATTTTCAAAAGAAATAAAGTGTTATTAAGACATTTGGAATTACTTTAATCGATGAAGGCAATTCCATTTTATCTATTATTTTTACTAAACAAAGAGTATAGGTAGTATGAAAAAGAATGAGACAGTTATATTAAATGCTAATCAGATTGAAAATAAGATCAATCGTATTGCATGGCAATTGTTTGAAGATAATAGCAATGAAGAAGAAATAATCTTGGCTGGTATAAATGGGAATGGCTTTATGCTTGCTCAAAAATTGGCTTCGGTTCTATCTGAAATTTCTAGTATTAAGGTTTGTTTAACTGAAATTCTTATCAATAAAGAAGAACCTTTTGATCATGCTATTTCTATTGGTTTAGATCAAAAGGAATATCAAGATAAGGTGATTATCCTAGTGGATGATGTGTTGAATTCAGGAATGACCATGATTTACGGTTTAAAGCACTTCTTGAATGCATCTTTGAAAAAGATAAATACCGTTGCTTTGATTGATAGGAACCATAATAGATTCCCAATTAAGGCGGATTATGTAGGGACTAGATTGTCTACAAGTATTCTGGAGCATGTCACAGTTGTTTTTGATGGCGAAAGAACCATGGCTCTCTTGAGTTAATCAGGTTTGGAGAAATTGAAAATTCGTTTTGCAAATATTGCTTTGGGGATTCGTTCTTGTGCTTCCATTAATTCAACATATTTTGGAAAGGATAGAAAGGAATAATTGTCCTTATTGCTTTAAATAAGAAATAAAATCAGGGGTTAAATAACCGATAATTTACCTGTTAGCATATTTCTTACTATAAAAGATAAAATTAATTAGTCTAGAGTTACTCAGATTAAGATAAATTTGTACCTTTGTGCCGTTCTTAATTGAATGTGAGACAAGAGAAAGAAGCATATAGATAGTATCCCTAAGTTTATTGGGATATATTTTTAACAAATACTTGCTGCTGGTTTGAAAAAGTCATAGCTTTGCAGCTCGAAAAATTATTAAAGATGGCTAAGAAAGGTAATCGAGTTCAGGTTATTTTAGAGTGTACCGAACATAAGGCAAGTGGAAAGCCGGGTACTTCTAGATATATTACGACAAAGAATAGGAAAAATACTCCAGATAGAATGGAGATTAAAAAATACAATCCTATTTTAAGAAAGCAAACTGTACATCGCGAGATAAAATAATTTAGGTCATGGCAAAGAAAACCGTTGCAACACTACAGAAGAAGGGAGCAAAAGATTATACCAAAGCAGTAAAAATGGTAAAATCTGAAAAAACAGGAGCGTATGTTTTTGTTGAAGAAATGCTAATCAAAAGTGAAGTTAGTGATTTTATGAAGAAATAATTCATCACTAATTACCCTTAAAAATATTTAAGCTTCGTCCAATTTGGTACGAAGCTTTTTTTGTTGGTACCAATGTAATGTTTAATTTTAGGAACATTAAACGGAATCCAATTAGTGGTATTTTTGTGCCACTAAGTATTGCACAGTTAGATGTGCTTTAAATTGATATAAATACTATGGGAATATTTGGCTTTTTCTCCAAGGATAAAAAGAAATCCTTAGACTCAGGTTTAGAAAAAACAAAACAAAGTATGTTTTCTAAACTGACACGTGCAGTAGTAGGTAAATCTACAGTGGATGAGGATGTATTAGATGAGCTGGAAGAAGTATTAATTAGTTCCGATGTAGGAGTAAATGCTACGCTTAAGATTATTGAAAAAATTGAAGAGCGAGTGGCTAATGATAAGTATGTTGGAACTTCTGAATTGAAAAAGATTCTTCGTGAAGAGATAGCCTCTCTTATGGATGAATCCAATACTGGAGATGAAAGTGAATTTGTTTTTCCTGCAAAAAAGGTGCCTCATGTCATTATGGTGATAGGGGTAAATGGTGTAGGGAAAACAACTACAATTGGGAAATTAGCCTACCAATTTAAAAAACAAGGTAAAAAGGTAATGTTAGGAGCTTCCGATACCTTTCGTGCTGCTGCCATAGATCAATTGGAAGTTTGGGCTGAGAGAGTTGGCGTAGAAATTGTACGTCAAAATATGGGTTCAGACCCTGCGTCTGTGGCATTTGATACCTTGCAAAAAGCGATCGCTCAGGATGTAGATCTTGTTATTATTGATACCGCAGGTAGATTACACAATAAGGTTAATTTGATGAGCGAGCTAGCTAAGATCAAGCGAGTGATGCAAAAACTAATTCCAGATGCACCGAATGAGGTATTGTTAGTTTTGGATGCTTCAACTGGTCAAAATGCTATTGAACAAGCAAGACAATTCTCAAAAGTTACCGATGTGAATGCTTTAGCATTGACAAAGTTAGATGGTACTGCCAAAGGTGGTGTTGTAATTGGAATAGCTGATGAGTTTAAAATTCCTGTTAAATATATAGGTGTTGGTGAAGGACTGGATGATTTACAGGTCTTCAATAAACACGAATTCGTAGATTCCCTTTTTAAAGATTAAGAATATTGCTTTTGGCAATTTGAATTCCTCCTTCTGATTAATTATTATAATTATATGAAAAAATTACTAGTTGGCTTTTTAGTAAGTCTTTCTGCTTTTGCTCAAAATGGATATTGGCAACAAGCGGTTGATTATAAAATGGACATTCATCTGGATGTTGACAATAATCAATATTCAGGAAAGCAAGAATTGGCTTATACCAATAACTCTCCAGAAACTATAAAGAAGGTATATTACCATTTATATTTCAATGCTTTCCAACCGGGAAGTATGATGGATACTAGATCTAGAACTATTCAAGATCCGGATGGAAGAGTTGGGGATAAAATATTTCATCTTTCAAATCAAGAGAAGGGATATATAGAGCCTATTGAGATTATGCAAGATGGTATAAGTCTTTCGTATGAAATTGTAGGTACAGTGATGGAAGTAGAATTGGCAAAATCATTGTTGCCAGGAAAAACCACAACTATTAAAATGAACTATAAGGCACAAGTGCCAGTTCAAATTAGAAGAAGTGGTAGAGATAACGCGCAAGGAATAGAATTCACGATGACTCAGTGGTATCCAAAAATGGCTGAATATGATGAAGAGGGATGGCATTTGGATCAGTATATAGGTAGAGAGTTCCATGGTGTTTGGGGTAATTTTGATGTCTGTATGACCTTGGATAGTAAATACATTGTTGGTGGATCAGGTGTTTTACAAAACCCTGAAGAGATAAAGGAAGCCAAGCATGGTTATCTACACTATAACGGAAAGGTTCAGCCAAACAGATACACTAAAAATGAAAGTAAAAATACATGGCACTTTGTAGCAAATAATGTGCATGATTTTGCATGGGCTGCAGATCCAGATTATACACATAAGACCGTTACATTAGAAGATGGTCGTCAACTTCATTTCTTGTACCAAGAAAAGGATAATAAGGATGGAGAATGGGAAAAATTGCAAGTTAAAATGCCTGCTATTTTCTTAGGAGCAAATGAATTATTTGGCTTATATCCATATTCTCAATATAGCTTTATACAAGGTGGAGATGGAGGAATGGAATACCCTATGTGTACCATGGTAAAAGGTGGGAGTATTGGAACAGCTATCCATGAAATGATGCATTCTTGGTATCAAGGTATGTTGGCAACTAATGAAGCTAAATACGAATGGATGGATGAAGGTTTCACCGTATGGGCTAGTGAAGAATTGGAAGAGAAATTCCTGAAAAAGGAGGATAAAGTAGCCCATAGTGGTTCTTATAGAAATTATGATTTTTTAGTTCATTCCGACTTGGAAGAGGAGCCAATTTGTAATCATGCTGATACTTATCATTCTAATACCGTCTATGGAATTTCAGCCTATTCAAAAGGAGATATCTTTTTACAACAACTTTCTGATATTATAGGGAAGAAAAAGTTAATGGATGTCCTTAAGCGATACTATGATGTTTGGGCATTTAAACATCCAAATCCTGAGCGTTTTATCCGTATTGCTGAGCAGGAATCAGGAGTTCAATTGGATTGGTACCTAATGCAATGGACAAAAACCATTAAGCATATCGATTATGAAATAGCAGAGGTAAAAGAGGACAACGGTACTGGTTATGTCAAAATCGATCGAAATGGGCAGATGAGTATGCCGGTTGAAATGGAGGTTGAAATGAAGGACGGAAGAAAAGTAATGTATTATTTACCACTTTATTCTATGTATGGGAGAAAGCAGCTTTTCCCACTTGAATATGAACAAGTAAACGTAATCCCTGTACCTTGGACAGATCCTTATTCTATAGTTCGAATAAATGAAGCATTGAAAGATGTTAAGGCTATTCGATTAAATCCTTCAGACTTACATGCAGATGTAAATAAAATCAATGATTATATGATTCTTCCTACAGATATGGATTGGAAGAATAATGTACTGAAGAGAATTATTACGGAGAAAAAAGTCAAAAGGAAAAAGCCAGCTAAAAAGACTAAGGCTCAGAAAAAAGAGGAAAAGATGGCTCTTCGGAAACAAACCGAAATCGAAAAATATAAATTCGGGAACCTTGAACGAAAGAAGCTTCGTGCTGAAAGGAAGTTGAAAGCAAAGGAAAGAAAAACGTATATAAAGAAAGAAGTTTCTTTTGTACAAGTAAGTAAAGTACAGTAGATCTCAATTCTATACATGTATAAAAGGGCACTCATGAGTGCCCTTTTTGTATTTATAATAGGTTGATTTTTTGCCCAGTTGTTTCCGATATTATATGCTCTGGCCATACACTGGCTTGGACCTCGCCAATATGTCTTTTCTTTAAAAGGAACATACACAAACGGGATTGTCCAATCCCACCTCCTATACTTTGTACGCAATTACCATCCATAATCTGTTTGTGAAAGGGGAGTTTCAACCTATCCAAATGTCCAGTCAATTTCAACTGCATTTGTAGGCTTTCTTGATCCACACGTATTCCCATAGAAGATATTTCAAAGGCAACTTGTAATATTGGGTTCCAAACGAGAATATCACCGTTCAATCCTCTTAAGCCTGTTAAAGAATCTATACTGGACCAATCATCATAGTCGGGAGCTCTACCATCATGAACTTCTCCGTTTGATAGTAATCCACCAATACCAATTATAAATACGGCTCCTTTTATTTTTGCAATTTCATTTTCTCTTTCTTTAGGATTCAGCTCTGGATATTTTTGGAGTAATTCTTCCGCATGAATAAAGAATATATCAAGAGGAAGAATTGTATTTAAGTATGGATAAATAGTTTTAAGGCTTTGCTCCGTTTTTCTAATGCATTTGTAAATTATTCTAACCTTGCTTTTTAGCGTTGCAATAGATCGTTCATTTGCGTTTAAATGTACTTCCCAGTCCCATTGATCTACAAAAACAGAATGAATGTCTGAGAGGTCTTCATCTTGTCTTAGGGCTTGCATATCAGTATAGATTCCGCTGTCCTTTTCTATATCATATCGTGCTAACTTCTCTCTTTTCCATTTTGCTAGGGAGTGAACAACAACAGCATCTTTTTTCTCCAAGCCTTTGACTTGTACCTTTACGGCTTTTTCCAATCCACTGAGGTTATCATTCAAGCCAGTAGATTGTTGCACCAATAGTGGAGCTGCAATTTTTTGAAGCTGCAGGGATTCGCTTAATAGGTTTGAAAAATATTGTTTAATAAATTGAATGGCTTTTTCTGATTCAAAGCATTCCATTTTTTTTTCTGGGATCGTTGGATCCATTTTAGTTTTTGTGTTCATTTTAATGAATTGTTTAGGTAAAAAAAAGGCCCATTCATACAAGATGAACGGGCCTAGAGTTTAAACAATAGTATACCTGTTCACCGATGGAGTGAATTATTGGCATTACTATTATTTTGATTTATTTGGTACATAACAAAAAAAAGCCTTCTCGATTTGTATCGAGAAGGCTTTGGCAATAGTTGTTTTTATCTAAAGATTAGTGCACAAAAAAAGCTTCTCGAAATTCATAGAAATTCGAATTATTGAAGAAATTATTTTGCACAACTTGGATCATTTTGTCTTTGTTTGAAACAAACTTAGTCATAATTTTTAATGATAGGATAGAAAAAGGGCAAAAAAAAAGCTCATTAATTAAAATGAGCTTTTTTTTTTAGTTGAAGATCAACTTCTTATTGATATCGTCTACATAATTCCTGAAAGTTTTGTCAATATCCATGAGGTTTTTGACAGTTTTACAGGCGTGCAGTACAGTGGCGTGATCACGTCCTCCATTTTGAGAACCAATATAAGCCAGGGATTTTTTAGTGTATTGTTTAGCTAGGTACATTACTATTTGTCTCGCTTGAACAATATTTCTTTTCCTTGTTTTGGATTTTAATTGTTCCATGCTAAGCTCAAAATAGCGACATACTGCTTTTTGAATCATTTCAATAGATACCTCGTTAACAATCTTCTTAACGTATCTATCAACTACTGATTTCGCTAGTTCAACATTTATTTCCTTCTTGTTTAGAGAAGCTTGAGCAATTAATGAAATTAAAGCTCCTTCTAGTTCTCTAACATTTGAAGTAATGCTGTAAGCTAAGTATTCAATTACATCTTCTGGTAACTCGATACCATCCTTATACATTTTCTTGCGAAGGATTGCAATTCTCGTTTCCAAAGCTGGCATTTGAAGGTCAGCAGATAATCCCCATTTAAATCTAGAAAGCAAACGTTGCTCCATTCCTTGCATATCAACAGGTGCTCTATCTGAAGTAAGAACCAATTGTTTCCCTTGTTGATGCAGGTGATTAAATATGTGGAAAAATACATCCTGAGTCTTTTCCTTTCCAGCAAAGAATTGAACATCATCGATGATTAAAACATCAATCATCTGGTAGAAATGAACAAAGTCATTTCTTGTATTATTACGGATAGCGTCAATGAATTGCTGAGTGAATTTTTCAGCAGAAACATATAATACTGTCTTGTCAGGGTAATTGTCTTTTATTTCAATACCTATTGCATGTCCAAGGTGTGTTTTTCCTAGACCAACTCCTCCATACAAAAGAAGTGGGTTGAAAGAAGTTCCTCCTGGTTTTTTTGAAATTGCAATACTGGCAGATCTTGCAAGACGGTTACAATCTCCTTCAATAAAATTGTCGAAGATGTAATTTGGGTTTAGTTGAGATTCAACGTGAATCTTTTTTAAGCCTGGTATAACGAAAGGGTTTTTGACAGCATCTGAACTAGTCGAGATGTCTATTGTACCTTTGTTAAACTTAGTCGCTATTCTTTCTGCAACCTGAACACCTTTTTGAAGTGTAGGTTTTGGTAAAGAACTAGGTATTTTTACCGTTGGTGAATCACTATTTCCATAGGTATTCTCCATAACAATGCTATAAACAAGTTTTGCATCCTGTCCCAGCTCTCTTCTGATAGCTGCACGGAGCAATTTGATATAATGTTCTTCTAACCATTCAAAAAAGAATTTACTAGGAACTTGAATATGCAAAATATCGCCTTTCAATTTGATAGGCTTTATTGGCATAAACCAAGTCTTGAAACTCTGTGGACTTATATTATCCTTGATGAAGTCTAGACAACATTCCCAAACATACTGTGGGGTCTTGTTCATGTAATATGATAAATCGTTATTGGTATTATTCCCTCAATCCCACCTTTAGCATTTCTGCTTTTTTGTGGGAAGACAAAAGTGGGGACAAAAAAGTTAATAAAAAAATGAATTTGCTATTGGATTCTAACTTTATTTTATTCAAATTATGGGGGTTGATGTCCATACCTAACTATGTAATAGTTGGATTAAGTTTGATAGCTTTAAACCTTGTTAAGTGCTGTAAACACTATAGGTTTGGGGCTTTTTTTTGTTTCTTGTTTGTTTTAGCTAAATCTGCTATTGTCCATATTTTTAAGGGCTTGGGAGTGAAAATGTTCATACTGTAATTTTGTTGTCAATTAATAGTAATTATTGAACTTTATTTTTCATAAAATTGCTGTAATTATCCTGTTCTCAGACAGTTTTTAAATTTATTCATACACTGCTTTTGTTTCTAGAAATACATATAGATATTTTCTATATGTAAACTGTTTGTTATCATTTTAATTGATTGAAAATAGTATTCTTTTTTTATTTTAATCAAAATGAACTTGTGCTTAATTCTAGTGAATATTTATTGTCGAATGATCAATATTATGGATACACATTAAATAAGTTTTTGAAAACTCAAAACGTACCGTTTTGATGTGGTATTATGTTTCCATTAATTCATTAGATTGAATTCTTTCATTAGATTTGATCTCTAAATATATTATAAGATGAAAAATATTCTGATAAGTTTAATTTTAACACTTCCTTTCCTTTCTTGTGAAACGGAGCGTTTGAATGAAAATGTAAATAGTCTTGATAATTGGAAATTTTATGCAGAACAGAGTACCGATACAATAGGTATATCTATTCCTATGAATTTTATGGATGTTTGGTATAAAAATCAATTGGTTGAAGATTTAAACTTTGATGATAATGCTGCTTCTATATATATTGATTTTGAAAAGAAATGGAATTTAGAAAAAAGAATTATAGTTACTAAAAGCCAATTAGAATATAAGGAGGCCCTGTTAGAGCTAACGCATTTGGATGGCTTTTCCAGCCTTTATATTAATGATGAAAAATTGGCAGAACAAAATAATGAAGCCAAGATTGAATGGGTAGATATAAAGAAATATTTGGTTGAAGGAAGTAACCTTATTCAATTAAGGTTTGCCCCCCTTTTTGAGGAAGGAAAAGAGGTAGATCCTACTTCCATCCCACAATATAGAAATGGGAATGCGTTAAGTCCTAATCACAGGAACGCTGGATTAGAAGGACTTTCTATCCATTTCAATAATAATTTATCTTTAGGGAGTTATTTTGTACAAGCAATAGATAAGGTTGAACAATCCACTTCGTTTCAGTTAATTACAGATATTCGCAATGAAAAATATTTAGGGTATGAAGTCCAATTGGTTATTCCTGAACTAGCCATTGATATGACGATGGAAAAAGAAGCCATTGATTCATCAGGTTATGTTTCATTTTCGTTTAAAGTACCATCAGAAAACTTATGGAATCCAATAGGGCTTGGGAAAGCACATATGGTGTCTGCAACATTGAAGCTATCAAGTGAGTATGGTTTGGTGGAAGAATTGCCAATTCGTTTAGGTTTTAATGTTCACCAATGGCAAAAGGTAAATCAGTCTTATCAATATTATATCAACAATCAACCATACAAGGTACGTGCCATTGAATTAAGTCCTGCTGATATTTATCAACCGAGGGGAACAAAGGCCTTTTGGAGAAAGCAATTAATGGATCTGACCGATATTGGAGTTAACTGCATTAAACTTAATAGTGATAATTTTCATGCACCGGAGTCCTTACTTACTTTGTGCGATAGTATGGGGATATTGATTTGGCAAGATATCAACTTTAGTAGACCTGCAATTGGTAATTCCATACCTGATGGATTTAATGTGGGAAATCAAATTACAAAATTTGTATTACAGTTCAGAGGTCACCCCTCTATAATGGCATTAGGGATAGGGAATATTGAAAATAATATTAATTCACCTTTGGCAACTTTTACAAAAGAGGAGCAAGGAGAAATATTGAAAAAGGATATTGAACTTTTTGAATATATTGCTCCAAAGATTGTTGAATCTGGGTCTGGATTGAGATTTTTTGCCAATTCCAATACCTTTTGGGAAATGGATGAAGTGATTCGTCCTAGCTCAATGACCGACTATAAGTATTTGGAATTATGGTTGTCTGACAATGAAATTTTCAGTCATAGTAAGTCTTGGGATTGTCATAATCTAAGTCAACAACCACTATTGAACTACTACGATAGTATGTTGTCAAATTTTGCATCACCAATAGATCTTCAAGCTTTGATCTATTTTTCAGAATTGGATCAAGATGAAAAATTACGAGATTATTTGAAAAATAGAAAAACGGATAAATTGGTATTGCTTCCACTTGCATATAATGAAATGTGGCCAAGTATTAGTCCAACAGTTCAGAGTTATTTTGGTACAAAAAAGGCCGTTTATTATAGTCTAAAAAAAGCCTTGCAATCCTATTCATTTGAAGTCGATCAAAATGGAACAACACTTTCTATAGGGATGAATAATAATTCTGGTGAGGTCTTGCATGGCGTGGTAGAAGTTGAATTGTACAATCTATTGGGGGTTAAAATTATGGCAGACAAATTCCCCTTGCAGTTATCAAATCATAATAGTGGTCAGGTATTTTTTAAGGATTATGAGAAGGAATTAACGGATAGGATAGTGAAGGTGAAATACCTTAATGGAGATAGTTTGTGCTACTCGGAAACATTTGATTTTATCTCTTATACCAAGCCTAATTTACCTTTACCTTCACCGGCCTATAGAGTTGTGCAAGAAAAAGAGGAAAGTTATTTAGAATTGTTTTCTGAAAGCTATATGAAAATGATTAATTTGTCAGCAAATCATTTAGGTTATTTCAAACAGAATTATTTTAATTTATTACCTGGAGATACTTTAAGAATTCCATTTATATCGGAAGATACATCGTATCCATTGAAGGTTGAAGAAGTTAGTGTATACTCCTATTATCATAGTTATGAATAAGCAAGATCATCGTGGAAACTTGCGCAAGATGCGCACAGAATTGAATCAAGAAGTTCAATACTATTTACCTTTATACAATAATTTGGAAAGGGGAGAGGAGATACATCTCAACCCATATATCGGTAAAGAAGTATGTCTACAGTTTACGGGTAATATTTACTGCGTAGTTACTGGTAAGAAGATAAAAAAGACCTTTGGTGAAGGAATGTCTTACGAGGCTTTTAGATCTTCTCCTATGGCTGATGAGAGTATTATACGTCCAGAGTTATCAACAGCTCATCTGGGAATTGAAAGAAGAGATTTGGATTGGGAGATAGCACATCATGTGGTACCCCACTTTGTATATTTATCTTATACAAGTGGATTTAAAGTAGGTGTAACTCGGTATACACAGATTCCAACAAGGTGGATTGATCAAGGTGCTACATTGGCAATGAAAATTGCAGAAACACCTTATAGACAAGCTGCTGGTTTGATTGAGGTAGCTCTCAAGGAGTTTGTTGCAGATAAAACCAATTGGAGGACTATGCTTAAAGGGAGTGATGCTCCTGAAAAAAGTATTCAATCACTTCGTGATGAATTGATAACAAAAATCCCAGAAGAACTACAAGCGTTCATCTTAAAGGATTCTGCCCCTATGGATATCAACTTCCCAGTACAACGTTTTCCTGAAAAACCTAAAAGTGTCAAATTGGATAAATTACCAACTATTCAAAAGAAGTTGGCAGGTATAAAAGGACAGTATCTCATATTTGAGGACGATTCCGTATTTAATGTTCGCGCACATTCTGCTTATGAAATAAGCTTTGAAGGATAAAAAAAACTCCCTTGATATTCAAGGGAGTTTTTTTATTTTATTTTTTTGTTTTTTTCTCTTTTGATTCAGAGTTTGGCTTTATGATGGTTACACTAATACCATCTTTTGCGGCATTAACGTCTATCATAATTTCATCATCTTCTTCCACATGGGAGTTGATGATTTCTTCTGCTAATGGATCCTCAATCAATTTTTGAATAGCTCTTTTCAATGGTCTTGCACCGTAGTCCTTGTCGTATCCTTTATCCGAGATATAATCTTTGGCCTCATCTGAAATTTTCAGGTTGTAACCAAGGCCTTCTACACGCTTAAAAAGTTTGCTCAATTCTATTTCAATAATAGAATGAATATTTTTTCTCGAAAGACTATTGAATAAAATAACATCATCTATTCTATTCAAGAATTCTGGTGCAAATGCTTTTTTCAAAGAGCTTTCTAAAATTCCTTTCGCATGATCGGTTAGGTTATCTTCTTTTGTCTGAGAACTAAACCCAACTCCAGCTCCAAAATCTTTTAACTTTTTGGAACCTACATTGGAGGTCATAATAATGATAGTATTCTTAAAGTCTACTTTTCTACCCAGACTATCTGTCATATGGCCATCGTCTAAGGCTTGTAATAATAGATTGAATACATCAGGATGGGCTTTTTCTATCTCATCAAGTAATATAACAGAATATGGTTTTCTTCTTACTTTTTCTGTAAGCTGTCCACCTTCTTCATATCCTACATATCCCGGAGGTGCACCAACTAGTCTTGAAATCGCGAATTTTTCCATGTATTCACTCATGTCAATCCTAATTAAAGAACTTGAAGATTCAAATAAGAAAGTCGCTAATTCTTTTGCAAGTTGGGTTTTACCAACACCAGTAGGTCCCAGGAAAATAAATGAACCAATAGGTTTATTTGGGTCTTTTAATCCGGCACGATTACGTTGAATGGCTTTTACAATTTTATGTACAGCTTCATCCTGACCAATAACGGATGCTTGCAATTCCTTCGCCATACCTTTTAGGCGTTCACTTTCTTTAGAAGCAATTCTTTGAACAGGTACTCCTGTCATCATCGCAATTACTTCAGCTACGGAATCTTCAGTTACTACCTCTCGGTGTGTTTTGAGATCTTCTTCCCAATTGATTTGGGCTTCCACCAATTTGGCTTCTGTTTTACGTTCTATATCTCTTATTTCTGCTGCTTGTTCAAAGTCTTGTTTACCTACTACTTCTTTTTTTCTAGCTGTTAGGTCTTCCAGTTCCTTTTCAAGAGTTTCAATATGTTCAGGAACTACAATATTTGAAATATGAACTCTAGAGCCCGTTTCATCCAAGGCATCTATAGCCTTGTCTGGTAAGAACCTATCGCTTACATATCTGTCTGAAAGATGTACACAAGCTTTAATTGCTCCATCTGTATAAACTACGTTATGATGGTCTTCATAACGACTTTTAATATTATTTAGAATTTCTATTGTTTCTTCTACAGTGGTAGGGTCCACAATGATTTTTTGGAATCTTCTTTCTAAGGCGCCATCTTTTTCAATGTGTTGTCTATACTCATCTAGTGTGGTAGCACCAACACATTGTATTTCACCTCTTGCCAAAGCAGGCTTGAACATATTGGATGCATCTAAAGAACCTGCGGCACCTCCAGCTCCAACAATGGTATGAATCTCATCTATGAATAGAATGATATTCCTATTCTTCTCAAGCTCATTCATCAAGGCCTTCATTCTCTCCTCAAACTGACCTCTATATTTAGTTCCAGCTACAAGGGAAGCAAGGTCTAGACTAACAATCTTTTTATTGAAAAGTACTCTAGAAACTTTCTTTTTTACTATCCTTAGTGCTAATCCCTCAGCGATGGCACTTTTACCTACACCAGGCTCACCTATCAATAATGGATTATTTTTTTTACGTCTACTAAGAATTTGCGAAACGCGGATTATTTCAGTTTGTCTACCAACAACAGGGTCCAGTTTCCCTTCTTCTGCCATTCTTGTAAGATCTCTTCCGAAATTATCTAGAACAGGTGTTCTAGATTCTTTTCCTTTACTCGGTGGGTTTTGTCCATATCCTTTTGAACCACCCACATGTCCTTCTGGTCCACCAGAGAATGGTAGTTCCGCACTCGGACCTTTCGTGCTTGATTCACCGCTTAACATTTCAAATTCATTTTTAATTTTATGATAATCCACACCATATTTTGTAAACAATCTGGAAACTGGGTCATTTTCATTACGAAGAATACACAGTAACAAATGAATAGTGTTTACAGTACGGCTTTGATAATATTTTGCTTCAAGAAAAGTTGTCTTAAGTGCTTTTTCCGCTTGTTTTGTGAGAGGTAGGCTGCTTTTTACTAAAGCGTTTTCCGATTCAATACTGTTGTGTAAAGCTTCAATATTTTTTCTGATTTGCTTTAAATCAACCCCTGCATCTTTTAAAATCTGAACGGCATTAGAGCTACCCTCACGGATAATACCCAACATAAGGTGTTCGGTACCGATGAAGTCATGTCCTAATCTTAAGGCTTCTTCTTTACTGTATGATATTATATTTTTAACTCTGTTTGAGAAGTTATCGTCCATGATAATTAATTTTAATCTACTTACTAAAGAACAAAATCTATTCCGAATTGGATGTGTTTAAAATAGTCAGTGAAAATTTAAAAATTGGCTCAATCTATTGACATAATGGCACTTTTCTTATCGCTAGAAAACACCAGTCAGTAAATCATTATCGCTAATTAAAAGTTTCCAAGCTATAAAAAGTAAAGCCAGGATTATAAAAATTAATCTTTTACTGGTCTTTTTTCTTTCCGAATGGTAATAGGACCGTTGATCCCATTGTTGTCGAAGAGAACCTCTAGAAAGTCTTTTGTCTGCATTTTCATCAGACTCATGCTTACCTATTAGTTCTTCCAATTTCTCCTTTCGCTCATCGTAATAGCGCGGTTTAATTTCGAACCTTTTGTTTTTCTGTGTCTTAAAGAAAAAAGAAGCCATTTCTTAGATTTTGTTTAGAACAATGTAATAAATATTTGCCTTAATAACGTGGATTATCTAGGCTATATTTTCTGTGTTCACTGGATTTAACAGCTATTTATCGGTATAACAAAATGTTAGCTGTTATAGGTCATGGAGTTCAATAAATGTTCCATTTTTTGTTTTTTACTTATCAAGTAGGAAGAAAATGAATCTAATTCGTATTTAATGATGGAATTAAAGTCATTTAACCTCTCCTTATTTGTACAATACGATTATTTTTGTCCCATGGAATTTTATACACACTGTTTAAAAAACGGGATGAGAATCATTCACAAGCAAGTCCCAAATGTGGTGGCGCATGCTGGTATAATGATAGATGTTGGTAGTAGAGATGAGTCAGATGCCGAAGAGGGATTGTCGCACTTTATTGAGCATTGCCTTTTTAAAGGGACGAAAAACCGTAAAGCTTTTCATGTACTGAGTAGGTTGGAGGATGTAGGAGGAGAACTGAATGCCTATACAACCAAAGAAGATACCTATATATATGCTAGTTTTATAAAGGATTATTATGAACGTTCAATAGAATTGTTTTTCGATATACTTTTTTGTTCAACCTATCCTGAAAAGGAATTACTTAAGGAGAAGGATGTAATTGTTGATGAGATCAATTCTTATAAAGATTCTCCTTCAGAACAAATTTTTGATGATTTTGAAGGACTTATCTTCAATGGGGATGCTCTTGGTAGAAATGTGTTGGGAACTGAAGAAAGTTTGGAAGGCTTAACACGTGAGAATATGCAATCTTTTGTAGATCGTTATTTTCAACCAGAGAATATGGTTTTTAGTTCTGTTGGAGATATGGAACCAGCTAAATTGTTTAAGCTAGTAGAAAAGTATTTTGAACATATTCCATCAAAAGGAAAAGAAAATAAGCGTAGTAAAGTTAATCTCTATACTCCCCAGCATAAAATAGAAGCTTTATCTCAATTTCAAACGCATTGCATGATTGGAAATAGAGCCTATGGAGCAAAAGATGAAAAGAGAAAAACGTTGGTATTACTGAATAATTTATTGGGTGGTCCAGGTTTGAGTAGTCGCTTGAATATGGGGATTCGTGAGAAATATGGATTTGCATATAGTGTGGAATCCAATTACCATTATTATTCTGATACTGGTTTGTTCAGTATTTATTTTGGTACGGATGAAAAATACCTAGATAGAGTGGGGAAATTGGTAGAAAAAGAATTGTTTAAATTGATGGATAAACCTTTAGGTATTCGTCAATTGGACAAGGCTAAGCGCCAAATAATAGGTCAAATTGCTATAGCACAAGAAAACCATGCTCAATTGATGACTACAATGGCCAAGAGTTACCATACCTATGGAAAGGTAGATAGTCTAGAGGCTGTATATGACAAGATTTGGCAAATAAGTAGTGCTGAAATTCAAAATGTGGCCAACGAAATATTTTGTCCTGATGATTTATCTACCCTTATTTTTAAAAAGCGTTAAGAATGGATTTTATAGATGAAAAACTTTTAGAATATTGTATTAACCATTCTGAAGTTGAACCCGAAGTGCTCAAAAAATTGGATCGAGAGACCCATGTAAAAATGATTAACCCTCGTATGTTATCTGGGCATTATCAAGGGAGGTTTCTCAAGATGATGGTCCAACTCACAGGGGCAAAAAATATTCTTGAAATAGGAACCTTTACGGGGTATTCTGCTATTTGTATGGCGGAAGGTTTACCTTTTGACGGTAGATTGGATACCATAGATGTAAATCCAGAATTGGAAGAAATGGTTCGGAAATATCTAGATGAATCAGGATTTGATCCATTGGTAAATGTACATATAGGATCTGCTTTGGATATTATTCCAACGCTAGATGTGGAATACGATTTTGTTTTCATTGATGCAGACAAGGAGAACTATGCGAATTATTTCAATTTGGTTTTGCCCAAAATGAAAAAAGGTGGCGTTATTTTAGGTGATAATGTACTTTGGTCAGGAAAGGTAATACAAGACGAAAATATAAACGACAAAAGTACACAAGGAATCTTAGAATTCAATCGATTGGCTAAGGAGGATGATCGAGTTGAAAGTTTCCTTTTGCCGCTTCGTGATGGTGTGATGATTTGTCGTAAGAAATAGTGGAAAAGCCAATCCAACATATCGAGACAGAAATTGCCTTAGTTGGTGGTGGTCCATCAGCTCTAATGGCAGCTACTTTTTTGTTGGATGCTGGACTGAAGGTACGTTTATATGAGTATACTTCAAGCCTGGCCAAAAAATTTAATGTAGCTGGAAAAAGTGGGCTTAACTTAACCAATAGTTTGGAGGATCCATCGTTTATTGAAATGTATGGTGATGATGCAGCGTGGATAAGGCCATTCATTCTTAATTTTAACAATAAAGATTTAAGAGAAACGCTACTTCATTTCTTGGGGATAGAAACCTATATTGGTTCGAGTGGTAAAGTTTTCCCTAAGGAAGATTTATCAGGTGCACGCTTTATTAAACTTTGGATAAAATATTTAAAAGGACAGGGGTTAGCAGTATTTACACATCATAAATTTATTGGCTGGATTGACGATAATGCCCTTCAATTTGAGGATCGTTCTGGTGATCTTATTACCGTTTATGCAAAAAAGGCTATGCTAGCGATGGGAGGGGTTTCTTGGCCAATGACTGGGTCTGATGGGAATTGGATTGATAGTTTCAAAGCTAAAGGAATACAATTAGCGCCTTGGCAGGCTTCCAACTGTGGTGTTCAAATATCTGCCGATGCCACATTTTTTGAGAAATGGAATGGTCAGTTTTTAAAAAATGTACAATTATCACTCAATGGTAAGTCGGTTAAAGGAGAAATAAGAATCTCTCGATATGGATTTGAGGGGAAGCCTATCTATCATTTGGTTCCGGAAATAAGGAAAGAATTAAGAAAGGGAGATGATTGTACTTTGTCTTTAGATTTTAAAGCCAATATGTCAGCGGAGAATTTACTTAAAAAGCTTGAAGAGTTAAAGGGGAATTCACTTTCCAAAACCCTTAAAAGCCTTTCGGTACATCCTAGTTTCTCAATGCTTTTGAAAATTTATCAATTGGACTATACTACGTCTGTGGATTTAGTGAAATGGATTAAATCCTTTCCTATCCGCGTGGAAGAATTGGCAGATATTAAAAAAGCAATTAGTGTAGTTGGAGGAGTTTCAAAGGAAGAATTGAATGAAGACTTAAGCTTAAAAAAGGTGCCAAATAGCTACTTGGCAGGAGAAATGATTGATTGGGATGCCCCAACAGGAGGATATTTGTTGCAGGCTTGTTTTTCAATGGCGAAAACTGTGGCAGATTCTATGATAGAAGATTTAAAATTTTAAATTTGCGAGATGGCAAAAGAAAAGATTTCATCTAAAGTTAGTATTTCCAATAAAAAGGCTCGTTTTGAATACGAGATTATGGATACCTATACCGCTGGTATTATTCTCAAAGGAACTGAGATAAAGGCCTTGCGTATGGGGAAAGCTAGTATTGGAGAAGCTTATTGTTATATAAGATCGGATGAGGCATGGATTAAGGACATGTATATTGGTGAATACGATTTTGGATCATACAATAACCATGCGCCTCGAAGGTTGCGAAAATTATTGTTGAATAAGCGTGAAATAACTAAGCTTTATGAAAAGCTTAAAAATAAAGGTTTTACCTTAGTGCCTTTGTTGTTATTTATCAGTGATAATGGCTATGCTAAGATTACTATAGGCTTAGCGCGAGGTAAGAAAACCCACGATAAGCGTAATACGCTTAAGGACCGTGACAACAAACGTCAAATGGACCGTATTAAAAAGGATTATTAATAAAAGTAGTACAGATATTTTATGAAAAATAAATCAGCCATTCGTTATGGTACTTATTTAGGTTTTTCACTCATTCTAGCCAATTTAGTTGTTTTTTACGGGGGACTGAAAGAAAATGCTGTTGTAGTCAATTTGTCTAATGTTTTATTGTTCTCTATTTTTATTTACTATTCCGTATATGATTGTAGGGAAAATGAGAAAGGAGGCTTAATTAGTTTTAAGGAGGCTTTTATTCAAGGTGTTAAGACGAGTGCTTTTTCGGCTCTTCTATATGCTGTTTATTTTTATTTTTATTTGACTTCCATTGATCCGGACATTATGATTCTTATGGAGGAATCGACCAGATTGGAATACGCAAATCAAGGTAAGAGTCCTGAGGAAGTTCAAGAAGCAATGGTTCAATATGAGGAACATATGGGGCCAGGATTTATGGCAGCAGCTTCCGTGGCAGCAAATGTCATTTTTGGTGGATTAATTAGCTTGCCAATCGCTGCAATATTGAAACGAATGAATCCTAATCAAATTGAAGCCTAACGTAATGTCTATGGAATACCTTAAAGATATATCAATTGTAGTGCCTCTATATAATGAGGAAGAATCACTACCGGAGTTACATCAATGGATTGTTCGTGTGATGAATGAAAATAATTTCAGTTATGAAGTTATTTTTATTGATGATGGTTCTAAAGATAATTCCTGGGCTATAGTGGAGGATTTGAAAACCAAGGATAACAATGTCATTGGAATTAAATTTCGTAGGAACTATGGTAAATCTGCAGGTTTACAAGTAGGATTTACGCAAGCTATTGGAAGAGTAGTGATTACTATGGATGCCGATTTGCAAGATAGTCCGGATGAAATTCCAGGATTGAATAAAATGATTTTGGAAGGTGGCTATGATCTAGTTTCTGGTTGGAAACAAAAAAGATATGATCCACTGTCTAAAACTATTCCTACTAAAATATATAATGGAGTAACGAGAGCCATGTCGGGTATTAAACTAAACGATATGAACTGTGGACTGAAAGCCTATAAAAATGAGGTTATAAAATCGGTAGAGGTATATGGTGAGATGCACCGTTATATTCCGGTAATGGCCAAATGGGCTGGTTTCAGTAATATTGGAGAGAAAGTGGTTGCTCATCAAGCAAGAAAATATGGGGTTACTAAATTTGGTTTAGAGCGTTTTATCAATGGACCATTGGATTTGATGTCTATTATTTTTGTACAAAAATTTTCTAAACGTCCAATGCACTTCTTTGGATATATGGGGATCGCTGTTATGATGGTAGCATTTTTGTCCGTTATTTGGTTAGGGGTAGATAAATTATTCCTTGATACTTCTGGCAGACTGATTACAGATAGGCCTTTCTTTTATGTAGGCCTTATCAGCATGGTTATAGGGGTTCAATTGTTCTTAGTTGGATTTTTAGCAGAAATGGTATCTCAGAATAGGCCTGAAAGAAACAATTATCAGATTGAGAAAAAATTGGATTAAAGAGATTTCACTATAATATATAAACGCTGTCAGTATACTGATGGCGTTTTTTTTGTGCTGAAAAGTCCAAAATGTCATTCCAAATTGACATTTTGACAGCGTAAAAGTGTTCTCTAGAAGTAAAACCTGTCATTTTGTAGGTAATCTTTCTACTTTTTGAACTGGCACAATGATTGACTTAAGTGAATTGTAAAATTTTGAAACACATTAAAGTAAAAATAGATAGACATGGGTAAGATTATAGGTATAGATTTAGGTACTACCAATTCATGTGTAGCAGTAATGGAAGGTAACGAGCCTACTGTAATTGCGAATGCGGAAGGAAAGAGAACAACTCCATCAATGGTGGCATTTGTTGAAGATGGAGAACGTAAAATTGGTGATCCTGCAAAACGTCAGGCCATTACTAATCCAACGAAAACTATTTCTTCTATAAAGAGGTTTATGGGTGAATCTTTTGACAATGTTCAAAAAGAGGTGTCCAATGTACCTTATAAAGTAGTAAAGGGAGATAACAATACATCTAGAGTTGATATTGATGGTAGATTGTATACTCCACAAGAGCTTTCAGCAATGATTCTTCAAAAAATGAAGAAAACTGCTGAAGATTATTTAGGACAAGAAGTTTCTGAAGCTGTAATTACAGTTCCTGCATACTTCAACGATTCTCAACGTAAAGCTACACAAGAAGCTGGTGAGATTGCTGGTCTTAAAGTTAGTCGTATCATCAATGAACCAACAGCTGCAGCCTTGGCTTATGGATTGGATAAGCAAGACCAAGACATGAAGATTGCTGTTTATGACCTTGGTGGTGGTACTTTCGATATTTCTATCCTTGAATTGGGTGATGGTGTATTTGAAGTAAAATCTACAAATGGTGATACACACTTAGGTGGTGATGATTTTGACCAAGTTATTATTGACTGGTTGGCACAAGAATTCAAAAATGAAGAAGGGGTAGACCTTAAGAAGGATCCTATGGCTCTTCAACGTTTGAAGGAAGCTGCTGAAAAAGCAAAAATTGAGTTGTCTTCAGGTACACAAACTGAAATCAACCTACCATATATTACTGCTACTGCTAGTGGACCAAAGCACCTTGTACGTTCTTTGACTAGAGCTGCTTTCGAACAATTGGCAGATACTTTGATTCAAAGATCTTTAGAGCCTTGTAAGCTTGCATTGAGAGATTCAGGTTTTGACCTTAGTGAAATTGATGAAGTTATTTTGGTAGGTGGTTCTACAAGAATTCCAGCAATCCAAAGTATCGTTGAGAACTTCTTCGGGAAAAAGCCTTCTAAAGGTGTTAACCCTGATGAGGTAGTTGCAATTGGAGCATCTATTCAAGGTGGTGTATTGACAGGAGAGGTTAAGGATGTATTACTTTTAGATGTAACTCCACTTTCTCTAGGTATTGAAACAATGGGGTCTGTAATGACTAAATTGATCGATGCAAATACAACGATCCCAACACAGAAGTCACAAGTATTCTCTACGGCTGCAGATAATCAGCCAGCAGTAGATATCCACGTACTTCAAGGGGAACGTCCAATGGCAAATGACAATAAATCAATCGGTCGTTTCCAATTGGCAGATATTCCACCAGCAAGAAGAGGTGAGCCTCAAATTGAAGTAATTTTTGATATCGATGCAAATGGTATTCTAAAAGTTACTGCAAAAGATAAAGCTACTGGAAAAGAACAACACATCAAGATTGAAGCTTCTTCAGGTCTTTCAGACGATGAAATTGCTAAAATGAAAGCGGAGGCAGAAGCCAATGCAGATGCTGACAACAAAGTAAAAGAGCGTGTTGATAAGCTTAACCAAGCCGATCAAACAATCTTCCAAACTGAAAAACAATTGTCTGAGCTAGGAGATAAACTTCCTGCTGATAAAAAACAGCCAATTGAAGAGGCATTGGAGACGTTGAAAACTGCTCATAAAGAAGAAAATATTGAAGCTATTGATGCTGCAATAGAGAATCTGAACAAGATTTTCCAGGATGCTTCACAGGAAATGTACCAAAATGAAGGAGCTGCTGATGCAGGTGCTGAAGGTGCAGATACTGCTGATACTACTGCTTCTGGTGATGCAGATTCTGTAACAGACGTAGACTTTGAAGAAGTAAAATAAACTTCCTATAAATTTGGTTAGTATTGGATGCCACAACTTTGTTGTGGCATCTTTGTTTTTAATATATTCGTTTATGAATTTTTTGACCTATGAACAGCGAATTTAAAAAAATAGCTAAAGCGGAATTTGAGCCTTTATTAACGGAGAGGCGACAGGCAAAATTGGCAACTATTCTAAAGGATAGAATGACGTATATGTCTATTGTTTTAGAGGATATTTACAATCCTCAAAATTCAAATGCGGTTTTGCGTTCTTGTGACTGTTTTGGGATTCAAGATGTACACATCATAGAAACCATTAATCCACATGAACAACGTGCGGAGGTTTCTAAAGGTTCCGATAAATGGATTAGCCACCATTATTATAGTGATGAAGGAGTAAACAATACCGTGGCTTGTGTAAAAGCTTTAAAGGCTAAAGGAATTCGTATAGTAGCGACGAAGGCCACAGAGGATGCTGTGGCGTTGCGAGATTTTGATGTTACAAAAGGACCCTTTGCTTTAGTATTGGGGAATGAGTTGCACGGAATAACGCCAGAAATGGATGAATGGGCAGATGAATATATTCATGTACCTATGGTTGGTTTTACTCAAAGTTTGAACTTATCAGTTGCGGGTGCTCTTTGTATACATCACTTACGGCATGAAATGGATCAGAAGGGTGTAGACTGGAAGTTGACAGATGCTGAGGTACTCGATATCCATTTACAATGGATTGTAAATACGCTTCCGAATGGTGATTATATGTTGAAACGAATGTATGCCGATTATTTGAAAGAATTACAAGCATAAAAAAAGGGAACCAATTTGGTTCCCTTTTTTTATATGTGTTTGCTAATCGCTTAGTTCAATTGAACGTTTTTTACTGCTCCTTCATCTACAATAAATAGATTAGTAGGATCATTTACATCTTGTAATAGACATTTGAATGCGATAGTAGCTCTATTATCTTCATCAATGCTTTTTACATATACTTTTCCAGTGATAGACTTGAATTGACTATCTACATTTTCATAGTATATGCTTGCATTTGAAAATGCCAAATCGATATCATCCACAGCATTGTAAGTTTTCCCTACGAAAGTGTTTGAAATGTCATTTAGCGTAATTTCAATTTTGTTACCAATTAAGTCTTCTCCCGATACCATTATTTTATTTTCTTCCATGGTTCCTGACGTAGTTGTTAATGGAGAAATAAATGGGAAAACATTTATGTTTGCCGAAACTCCATCTTGAAGATCTGTAATATAGGCAATATTGAAAGGAGCATTTGGATCTGTTACGTCAATATCAGGATTGTTTAAGAGTTGAGTGACTAAAAGGTTTCTCAATTTCCCATTTTCAATCAAATAACTAGAACCCAAAATAGGGGTTGCCATAAAATTAAAGTCGGCATTGATTCTTTTGGATACGCTTTCGAAATCGATAGAGCCTATTTGTCCAATGGCCATAGAAGTATCTGTAGCATGAATTGCAGCATAAAAACTGTTACCTGTAAATTCATATTCACCAATAATAATTGGAAGATCTTGTGTTGCCTGTAGGTTAAAAACTAATGAATCACTTCCAAATCTTCCAACTAGGTATAAGCCATCAGTGGAGTTTGTCAGATAGTAGTCCTTTGTACTATAGTTTGTACCATCTATGGTAAATGAAAATTCTTCGTTCGTATCCTCTTCATCAACACTACAAGAATAGAGACCGGAAATAACTAGAAATGCACTCAGGATTTTAAACAAATAGTTGAATTTCATTGTTCTTTTTTTTTTAGTTTTATCGTAATTGTAAATCTAATAAAAATCAAGGAAATAATAACTAGATAAATGAACCATAGCTTATGACAAGTGTAAAAATTGCAGTTTTATCCATAATAACGGTACTTATAGCATGGAATTCCAATGCTCAAGACATTGATTATGCCAAAAAAACTATCGAAATTTTGAGTTCAGCCAAAATGCATGGTAGGGGATATGTTAAAAATGGAGATTTTAAGGCCGCTCGATTTATTGCTAAAGAGTTCAAAAGTATTGGATTGGAACCCTTGTCTGATAATTACTTTCAGGGCTTTGACTTCTCTGTGAATAGTTTTCCATCCAAAATGAAATTTAAAGTTGATGATAATCTTCTAAGTCCAGGGTATGATTTTTTAATCGATCCAGCCTCTCCAGGAATTAAAGGATCTTTTCCCGTTTGTATTTTAAAGGAATATTCCAATTTAAATGCTTTAGTCAATAGATTGAATAGTAGAAAGGAATCTTTTGTTCTGGTTGTAGATTGGTTTAGTCTATCTGATCTGTCTGAGGAAAAACGAAATGAATTGAAGGCCAATCTAGCTAGATTTCAAAGAAATGGCTTTTCAAAATTATCTGCTATCGTCGAATATAGCACTGAAAAATTGACATGGACTGGAAGTACAGGACTTCTTAGCCTTCCAAGGTTCACTGTTAAGGCTAGTGAGTTTGGTCTTAATGAAAATTCGACACTAACATTCAATGTCAAAAATAAATTCAGAAAGGAATACCATTCTAATAATATTATAGGGTATCTACCAGGAGAAAATACCGATAGTGTGATTGTTTTATCAGCACATTATGATCACCTTGGTAGAATGGGGAAAGGGTGCTATTTTCCTGGGGCAAATGATAATGCAAGTGGTGTTGCTATGTTATTGAACCAGGCTAGGGAATTGAAGCATGTAAAAAGGCCCTATTCTATTTTGTTTATTGCATTTGCAGCTGAAGAAATAGGCTTACTTGGGTCTGGTTATTATGTAGCGCATCCATTGATTGAATTGGATAGAATTAAATTCTTATTAAACTTGGATTTAGCAGGGACTGGTGATGAGGGAATTCAAATAGTAAATGGATCTATTCATACAGCCTTGTTTTCAAAAATTCAAACGTTAAATAGACGTGATAATCTACTGACTAAAGTGAAAACCAGAGGGGCTGCTTGTAATAGTGATCACTGCCATTTTCATGAAAGGAATGTGCCCAGTTTCTTTATATATACTTTGGGGGGTATAAAGGCTTACCACGATGTATATGACAGGTATGAAACTTTACCGCTTACGGCCTATGATGGTTATTTCAAGCTTTTAAATCGCTTTATTCTATCCTTGTGATTGGAACATAAAAAAAGGCCTGTTTATCTAAATAAACAGGCCTTTTGTATACTGTGATCTCTTCAAATTAAAATACTATAGGAAGAGAAGTAATTTTATGATTAGAATTATTTTTAATCAAAATATAATAAATACCAGAATTAAATTTTGGTAAATCAAGAATGTTATTAGAACTTTCTACTTTATACATTGATCTTCCAGAAGCAGAAATCATTTCAACTTCATAGTTAATATCGTTTTTCGTAATTTGATTGTTGTCTCCACTTCCAGAATCCAAGATTTCTTTCATGATAAGGGTAATTGTATTTCCATTATCAAATTGTATGAAATCAAATGACGTTACTCCTTTATTTCCGAATGCAACATTGTTAATGTCTTGGTCGTTGATACTGTTTTCATCAATATATATAGTAGTACAAACCTCATCATAACAACCGTAATTCGTTAGGTAAGATACGCAGACATCATATTCTCCTGATTCTTGATAAAAGTGCTCAACAAAATCGTTTCCAGAGGAAGAAAAACCATCACCGAAATACCATTCAATATCATTGAACTCAATTCGTTTGTCGTATTCTAATGAGAAGGTTACTCTTCTGTACTCAATTTGTTCGGCTAGTTGAACCTCACAAAAATTACATACTTCTAGCTGAACAGATTCTTCTGTAAACTTATCTAGTTCTCCTTCAAAGATAACCAAATCGTCTGAACAAATATCGAGAGCAGTTAACACATAATAATATTGTTCTACAATTGGTAACTGATTCGGTTTATAGTTAAATGTAAATTCACCATCACCTCCTGTATAAATAGAATCGTTCCTTAATAATGTATTGTCATTTAGGGCACGAATTTCTATATGTACAAGGTGACCTGAAACATGAAAAGCTTCACTCAAATCAGTAACCAAACCAGAAACATGAAATAACGCACTACTTCTATCGGCAGTAGATTCTTCCGTGCCTCCTGCGGAGACACTTGAAGTAATTAGGCTGAGTAGGCCTATGCATAAGATTTTTAGATAACGCATTTTCTATCAAGTAAGAAACAAATATAGTGTTTTACTATATGTTTTCAAAAAAAACTTCATTTTTAGGCAATTAGCTATAAAATAAGGTCTTGTAGAGGGGGTGAGAAAGTTTTTAGAAATTTAAAGTGGATATTTTGAGAATGAACTACCTTTGATTATAGCTTATGAAAGACACGAATTATCATCATATTTTCTTTGATTTGGACCATACCCTTTGGGATTTTGACCAAAATGCTGCTATTGTTTTAAGAAAGTTATTTTTGGAATGTGCTGATCATTTAACGCATATATCTTTTGACGATTTCTTTGATAGATATTCCTACCATAATGATCAACTTTGGGGGTTATATGGTGTTGATTTAATTCCGCAAGCTGAATTGAGGTTAGAAAGATTTAGGTTGAGTCTAGCGGAGTTTGGGGTGACCAATAGGGATATAGTAAATCATTTTGTTCTAGAGTATCCTAAGCAAGCTCCATTGCAAACACATCTATTTCCTTATACCAAGGAGGTATTATCCTATTTGAAATCAAGGTATCGACTACACCTTATAACGAATGGTTTCGAGGAGGTTCAGCACATTAAATTGAATAATTGTGGGTTGGCTGATTTTTTTGATACTGTTACTACTTCTCAGAATTCTGGGGTAAAGAAGCCAAATCCAAAGATCTTTGAATATGCCTTATCTGTTGCGGGAGCTGAGAAAATAAGTTCCTTAATGATAGGGGATAGCGTAGAGTCAGATTGTTTAGGTGCGAAGAATATAGGTTTAGACCAGGTATATTTTAATCCAAAAAAAATGGACTGTAAACATTTGTTTACAGCCCAGATTCATTGTTTGTCAGAACTAAAAGCTTTGCTCTAGCGTTCTGCTATTACATCCATTCCTCCTTTTACTACTTGATCAAGAGAAACGTTTATTTTTGTGTCTAAAGGCACGAATACATCTACACGAGAACCGAATTTGATAAATCCAAAGTCATCAGATTGTTTAGCTGTTTGTCCTTCTTTTGCGTATAGTACAATTCTTCTAGCTACTGCACCTGCGATTTGTCTAAAAAGTACAGGTCCCCATGTATCATTCTCTACTACTACAGTAGTTCTTTCATTTTCCGTTGAAGATTTTGGGTGCCAAGCAACCAAAAATTTACCTGGATGATATTTTGCAAATTTTACTAAGCCACCTAATGGATACCTTGTAACGTGTACATTTATTGGAGACATGAATATTGAAATTTGAATACGTTTATCTTTAAAGTATTCAGTTTCTTCAACTTCCTCTATAACAACTACTTTCCCATCTACAGGTGAGAATAATTGATTTTCATTATTTTCAAAGTTCCTCTTTGGGTTTCTGAAGAATTGAAGAATCAAAAATAGGAATATTAAAGATATCCCTCCAATAATATAATGTGCTAATGTAGAATCTATTAAGCTTATTACTGTGCCGTTAATTGCAGCAATTATAAGTAATGTTCTTAATATAATTACGCTTCCTTCCTTGTGAAATCTAATCATGTAATCTGTTTTTGTTCCCTATCCAATTATAGGCCAAAGATAGAAAAAAAGGCATATATCACAGGTAAGGCTACTATAAAACTATCCATTCTATCTAAAATACCTCCATGTCCAGGTATTATGTTTCCTGAATCTTTTATACCGATGGATCTTTTGAACATTGATTCTATAAGATCACCAATCGATCCGAAGATGACTGCAAGTAAGGCAAATAGTATCCAGTTGCTAAGGCTCGTAATGTCCGTAGTATAATAAAGGACTATTCCAGAACCTACTGTTAAAATGGCTCCTCCAATAAATCCTTCCCAAGTTTTCTTTGGAGAAATTTTTTCAAATAATTTATGCTTACCAAATGTACGCCCACATAAATAGGCAAAGGTATCTGATGACCAAATTAAGATGAATAGAGAAATCAAAACCATTCCTTGATAATTTCCGTTTAGGTGTGCAAAAGGCAGTGCAAAACAGAAGGGTAGTGCTGCATAAACAAGTCCTCCTAATTGGAAAACAATATTAGCAGCTCCTTTTTCAAAATTTTTGAAGAGCTCATATAGAAAGGTTCCAGCAATTCCAAAGATTGAAGAGAATAAGAATAGTTTAGTAGTAGTCTCGGATAGACCTATAAAGCTCCCATTGATTCCAATAAATAGTAAAACAATACTGAGGTAACTGAATAGGTTTGACTTGAGTTCTAGGCTTTCTTTCCCATTTTTGGTGAATTCAGAAAAGGCTATTAGGGCCAGTGCCAAAAACAATCCAAATGCAACATTCACGTGTACGAGAATCCCGAAACAGAGCACAGCTATATATATAGTACCGCTGATGGCTCTAAGTGTCATATTGTTCATATACTAATTCTGATTGTAGTCTTCAATCATTAAGATGAAGAGCTGCTTATCATTTGGACGATCGATACCTGTTTTATCTGAATTTTTATTTCGGATACTGGTAATTTGTCCAGGGATATTTTTCTTATGACGGAAGTTTATTTGGGTAAGTCCTTCTCCCATATTTTTAACCAATTGAGAGGTCTTTGCGATTACGATAACTTTTTCAGGAAGGTCTCTAACCTTGTTGTACCCCGTTTGGATAGACGTAACCATAATTCGACCATCTGAAGCTATAAGACTTTCACAATTGCAAATGAAAACATCTGCGATATTCGCTTTGGTAATTTGAATATCCTGATGAATAGTGCTTAATAGTGCTTTGATAGATTGCTCGTAGCAAGCAAGGTTTTTTAAACTCCACTGTTGGGTAATTCCAGCAATATTGTCTACTAAATCCTGATGGGTAGGGCAATAAATGAATTTACCACCTTGTTGGGTAAGGTTATGGGCAAATTCTTCATCCAGTTCCGTGAAGGTTCTTGTAGTATTCATGTCAGGCTGCTCATTGGCAGCCTGACTTGAATTATTTGTAGATTGACTTTCTTTTACTTGTTCTGTATCAGAAAAGCCAAATATTCTATGCAGTACTTTTTTCATCGTTATTCTCCTCAACTTCTTTATCCGACGCCTCTTTTGGTTCTTCAGATTTAGTAGTTATCTCTATCGTCTCTTCAGATTCTTTTTTCCAGGGACGAGCTCCAAGCACTTTTTCTAAATCTTCCTTAAATATAACTTCTTTTTCCAAAAGTTGGTTAGCAATTTCTTTTAATCCATCTAAATTTGCTGAAAGTACATCTAAAGCTCTTTGGTAAGAGGTTTCAATGATCTTGCTAATTTCCTCATCGATAATTTGGGCAGTATACTCACTGTATGGTTTTAAGAAACCAGAATTTTGCCCACTTGAGTCGTAATAACTAATATTTCCTATACGATCACTTAAACCATAAACAGTAACTAAAGCTTGTGCTTGTTTGGTTACTTTTTCAAGGTCACTAAGTGCTCCTGTAGAGATTTTATTGAAGATAAGTTTTTCTGCAGCTCTACCTCCAAGGGTCGCACACATCTCATCTAATATTTGTTCAGTAGTTGTAATCTGACGCTCTTCTGGTAAGTACCAAGCAGCACCTAATGATCTTCCCCTAGGAACGATAGTTACTTTCACCAATGGTGCAGCATGCTCCAACATCCAACTTGTCATCGCGTGACCAGCCTCATGATGCGCAATTACCATTTTTTCGTTCTTAGAAATGATCTTATTTTTCTTTTCTAATCCTCCAACAATTCTATCTACAGCATCTAAGAAATCTTGCTTTGTAATTTCTTTTTTGTCTTGTCTGGCTGCGATTAATGCTGACTCATTACACAGGTTAGCGATATCTGCTCCAGAGAATCCAGGAGTTTGCTTTGCTAAGAAATCAACATCTAAGTCTTTTACATGTTTGAGCGGACGTAAGTGTACTTCAAATATTTCCTTACGTTCATTCAATTCTGGAAGATCAACAAATATTTGGCGGTCAAATCTACCTGCTCTTATAAGTGCCTTATCCAGTACATCTGCTCTATTGGTTGCCGCTAGTACAATTACATGGTGATCTGTTCCGAAACCATCCATTTCAGTCAATAACTGGTTAAGGGTATTTTCACGTTCATCGTTTGAGCCAGTCATTTGGTTCTTACCTCTGGCTCTACCAATGGCGTCAATCTCATCAATAAAGATGATAGCAGGTGATTTTTCCTTTGCTTTCTTAAAAAGATCTCTTACACGAGAGGCACCAACACCTACAAACATCTCAACGAAATCAGATCCAGATAGCGAATAGAAAGGAACTTCAGCCTCTCCAGCTACTGCTTTTGCTAATAAAGTTTTACCTGTTCCTGGAGGTCCTACTAATAAGGCTCCTTTTGGTATTTTACCACCTAGCGCTGTATATTTCTTAGGGTTCTTAAGGAAGTTTACAATTTCTTGAACTTCTTCCTTGGCACCTTCAAGACCTGCAACATCTTTAAAGTTGGTATTTACTTTTACATCTCCTTCGAATAGCTGAGCTTTAGATTTTCCAATATTGAAAATCTGGCCGCCACCGCCACCGGCACCACCACCGCTCATTCTTCGCATGATATATATCCACAATACGATGATAACAATCATAGGTAACCAACCAATAAGTCCATCCCACATAGAGTCTGAATTGGTGAAGTTCAAATCTACCTTTTCGGAATTTGGAACTTCATTTTGTACCATCTCCAATTGCTCTTGGAAATGTTTCAGATCACCAATGGTATAACTATAATGAGGTCCTTTGTTTGGCTTTTGTCCAAATTCAGGCTGACGCACAAGCTTATATTTATCCAATTCCAAAGAGTTATCTTTGATGTGGATATAAGCTGTGGTTTTATTACTTACCTCAATTTTTGCAACTTCATTTTGTTCTATCGCTGTTTGAAGTTCTTTCCAACCCCAAACACGCGTAGTGTTCATTTGTTGCATCATTAGCCAGGCAAAAAATACGACCCCTATGATGGCATAAATCCAATAGAAATTAAAAGCCTTGGAATTCTTAGGGCCTTTGAAATCTTTATTGAATTTACCTTTTTGTTTGTTCTTTTCGTTATTGCTCATATCAGCTTTTAGCTACTTAATCATCTATCGTTTCAAAAATGGCATCCCCCCAAAGTTCTTCAAGCTTATAATGCTCACGAACTTCTTTTTGAAAGACATGTACCACTAGGTTGACGAAATCCATCAAAACCCATTCTGCTTCTCTTGCACCTTCTATGTGCCATGGCTTTTCATCTAATAATTCAAAGCACATCTTTTCTACTGATCCTACGATTGCATTTACCTGTGTATTGGAAGTTGCCTCGCAGATAATAAAAAAGCTAGTTGATGCATTCTCTATATTTCGAAGGTCAAGGATCGTAATCTTTTGACCTTTTATTTCTTGTATTCCTTTTACAATGACTTCTTTTAAAGCCTCTGTTTTTGTAACTGTTTGCTGATTCATGGGTTCCTTTTAAATATTGCGCAAAAATACGTATAAAAAGCGAATCTATTCGATTTAATCTCGCTAATTGAACATGTTTTTATCTATCAAATACAATAGACTTGCCATCGAGGCAGCTCCCAATTCCAATTCTCTTCTATTTACAGTCTCAAATACATCCGAATCTGCATGGTGATAGTCGAAATATCTTTGGCTGTCAGGACATAATCCCATGAGTAAAATGTCAGGATTTTCATTCTTCAAGGGGCCTATATCCACACCAGCATGTCCTTTTTCAAAATAGTATAATCCGTATGGTTCCAATATTTCCCTCAACGTTTTAATTCTCGACATATCTTTTTCTGATCCATCTAGATTGAATCCTCTAGGCGAAAATCCACCGCAATCACTTTCAATTGCAGCAATATGTGTCTCATTGTTTCTATCGGCCATTTCTGCATATCTTCTTGCTCCTCTTGCACCATTTTCTTCATTGGTGAAAAGTACAAATCGGATACTGTGTTTTGGTCGAATATCCAATGTTTTAAAGATACGTAAAACTTCTATGGTTTGTACGATTCCCGCTCCGTCATCGTGTGCTCCTTCTCCAAGATCCCAAGAGTCCAAATGTGCACCAATGGTGATGTATTGCTCTGGGTATTTTGTCCCTTTGATTTCAGCGATTACATTGTGTGATTCCGCATCATCCTTGGTGTAACAACCTAGTTTCATATATGCAGTAAGCGTACTGTCATTTTTGAGTTGAGCACTAAGTAAATTAGCTGTTTCAGTACTGATAGCAGCAGCTGGAATGGCCTTGTCTAGATTTTCATAATGCATTACACCTGTATGGGCAAAATGGTCATGTGCATTAGTCATAGACCGTACAAAAACTCCTATTGCACCATATTTTGCAGCTTCATTTGCGCCTCCCCAACGTTGGTCTACACAGCTTCCATAGGCATGGAAGGTATTGATAACTTTCTCGTTAAAAGGACGGTTGAAGAAAACAAATCTCCCTTTGATTTCATTGGTGTCCATTTTGGCTAAATCTTCTAAACCTTGAACTTCCACAACCTTAGCGGATAGAAAATTATTGGTTCCAGTACTTACTGATCCTCCTAAAGCACTCAAATCCATATTGACTCTACCCGTGGTAGAGTAAAAATAACCGGTCTCTTTCTTTGATCTTATCCAGTTGGGAACCAAAACACCTTGCTTATATACTGAATCTGGTTCCAATGCTGCTAGGGTTTGTTCTCCCCAAATTACAGCTTCTTCCAATTCTTTACTTCCACTTAATCGTGCGCCAATATTTTTACAAAGGTCTCGAAGGTCTTCGTGAGCGTACCCATTTTCCAGGGCTTCATCGTAAATTTGTCTGATTATTTTATCGTCATCTGCTTTTTGTGACCAGGCATGGTTACCATAGCAAAGACAAGAGATGAGGGCAATTACTTTTATATTCATATAGATGCATTGATTTAGCAGCATTAAAAGTACGATATTTTTTGACATATCGTTCCTGCTAAATTTACCCTAACATGTTAAAAAGTGTGAGTGCCCACCTTCCCTTACCAAAATGAGGTATTTACTATTACGATATTTTACAAATGATAGTAGGTATAGGCTTCTTTTTGAATCTGTTCCCTATGGTCTGGATGTGCAATATTGATCATTGCTATAATTCTTTCCTTAATGGTCTTTCCGTAAAGATCCGCAATTCCGTACTCTGTTACTATAAATCTTACATGGGCTCTTGTAGTTACTACACCTGCTCCTCGTTTCAACATACTTACTATCTTGCTTTCTCCGCGACTAGTAGTTGATGGAAGTGCTATTATTGGTTTTCCTCCTTTGGAAAGAGAGGCTCCACGGATAAAGTCCATCTGACCTCCAACGCCTGAATAGAATTTTGTTCCTATAGAGTCTGCACATACCTGACCAGTGATATCTACTTCAATGGCAGAATTGATAGATACTTGTTTTGGGTTTTGTTTAATATTACTGACATTGTTTACATAAGCAATGTCTAAAAGGTGAATAGAAGGATTGTCATCTACAAAGTCATACAGTTTTCTAGAGCCAATGATAAATCCAGAAATGGTAAGTCCTGGATTTAGGACTTTCTGACTGTTGTTGATTACCCCGCTTTCAATTAATGGTAAAACACCGTCTGAAAACATCTCTGTATGTATTCCAAGGTTTTTATGATTTCCCAATTGATTCAGTACCGCATTTGGTATAGTTCCTATCCCCATCTGTAGGGTAGAACCATCCTCTATAAGACTTGCGATATATTCTCCAATTTTTCGTTCCACTTCATTCGGTTCAGGAAGAATAGTTTCGTGGATAGGCTGATCGTGCTCTACAAAGGCATCGATCTTAGAAATGTGGATAAAGCCATCTCCATGTACTCTTGGTAAGGAGGGGTTTATTTGGGCTACTACATATTTCGCAGATTCCATAGCGGCTCGCGAAGCATCCACAGATAATCCCAGGCTGCAATAACCATGTTTGTCTGGTGGGGAAACTGAAATCAACGCAAGATCTAAAGGAATAATTCCGTTTCTGAATAAATCCGGTACTTCACTTAAGAAGGATGGAATAAAGTTGGCTTTTCCTTCCCAAACGGCTTTTCTTACATTGGCTCCGATAAACAAATTGTTTATTTCAAAGTGTTTGATGCAATTCGGTTCTAGATAAGTTGCCTTGCAATCTGTATGAAGTTGATAGAGTTTTAAATCGTTGAGATCTTTCTCACAAGCTAAATGACACATTTGGTCTATTAGGAATTGTGGTGAAGAGGCTGCCGTATGGATAAATATTTTGCTAGATGATGTTAGGTAATCTTCTAATTTTCCTTTGCCGCTAATCATAATATAAACTTTGTTTTGTCCTCCAAAGATACGAAGTGGGGGTAGGCTGATACCTGATAATTGTTAGGTCATGAACAGTTAATTATCATAATTTACAAAAAATCTAGGCAGGTCTATGTATTGATTTTTGAGATGATGGAAGTTTGGACGATAAATCTTGGTGAAAAAATGAATTTTTTTGTTGCCATAACTATCAGTAAAACATAAAATTGCAAGAACCTTATGAAAAAGCTTGAAAATATTCCTTTTGTTGTTTGTGGAATAAATAAAATTTGTACTATGTTTGCAACCGCAAAAGCGAAAAGCCGATGTAGCTCAGCTGGCTAGAGCAGCTGATTTGTAATCAGCAGGTCGTGGGTTCGAGTCCCTCCATCGGCTCAGTTCTTTGAAA
>MAAC01009730.1_pt1 | contig 76890 bp, 87 predicted proteins | sample 1115981 | NCBI WGS metagenome assembly MAAC01 (sample SAMN04961126, study PRJNA320927) | seawater metagenome | isolation source: sample BD02T64 sea water enriched with oil for 64 days | place: USA:Gulf of Mexico | collected 2013-07-27
ATGTAACTGTGGATGTTGAGCTTATTGCTCCAATCGCCATGGATGAAGGTCTCCGTTTCGCGATCCGCGAAGGTGGCCGTACTGTTGGTGCCGGCGTCGTCGTCACCATCACTGAGTAATAAACGTTTCAAGGCCGCCTCTTACTGAGGCGGCTGATATCTGGAGTGACCAGAGTAATGGAAAACCAAAATATCCGCATTCGCCTCAAAGCGTATGACCACCGCGTGCTTGATAGCTCGACTGGTGAGATTGTAAACACTGCAAAGCGCACAGGCGCTTCTGTGCGTGGTCCAATCCCACTACCGACACATATCGACAAATATACAGTTCTTCGTGGACCGCATATTGATAAAAAATCACGCGAACAGTTCGAAATCAGAACACACAAACGTGTTCTGGATATCGTCGAGCCTACGCCACAAACAGTGGAAGCGCTGATGAAACTGGAACTCGCCGCTGGCGTCGAAGTATCCATTAAGTTGTTGGGGTAATCTGAAATGCGCTGTGGATTAATCGCAAAAAAACTGGGCATGTCTCGCGTTTTCGCTGAAGACGGACAACATGTTCCAGTAACAGTCCTGGAAGTGGATAACTGCCAGGTTGTTGCTCACCGTAAATCTGAAACTCATGGTTATAATGCCATGCAAATCGGTGTCGGTGCTGCTAAAGTTAAAAACGTGTCAAAAGCTATGCGTGGCCATTATGCGAAAGCAAATGTTGCTCCGAAAATGAAGTTGGCTGAGTTTCGTATTGAGGAAGACGGTTTCGTTGACCTCGGTTCTGAACTGACGACAGATCACTTCGTACCAAACCAGAGTGTTGACGTTGCTGCTACAAGTATTGGTAAAGGTTTTGCCGGTGCCATGAAGCGTCATAATTTTGGCGGAATGCGCGCTACACATGGTGTGTCAGTTTCTCATCGTGCGCACGGTTCCACGGGTCAGTGTCAAGATCCTGGTAAAGTGTTCAAGGGTAAGAAAATGGCCGGTCACATGGGTGCAACTCGTGTAACTACGCAGAACCTAACAATTGTATCTACTGATGTAGAGCGTGGACTTATCCTTGTAAAAGGTGCAGTACCGGGTTCCAAAGGTGCATGGGTTTATGTTTCTGACGCTGTTAAAATAGCACGCCCTGAAGAAGCTCCATATCCGGCTGCAGTCCGGTCAACGGTAGCTCCTGCGGCAATAGAAGAAGCGCCTGCTGCAGACGCTTCTGCTGAAGAATAAAGGATCTGTTGGAATGAAGGTTAATGTAATCAACCTCGAAAATAAAAAAGCGGGCGATATTGAGCTTGCTGACGAGGTTTTTGGACTGGCTCCGCGCGCGGATCTGCTCCAACGGATGGTAAAGTATCAACTTGCTGCTCGCCGTTCAGGGACACATAAGACAAAAGGTGTCGCTGAAGTGTCCGGTACAGGTGCTAAGCCGTTTGCACAGAAGGGCACTGGTCGTGCTCGTCAAGGTCAGAAACGTGCTCCGCATCAACGTGGCGGTGGTGTAGCTCATGGTCCGGTCCTCCGGTCTCATGCGCATGATCTGCCAAAGAAAGTTCGTAAACTGGCGCTTAAGTCAGCGTTGTCTGCAAAAGCAGCTGAAGGCAAGTTGATCATTATCGATGAACTCAAAACAGCTGATGCCAAAACTAAGGTTATGGCAGTAAAATTTGCAGCACTTGGTTGGACTTCCGCTCTGATCATCGATGCAGGCGAACCAGATACTAATTTCGCATTGTCTACTCGCAACTTACCACAAGTTGACGTTCTGCCTGAAAACGGCGCGAACGTTTACGACATTCTTCGTCGTGACACGCTTGTGCTGACAAAAAGCGCAGTAGAAAGCCTGGAGGCTCGATTGAAATGAACCAGGAACGTATTTACGACATCCTGTTGGGACCAGTAGTTACTGAAAAGTCCACAATGGGTTCAGAGGTTAATCAGGTTACATTCCGTGTAACTCTGGATGCGACTAAACCCGAAATCAAAGAAGCTGTGGAAACACTCTTCAAGGTTAAGGTAGAGAACGTGAACACTAACCGTACAACCGGTAAAGTTAAGCGTTTCCGTGGTCGTCTCGGCAAGCGGTCTGATTACAAGAAAGCAATGGTTACTTTGGCCGAAGGTCAGACCATTGACGTGACGACGGGGATTTAAAAATGGCGCTTAAAAGTTATAAGCCAACAACACCTGCGCAGCGTGGTCTGATCCTTGTTGATCGTTCCGAGTTGCATAAAGGTAAGCCAGTCAAGACCCTTACTGAAGGTTTGACAGGTAGTGGCGGACGTAATAATAACGGTCGCATCACGGCACGTCGTCGTGGTGGTGGGCATAAACGGTCTTACCGGATCATCGATTTCAAACGTCGCAAATTCGACGTTGCGGCGACAGTTGAACGCTTGGAATATGATCCAAACCGGACCGCCTTTATCGCGTTGATCAAGTATGAAGACGGTGAACTGTCTTACATCCTTGCTCCGCAGCGTATTTCGGTTGGTGATACAGTGATTGCTGGTAATACAGCAGACATTAAGCCAGGCAATGCGATGCCGATGAAGAATATGCCAGTTGGAACCATCATCCACAATGTGGAGATGAAGCCAGGTAAGGGCGGTCAAATTGCACGCTCTGCTGGTACATATGTACAGTTGATCGGTAAAGACGCCGGTAATGCTCAGCTTCGTCTGGCATCTGGTGAACAACGTATTGTTCCTGCTGAATGTATGGCTACAGTTGGTGCGGTATCAAACCCGGATCAAAAGAACATTAAGCTTGCTAAAGCTGGTCGTTCTCGCTGGCTCGGACGTCGTCCGTCAGTACGTGGCGTTGCCATGAACCCGATCGATCACCCGCATGGTGGTGGTGAAGGTAGAACTTCGGGTGGTCGTCATCCAGTGACTCCTTGGGGTAAACCAACCAAGGGCAAACGGACTCGGTCAAACAAGTCTACAGATAAATCGATTATGAAGCGCCGTCCGCAAAAACGGAAGAAATAGGGAGCGTTAAATGGCACGTTCAGTATGGAAAGGTCCGTTTGTTGACGGCTACATGCTTAAAAAGGCAGAAGCTGCCCGCGATAGCGGCAGGAAACAGATCATCAAGACCTGGTCACGCCGGTCTACTATTGTACCTCAGTTTGTCGGTTTGACATTTGGCGTTTATAACGGCCAAAAGTTTGTACCGGTTCTTGTGGATGAAGATATGGTAGGTCATAAGTTTGGAGAGTTTTCTCCTACTCGTACATATTATGGCCACATGGCCGATAAGAAGGCCCGGAGGAAATAATCATGGGTAAGCAGTCCGTCGAAAGGCAGCTAGACGATACAAGCGCGCTTGCTAAAGGCAACCGTCTTCGTGTTAGTCCACAAAAGCTGAACCTCGTGGCAGGGCTTATCCGCGGCAAAACCGCGGAAGTAGCTCTTAAAGAACTCACTTTTTCAAAGCGCGCGATTTCACGCGATGTGAAAAAGGTTCTTCAGTCAGCAATTGCGAATGCAGAAAACAATCATCAGCTTGATGTTGATCGGTTGTTTGTTGCAGAAGCGTATGTTGGCAAATCCCTCGTCATGAAGCGTATGCGTCCACGTGGTCGCGGTCGCTCAAGTGGTATCCTGAAACCTTTCAGTAACATCACGATCATTGTTCGTGAACGTGAGGAGCAAGCGTAATGGGTCAAAAAGTTAATCCAATTGGCCTACGTGTTGGCATCAACCGTACATGGGATTCCCGTTGGTATGCAGAACGCGATTACGCGAAGCTTCTTCATGAAGATGTTCGTATTCGTAATTTTCTGGAAAAAGACCTTGTTCAAGCGGGCGTAAGTCGCGTTATCATTGAGCGTCCTGCTAAGAAATGTCGCGTGACAATTCATACAGCACGTCCAGGGGTGATCATTGGTAAAAAAGGCGCGGACATCGAAAAGCTCCGTTCCAAAATTGCCAAGATGACAGCTTCCGAAGTTCATCTGAACATCGTAGAAATCCGTAAGCCTGAAATTGATGCGAAACTTGTTGCCGAGAATATCGGACAGCAGTTGGCGCGTCGGGTAGCGTATCGTCGTGCGATGAAGCGTGCAGTTCAGTCAGCGATGCGTTTGGGTGCTGAAGGTATCCGAATCAACTGTGCTGGCCGTCTTGGTGGTGCAGAGATCGCCCGTACTGAATGGTACCGTGAAGGCCGTGTGCCGTTGCACACTCTACGTGCAAATATTGACTACGGGGTCGCTCGTTCCTTAACTACTTATGGTATCATTGGTATCAAAGTATGGATCTACAAAGGTGAGATCATGGAGCACGATCCAATGGGTCAAGAAAAAGCGCAGGAAAAACAACAGGCCACTGGCCGTCCCGCAGGTCGTCCCGGCGGTCGTCGCGGCTAAGGTAAAGAGGTGATATTATGCTTCAACCGAAGCGAACAAAATTTCGTAAAGCACACAAAGGACGCTTGAAAGGTGTCGCAACTTCAGGTACAAGCCTGAACTTCGGTGCTTTCGGTCTCAAAGCTCTTGAGCCCGGACGTATTACTGCACGGCAGATCGAAGCGACCCGTCGTGCAATAACTCGTCACATGAAGCGTGCTGGTCGTGTATGGATTCGAATCTTTCCGGATATTCCGGTATCCAAGAAACCTGCTGAAGTCCGTATGGGTAAAGGCAAGGGTTCTCCGGAGTTTTGGATGGTTCGTATCAAGCCTGGTAAAGTTATGTTCGAACTCGACGGTGTTCCTGCCGAGTTGGCCCGTGAGGCCTGCGAACGTGGTGCTGCCAAACTGCCGATCAAAGTTAAGTTTATTACCCGTCTCGGCGAAGGGGGTTGATCATGAAGGCACAGGAATTATTGGGCAAAAGCCCAGATGAATTGAAGGACGAACTGGTTTCTTTGAAAAAAGAACAGTTTAATCTTCGTTTCCAAAAGGCTAGTGGCCAATTGGAAAATACGGCTCGTGAACGTCAGGTTCGTCGTGATATTGCCCGGATTAAAACGGTCATGTCATCGAAACCTGCGTCATAGGAGAAACAACTATGCCGAAGCGTATCCTGCAAGGGACAGTAGTTAGCGACAAGAGCTCTCAAACAGTTGTTGTCAAAGTAGAGCGTCAGGTGATGCACCCGCTGTACAAAAAATACATTGGCCGGTCAAAAAAGTACCATGCCCATGACGAAAAAAGTCAGTTTAAAGCTGGTGACCTCGTTCGTATTCAAGAATGTCGTCCCATTTCTAAATTGAAACGTTGGGAAGTTCTTTACGACAACGCCTAAAGTTAAGCGTGTCAGAACCAAACAAAGGTAAAGACTATGATTCAAATGCAAACCAACCTGGATGTTGCCGACAATTCCGGCGCGAGACGGGTGCAGTGCATTAAAGTTTTGGGCGGATCCAAACGGAAAACCGCTTCAGTTGGTGACACTATAGTAGTGTCAGTAAAAGAAGCGATTCCACGTGGCCGCGTGAAAAAAGGTGACGTGCAACGCGCCGTCATCGTACGCACTAAGAAAGAGATCCGTCGTGCAGACGGAACAGCCATTCGCTTTGATAGCAACGCAGCAGTGTTGATCAATAAAGCGGGCGAGCCAATCGGTACTCGTATTTTTGGCCCAGTTACACGTGAGCTTCGTGCTAGAAACATGATGAAAATTGTGTCCTTGGCTCCGGAGGTGCTCTAATGGCTGAAAAATTCACTGTGAAAAAAGGTGACAAGGTCATCGTCCTCACTGGTAAAGACAAAGGCAAAAGCGGCGAAGTTCTCAGCGTAATTCGCAGTGACCGTCGCGCAATTGTTTCCGGTGTAAACATGGTCAAACGCCACACGAAACAGAGTCAAACAGATCAAGGCGGCATCGTTGAGAAAGAAGCCACCATTCATCTGTCTAACCTTGCGTTGCTGGATCCTAAGGATGGTAAAGCAACTCGTGTTGGCTACAAAATACTTGAAGACGGTCGCAAAGTTCGTGTTGCCAAGCGCTCCGGCGAAGTTATTGACCTTTAAAGGATAGTAAGATGGCAGCGCCAAGACTTAAAAATCTTTATAACGACGAGCTTCGTAATAAGCTCAAAGAAAAATTTGGCTACAGCAATGAAATGATGATTCCAAAACTGGAAAAAATCGTTATAAACATTGGTTGTGGTGAAGCAGTAGCGGATTCAAAGAAAATCAAGTCAGTATTGGCTGAACTTTCTAAGATTTCTGGTCAGAAACCAGTTACCACTGTTGCTAAGAAATCAATTGCGACTTTCAAATTGCGTGAAGGTATGCCAATTGGTGCAAAGGTTACACTGCGTCAGAATCAGATGTATGAATTTCTTGACCGCCTGGTAAACATTGCTTTACCACGTGTTCGTGACTTTCGCGGAGTGTCACCGAAAAGCTTTGACGGTCGTGGCAACTACGCCATGGGCTTGAAAGAGCAACTCGTGTTCCCGGAAATCAGCTATGATGATGTGGCTGATGTACGGGGTATGGATATCGTAATCTGTACGTCTGCTGATACCGACGAAGAAGCTCGTGAGCTTCTTAGTGGTTTCAATATGCCGTTTAAGATTAATTGATCCAAGGAGAATTATAGAATGGCTAAGAAAAGTGCCGTTGAAAGAAACCTTAAGCGTGTTCGCCTTGCTGAAAAATTTGCCGGCAAGCGTGCGGAACTTAAGGTTATTATCAACGACGAAAATATGCCTCAGGAAGACCGCTTCGCCGCGCGTCTGAAATTGGCTGAGCTCCCTCGCAACTCTGCGCCGACTCGTATTCGCAATCGCTGCGAACTTACAGGTCGTCCACGCGGTGTTTATCGCAAACTAAAACTTTCCCGTATTGGCCTTCGCGACATGGCGTCCGCTGGTCAGATCCCGGGAATGGTTAAGTCAAGCTGGTAAGGGGAACATAGAAAATGTCTTTTAGTGATCCTCTCGGCGATATGCTTACGCGTATCCGTAATGGTCAACACGCAAGCAAGAGTGCTGTTAGTTGTCCAGCTTCAAAATTGAGAATGAATGTTCTCGAGACATTGAAGCGTGAAGGTTACATCCGCGGCTATGAGGTTTCTGAACCAGAAGCTGGTAAGCGCGAATTGTCCATCGAATTGAAGTACTACCAAGGTAAAGGCGTTATTGAACACGTAAGTCGTGTTTCTAAGCCTGGCCGTCGTGTGTATTCAGGTGTTAAAGGTCTGCCAACTGTTCAAAACGGTCTTGGTATTTCCATTCTGTCTACACCACGTGGTGTTCTATCTGATAATGAAGCACGCGATGCCAATGTTGGTGGCGAAGTGCTTTGTAAAGTCTACTAGGAGGAAATATGTCTCGAATTGGAAAGCATCCAGTGGCAGTCCCTTCAGGTGTAGATTTACAGCTGACAGGTAAGGACGTTACGGTAAAGGGTGCCAAAGGTGTTCTCAGCATGAAATTCGTCGATGACGTTTCTGTTGAGCGCGAAGGTGACTTGGTTTGGGTTAAGCCTGCAAATGACAGCATACGTGCTCGTCAAATGTGGGGCATGCAGCGTACGCTTCTGAGCAATCTTGTTGAAGGCGTGACTACTGGTTTCATTAAGAAACTGGAAATCGTCGGCGTTGGTTATCGTGCTGCTGTAAAGGGCAAGGTTCTGAACCTTGCTCTTGGCTACAGTCACGACATCAATTTCGATATTCCAGAGGGAATCGAAATCAAGTGTCCTACAGCAACGACCATCGAAGTTTCAGGTGCAAACAAACAACGGGTTGGGCAGGTTGCTGCTGAAATCCGTTCATACCGGAAACCAGAGCCTTATAAAGGCAAGGGCGTTAAGTACGCGGATGAATTTATCTTCCGTAAAGAAGGTAAGAAAAAGTAGGATAGGACCATGGCAAACACAAATGTACTATCTGATCGCCGTAGCCGTAGAACTCGCGCGAATCTCAGAAAAGTCAGCGGTGAACGTCCTCGTTTATCCGTGCACCGTACTAACAAACAAATCTACGTTCAGGTTATTGATGATAAAGCAGGCGTAACACTTGCTGCCGCGTCAACTCTTGATAAAGACTTGCGTGAAGCATTGAAAAACGGTGGAAACAAGGATGCCGCTACTGCAGTTGGCAAACTGATCGCCGAACGCGCGAAAAAAGCTGGTGTAACAACCGTCGCTTTTGACCGCGGTGCCTTTAAATATCACGGCCGGGTTAAAGCCCTCGCCGAGGCCGCCCGTGAAGGCGGGTTGTCCTTCTAGGGGGTATATGAAATGAGACAAGATCAAAACGAAAAAGGCGATTCAGAATTCGTCGACAAGCTTGTTCACATCAATCGTGTGGCAAAAGTTGTTAAAGGTGGCCGTCGCTTCGGTTTTGCTGCTTTAGTAGTAGCTGGCGATCAAAACGGTCGTGTTGGCTACGGTCACGGTAAAGCCCGTGAAGTGCCGGAAGCCATTCGTAAGGCAACTGAAGCTGCAAAGCGTAACATGGTCCGTGTACCGCTTCGTGAAGGCCGCACATTGCATCATGACGTGAACGGTCACTTCGGTGCCGGTCATGTGGTACTTCGTGCAGCGCCAGCTGGTACAGGTATCATCGCAGGTGGTCCAATGCGTGCAGTATTCGAAACACTCGGTGTTCAGGATGTTGTGACGAAATCTATCGGTACTTCCAACCCGTACAACATGGTGAAAGCTACTTTCGAAGCGCTTAAAGCCATGAGTTCACCTCGGCAGGTTGCTGCTAAGCGTGGCAAAAAGGTATCGGAAATCGTTGGGCGTCGTTCAACTACAGCTGTGAAGGAGACTGCAGATGGCTAAGGCTAAAGCTACTGTTACCGTGACACAGATCGGAAGTCCGATCGGACGTCATAAATCTCAGCGGGCGACACTCATCGGCTTGGGTCTGAACAAAATGCATCGGACCGTTGAAGTTGAAGATACCCCATCCATTCGTGGGATGATTCGCAAGGTTCATCACCTCGTACAGGTCACGGAAGCCTCTTAAGGGCGGCCTGTAGGATAAGGAATACAGAAATGTTATTGAATCAATTGTCTGATATTGCGGGCGCGACAAAGAACCGCAAACGCGTTGGCCGTGGTATCGGTTCCGGTAAAGGTAAAACTTCCGGTGCTGGTCAAAAAGGTCAAAAATCACGTTCTGGTGTTGCCATCAAAGGTTTTGAAGGCGGCCAAATGCCAATTCATCGTCGTTTGCCAAAGCGCGGTTTTACAAACATCTTCCGCAAGGAATTTGCTGTAGCAAACCTCGGCCGAGTGCAAACTGCTATTGATGCAGGTAAACTTGACGCGAAAGAAACAATTACGATTGCCAAACTTCAGGAAGCTGGTGTTGTCGGTAAAGTGGTTGATGGTGTTCGTCTCCTTGCAAAAGGTGAGCTGAAGTCCAAAGTAACTTTTGAAGTTTCTGGTGCGTCTAAAGGCGCAGTTGAAGCTGTCGAAAAAGCTGGCGGTTCTGTCACATTGTTGACACCGGCAGTTACTAAAGGCGAATAAGAAGAACGCGTATAGGGCAGCGAACAGCTGCCCTTTTTAACCTGGAGTACCCCTAAATGGCGTCAGCAGCAGAACAAATGGCTTCATCCATGAACTTTGGAGCGTTTTCCAAGGCGACGGAACTTAAGAAGCGTTTGTGGTTCACGCTCTTTGCATTGATCGTTTACCGGCTCGGAACGTATATTCCGATCCCGGGTGTTGATCCAAATGTGTTGGCAGATGTTTTTGCCCAAAACTCCGGTGGCGTTCTAGGAATGTTCGACGTGTTTGCTGGTGGTGCGCTCGGGCGTATGACCATTTTCGCGTTGAACATTATGCCTTATATCTCTGCGTCTATCATTATGCAGTTGATGACATCCATTTCTCCGCAAATGGGTCAGCTGAAAAAAGAAGGCGAGCAGGGACGTAAAAAAATCAATCAATACACCCGTTACGGCACGGTGCTCCTTGCGACGTTGCAGGGCTATGGTATCGCGGTCGGCCTTGAAGGTATGTCACTTTCTTCCGGTCAAGCGGCTGTAATCGATCCAGGGCTGTTCTTCCGAATTACCACTGTTGTTACTTTGGTTGGCGGTACAGTTTTCTTGATGTGGCTCGGTGAACAGATCACAGCGCGCGGTGTTGGTAACGGAATTTCACTGATAATCTTCTCCGGTATTGTCGCAGCCTTGCCAAGCGCCCTCGTTGGAACGTTGGAACTTGGACGAACTGGCGCGATCTCTACTTTTGTTATCCTCTTCTTGCTCCTCATGTCAGCCGCAGTTATTGGCTTTATCGTCTTCATGGAGCGGGCACAGCGCCGGATATTGGTTCAGTATCCGAAACGGCAACGGGGTAACAAAACTTATGGCGGACAGAATTCGCATTTACCTCTCAAGCTCAACACTGCTGGTGTTATTCCGCCAATCTTTGCATCCTCTTTACTATTGATGCCGGTTACGGTTGCTGGATTCTCTGCAGGCAGTGGGCCAGAGTGGCTTACAACAGTTACGACCCTGATGGGACGTGGAACACCGCTTTACATGTTGTTTTATATAACGGGTATCGTGTTCTTCTGTTTCTTTTATACCGCTGTCGTCTTTAACCCTGATGATACAGCAGATAACTTGAAGAAGAACGGTGGCTTTGTCCCCGGTATCCGTCCCGGTAAAAGAACATCTGAGTATTTGGACTTTGTGTTGACGCGCCTCACCGTTTTGGGTGCAGCCTATCTGTCCTTGGTATGTATTTTGCCTGAGTTATTGATTTCGCAGTGGGCGGTTCCATTTTATTTTGGTGGTACTTCATTGCTGATCGTTGTATCCGTTACGATGGATACTGTGGCGCAAATTCAAAGTCATTTGCTCGCACACCAATACGAAGGCTTGATTAAGAAATCGAATCTTGGGGGACGGCGTAGATGATACTCATCTTATTAGGAGCACCGGGAGCAGGCAAAGGGACGCAAGCTCAACGACTTCAGGATAAACACGGTTTAATACAACTCTCCACTGGAGATATGTTGAGATCCGCAGTTTCCGAGGGAACAGAAATCGGATTGAAAGCAAAAGCTGTGATGGAACGCGGTGATTTGGTTTCAGACGATATTATGACAGGGATTATCTCTGATCGGTTAGACCAACCTGATTGCACCAATGGTGTTATTTTGGACGGCTTCCCAAGAACTGAAGCGCAAGCAGAAGCTCTTGATTCGATGCTGGCAGACAAAAAAATGTCATTAAATGCCGTTATTGAGATGAAAACTGATGATACGGTACTTGTGGAACGGGTTACAGGCCGTTATACATGTGCCAACTGTGGTGCTGGTTATCACGATAAATTTTTGAAACCAGCCGAAGAGGGTGTGTGTGATAAATGCGGTGGAAATGAATTTTCCCGCCGTAGTGACGACACTGCAGAGACGGTAACAACCAGATTGCAGTCATATCACAATCAGACCGCACCCTTGTTACCCTATTACAAAGGGAAGGGTATCCTGAAACAAGTTGACGGGATGGCCGAAATAGAAGAAGTCACATTACAGATAGAAGCGTTGCTTAAAAATATCTAGGTGTTGACTACTAACGACAAGTTTATATAATCGCGCGCTTCCCGGAAGCGCATTGAGACAACGGGTCGATTTGACCTGATTTTGGTGATGAGGAGAAACTAGCGTGGCTCGTATTGCTGGTGTAAATATCCCGACGAACAAGCGGGTGCAGATTGCACTAACTTATATCCATGGCATTGGTACAACCAAGGCCAAACAGATTTGTAAGACTGTCGGTCTTGCTGATCATATGCGTGTGAACGCACTGAGCGATTCTGAAGTCGTTCGTATTCGTGAAGTAATTGATGCTGATCATACTGTTGAAGGCGATCTTCGCCGTGAGACATCTATGAACATCAAACGCTTGATGGATCTGGGTTGCTACCGTGGCCTGCGCCACCGTCGTGGCCTGCCAGTGCGCGGACAACGTACACATACAAACGCACGTACCCGTAAGGGTCCGGCTAAGCCGATTGCTGGAAAGAAGAAGTAACATGGCTCGTGATAAGACTCGTATTAAGCGCCGTGCGCGTAAGAACATCATTTCAGGTGTTGCTCACGTAAGTGCTTCCTTTAATAACACTAAGATCATGATCACTGATGCACAGGGCAATGCTATTGCTTGGTCATCTGCGGGATCACAAGGTTTTAAAGGGTCACGGAAATCTACGCCATTTGCTGCTCAGATTGCTGCGGAAGATGCCGGCAAGAAAGCGCAAGAGCATGGAATGAAAACTCTTGAAGTAGAAGTAAAAGGTCCAGGTTCTGGACGTGAGTCAGCGCTGCGTGCGTTGCAATCAGTGGGCTTCACTATTACTTCAATTCGTGATGTATCTCCGATCCCACATAACGGTTGCCGTCCACCAAAACGTCGCCGCGTATAAGGGAAAGTAGACAGTGCGGGAGGTTCCTGCACTGACTGTTTTTGAGATTCTGCAGGCCCACAGAGGGTCTGCTCAGCTATGAGGTCAACGCCGTGATAGTTCAAAACTGGAAAGACCTAATCCAGGCAAATCTTTCGGTTGAACCGGGGGAGCATAGTGGTCGCGAGGCAACTATTGTCGTCGAACCCCTCGAAAGAGGCTTCGGTCTGACGCTTGGTAATGCATTGCGTCGCGTACTTTTGTCGAGCCTGCAAGGCGCGGCAATAACATCGATTCAAATCGATAGCGTATTGCATGAATTCTCGTCAATCGCCGGTGTGCGTGAAGATGTTACAGATATCGTATTGAACCTGAAGAAAATGGCTATCCGTAGTCATGTTGAAGGTCCAAAACGTGTGTACCTGAAAGCATCAGGCCCATGCGCTGTAACAGCTGGTATGATTGATACTGGCGCAGACATTGAAATAATGGATCCTGAACAAGTGATCCTGCATTTGGATGATGGCGCTGACATCAATATGGAAATGACCGTAAATACTGGTAAAGGCTATGTCGCAGGCGTTGCAAATCGTCCTGAAGATGCGCCAATCGGGCTTATCCCTATGGATAGCCTGTACAGCCCAGTACGTAAGGTTACGTATAAAGTGGATGCAGCACGTGAAGGTCAAGTACTTGACTATGACAAGCTGACCCTGAAGGTGTACACCAACGGTACAGTAACACCGGAAGATTCAGTTGCATTTGCTGCGCGTATTTTGCAGGAACAGTTCCAATTGTTCATCAATTTCGATGAGCCTGAGGAAGTTGTTGTAAAAGAAGATGATAAAGAACCAGATATGAACCCGAACTTGCTTCGCAAGGTCGAGGAACTGGAACTTACTGTTCGTTCAACGAATTGCCTGAAAAACGATAATATCGTTTATATTGGTGATCTTATTCAGAAGACAGAGGCAGAAATGCTTCGTACACCGAACTTCGGTCGTAAATCTTTGAACGAGATTAAGGAAGTTTTGTCGGGCATGGGCTTGCATCTTGGAATGGAAGTTCCAAACTGGCCACCTGAAAATATCGAAGAGATGGCTCGTAAGTTATCGGAAGATTAAGACTAATCACGCAGAGGCAGGCTTTTAGCTACTGCCTGCTTTGGAGTAAGAAAAATGCGGCATCGTAAATCTGGACGCAAGTTCAGCAGAACATCCTCTCATCGCATGGCGATGTTTGCCAACATGGCAGCATCTTTGATCAAGCATGAGCAAATTAAAACAACATTGCCGAAGGCTAAAGATCTTCGTCCAATCGTTGAAAAACTAATCACTCTCGGCAAACGCGGTGATTTGCATGCACGTCGTCAGTTGTTGGCTTCATTGTCTGAAAAGGCAACAGTTGATAAGTTGATTACAACACTTGCAGAGCGTTATTCTGACCGTGATGGTGGTTATACTCGTGTGTTGAAGGCTGGTTTCCGTACAGGTGACGCGGCTCCAATGGGTGTAATCGAACTGATTGACCGCGATGTAGACGCTAAAGGTCAAGACAGCGGACCATCTCAGGATGTAGAAGAAGAGATTTTGGAAGCTGAAGCCGTAGCTTAAAGCCTTCAAATAAATAGATTAAAGGGCAGCTCTTGTAGCTGCCCTTTTTTTTGCCTTGCGGCATCCGGTTAGGTGTCCAATATCAGTTCAGGATGGCACCTGATTATGAGGACCTGGTTTCCGGAACTTATGCGCTCAAGATCATCCAATGGCGAAGGTAGTTGCGAAGTTAAGTCGCGGGGTAGAGACTGTTTGGTAAGTCCAGCGAGAGGTATTTCATTTTATATTTGTTGTCTGGAACCGAGAGTTATTTATGTAAGGTAACCCGGTAATGGGTCAAGGTGAATGAAAACACCTAAATTTGGTAAAACCTATAGAATACAAATATGTATTTTGGTGAGTTGTTGATCGTAGCAAGGATTGTTGAGAAAATGTCTCGAAGCTTTATGACCACATTGCTCCTTTTGGGTGGAGTCTTATTTATATTCGGCTCTCCTGCGCGTGTTGTATTTGCAGAGGATGCGAAAAAGGTACCTGCAAGTGAAATGGAAATTAAGCTCTCCTTTGCACCATTGGTCAAAAAGGCAGCGCCTGCGGTCGTGAATATATTCACCAAGAAGAAAGTACGTCAGGCACGTAGTTCATCACTATTTAATGATCCGTTTTTCGAACAATTTTTTGGTCCCGGCTTCGGGCAATCCAAGAAAAGGAAAAAAACGCAAAGTTCGCTTGGCTCCGGGGTAATTGTTAGTTCTACTGGAATGGTAATTACAAATTATCATGTAATTGCAGGTGCTGAAGAAATTACTGTTGCCCTGAACGATAGACGCGAGTTTGAGGCAAAAGTGCTTTTGGAAGACGAGCAGACAGACCTTGCCGTGCTGAAAATAAACCCCAATGGGGAGAAACTACCTTTCTTGAAATTCCATGATTCAGATTCTCTGGAAGTTGGAGATCTAGTCATTGCCATTGGTAATCCGTTTGGTGTTGGACAAAGTGTTACGAGCGGTATCGTTTCGGCTCTTGGGCGGACGACTGGTCCAAGAACCGATATCAAATCCTTTATTCAGACTGACGCCGCTATTAACCCCGGGAATTCTGGTGGAGCGCTCTTGACAATGAACGGGACCCTTGCCGGGATCAATTCCGCGATTTTTAGTAAGGGAGGTGGTTCGCTGGGTATCGGCTTCGCTATTCCAGCCAACCTTGTGCAATCCGTTATGCATAATGGCCTTGCTAGCGGAAAAGTAATGCGCCCTTGGTTCGGTGCAGACGGGCAAAGTCTAAGTCCCGATATGGCGCAGAGCCTCGGCTTTAGCTATCCTAAGGGCGTTTTGATTAGCCAGATATTTGCAGGGAGTGCGGCCGACACTGCAGGTTTGAAACCGAATGATGTCGTGGTGTCGGTGGATGGACATGAAATTGCGGATGCTCAGGCACTTCTGTTTCGGATTTCAGTAGGCCACCTGGGGGATAAAGCACGTGTTGGTGTCATTCGGGAAAGCAACGAAGTCTTTTTGGATGTCCCATTAATGGTAGCTCCAGAGACACCGGCTCGTAATATAGTAACGTTACAGGGTGAACAACCGATGTCAGGTGTAGTGGTTGGATCGCTTTCACCTGCTTACGCATTGGAGCTTGGAATTTCGCCGTTTCTGAAAGGAGTTGTAATTTCGGGGGTTCGGCGCGGTACCATTGGTGCACGTCACCAATTTAGAAAAGGTGATATCATCTTGAATGTTAATAAAGAAAAGGTGACAACTGGCAAGGGCTTACAAACCCTACTGATTAAGGCCGGAGACGTTTGGGACATCACGCTTCTTCGGAACGGCCGTAAAGCTACTCTGAGAGTAGGCCGTTGAGCGACCTGTTCGCCAGTAATAGCGGAACGAGCTCAGGTGCGAGACCTCTTGCTGATCGTTTGCGCCCCTCTTCATTATCCGAAGTTGTCGGGCAAGAGCACCTACTTAAGGAAGGTGGTCCACTCCAACGTATGCTGGAAGCCGGTTGGCTGGCTTCATTGATCCTTTGGGGGCCGCCGGGGACTGGAAAGACAACGATTGCGAGATTGTTAGCTCAAGAAGTCGATTTACACTTTGAGCAAATATCTGCAGTCTTTTCAGGGGTCGCAGATCTTCGTAAAATGTTCGAGGCTGCAAAAATTCGCCGTCAAAATGGCAAGGCAACTTTGTTATTTGTAGATGAAATCCACCGTTTCAACCGATCCCAGCAAGATGGTTTTTTGCCGTTTGTAGAAGACGGTACTATTACATTGGTCGGTGCAACAACCGAAAATCCATCGTTCGAGCTTAACGGCGCGTTGCTCTCCCGTTGTCAGGTGTTAGTGCTAGAGAGGCACGAAGAGAATTCTTTAAAACAATTGCTTGAGCGATCCGAAGAGCTGGAAGGAAGATCTATTCCGCTGGATGATCACGCACGCGAGAAATTGTATGATCTTGCAGATGGGGATGGCCGTTTTTTCTTAAACATGGCCGAAACTATATTCAGGACAGGGGATGAGGTCTTAACAGCTAGTCAGCTCACCGAAGTAATATCAAAAAGGGCACCGGCTTACGATAAGGATCGAGATGGACACTACAATCTGATCAGTGCGCTTCATAAATCTATACGAGGCTCTGATGTTAATGCCGCGCTCTACTGGTTCTCTCGAATGCTGGATGGGGGTGAAGACCCTTTGTATCTGGCTCGACGTCTTGTGAGGTTTGCAGTCGAAGACATAGGCATGGCAGATCCAAACGCACTTGTTCAGGCGAACGCAGCCAAAGACGCCTATCAATTTTTAGGTAGTCCCGAAGGGGATCTCGCGATCGCCCAGTCGGTCATTTATATGGCAACAGCACCTAAATCAAATGCAGCGTATGCCGCCTTTAAAGCCGCCGCGAAATCCGCGCGTAAAAACGGCTCTTTCATGCCGCCAAAACACATTTTGAATGCGCCAACTGACCTTATGAAAAATTTGGGATATGGGAAGAACTATTCCTACGATCATGATGCTGAAGATGGATTCTCAGGACAGAATTTCTTTCCTGACGACATGTCGCGGCAAGAATACTATAAACCCGTTGAAAGAGGTTTTGAGCGCGATATCGGTAAACGGCTTGACTATTGGGACCGGCTGAGAAAGAAACGGACCCAAGAAGGAGACGCTGAATGAATATGTATCTATCGATTGCCCTTGGCGGTGCCATTGGTGCCTGCGCTAGATACGGGGTTGGTGTATTTGCTATACGTCTAATTGGACATGGTTATCCATATGGAACGCTTATTGTGAATATTCTAGGCTCTTTCCTAATGGGTGTTCTTATTGAGACCATGGCATTGCGGTGGTCTCCACCGCCAGAAGTTCGAAGCTTGCTTGTCACAGGATTTCTTGGAGCTTTCACAACGTTTTCAACCTTTTCGCTGGACGTGGCCGTTCAGGTACAAAAAGGTGCTTTTTTAATTGCTGGCGGATACATCTTTCTTTCAGTTTTATTGTCTATTATAGGCTTGTTTGCAGGTCTTTATATAATGCGGGTAGTTCTCTCATGAGCAGGGTACAGTTAATCGAAGTGTCTGACGGAGAAGATGATCTAAGGTTAGATCGTTGGTTTAAAAGTCATTTTCCGGGTATGTCTCACGGACAGCTTGAAAAATACTTACGTAAAGGCGAAGTCAGAGTAGACAAAAAACGCGCCAAAGCTAAGGATCGGCTGGAAGCGGGGCAGACTATTCGTGTGCCACCTATGCCAGATTATGCGTTTGATCCAAATGCTTCCAGATCGGCACCCAAGTACGAAAGCGGTTTGTCAGACCATGACGTAGCTGATATTCGCGGCATGGTCCTTCACATGGATGACGAGGTTATTGTTCTCAATAAGCCCGCAGGACTTCCTGTGCAGGGTGGTAGTAAACAGACCCGGCATATTGACGGTATGCTAGATGGGTTGCGTTATGACTATGAAGAACGTCCGCGGCTTATTCACAGGTTGGACAAAGATACTTCCGGTGTTCTGGTCATTGGCCGGACAAGGAAAGCTACGAAGCATTTAACAGAAGCCTTTAGAAACCGAACAACACGCAAGATCTATTGGGCTTTGGTTGCAGGTGTTCCGCGGCCGCATAACGCTACAATTTCGTATAATCTGCGAAAAATTGTAACTTCGGTAGGTGAAAAAGTTGTTGTGGACCGCGAAGGGCAGACAGCAATCAGTGATTATTCAGTGGTGTCAGTTGCTGGTACAACTGCGGCATGGTTGGCTCTTAAACCTCTAACCGGAAGAACTCACCAGTTGCGAGTTCATTGTCATGCGATTGAAACTCCGATTGTTGGCGACGGCAAATATGGTGGCCCGGAAGCGTTTCTTGAGGGCGCAATTTCCAGAAATATGCACCTGCATGCCCGTGAAATAACAATCTCTCATCCAAATGGTGGAGAAGTATCAGTCACGGCGCCATTATCCCAGCATATGGCTGCGACGTGGAAGCTACTCGGTTTCCATGAAAACGATTATGAAGATCCTTTCGAAGAACAAGGAATCTAGTAATGGATTGGGATAGATGGATATAAAAACGGTGAAAACACACTATTTTGAGCTTTTACCTTGACTATTTATCCCCATCCGATAATTTTTCACCCATGGAATATACCGATCGACTGACAGGACTGCTACGACTTACTTGCCCGGCGCTTTAAGAGGTGCCGGGGCGCGATGTCCTATTCCTAATAGTCAATCGAGAAAAAAAATGAGTAATTACAAGGCTGAATGGCCTGATCCTTCAAAAACATCAGATGCAATAAGTAGATTGCAGAGCCAGAATGACATCAACTGTTCATTCGGGAGGCTCTCTCGACTTATTAGCGGTCGCTGGGGGAAGTAGCGCCGAGCGACCGTAACATTGCTGCATTTCATAAAAATAAGACAAACATATATTGTGCGCTGCCAAACGAAGCGCCGACGAAGATTGAGGATACAGAGATGAGCTTTATTCCTGGTGATAAATACAAAGCGTTCGAACCAATTGATATCGCTGACCGCCAATGGCCAACAAAAATCATCGATAAGGCACCAATTTGGTGTTCTGTCGATTTGCGAGATGGCAATCAAGCACTTGTTGAACCTATGGGGCATGAACGTAAATTACGCATGTTCCGTCATTTGGTTGGCTTGGGCTTTAAAGAAATTGAAGTTGGTTTTCCATCTGCCTCACAAACAGATTTTGATTTTGTCCGCTTCCTGATCGACAATAACGAAATTCCAGAGGGTGTTAAAATTCAGGTTTTGACGCAAGCCCGTGAAGAACTGATCCGCCGGACGTTTGAATCCATTGAAGGCTGTAAAGAAGCGATCGTACATTTGTACAACTCAACATCCACGTTGCAGCGCCGCGTTGTCTTCGATCTGGATAAAGAGGGTATCAAGCAAATCGCTATTAAAGGTGCCAAGCTCGTTCGTCAGTTAGCAGATGAAATGCCTGAAACCAAAGTGCAAATGGAATATTCTCCTGAAAGCTTCACACAAACCGAGCTGGATTACGCCTGTGAAGTTTGTACGGCCGTCATGGAGATCTGGAAGCCAACTGAAGATAATAAGATCATCTTTAACCTGCCTGCGACAGTAGAAGTTGCGGGACCAAACGTTTATGCAGATCAAATTGAATGGATGCATCGCAATTTGCCAAACCGCGATAAAGTTATTCTGTCTTTACACCCTCATAACGACCGAGGAACAGGCGTTGCTGCGGCTGAGTTTGGTATCATGGCGGGTGCTGACCGTGTCGAAGGCACATTGTTTGGCAATGGTGAACGTACAGGCAATGTGGACATTATTAATATTGCAATGAACATGTATACGCAGGGTGTGAACCCGGAACTTGATTTTAGCGATATCAACGAAGTCGTACGGACTGTTGAATATTGTAATCAGTTACCTGTCCATCCACGTCATCCATATGGCGGTGAACTTGTGTTTACGGCTTTCTCTGGTTCACATCAGGATGCTATTAAGAAAGGTTTTTCTTCTCGAAAACAAGCTAATAGCGATCTTTGGGAAATTCCATATTTGCCGATTGATCCGGCAGACCTTGGCCGAAACTATGACGCGGTTATTCGTGTGAACAGCCAGTCCGGTAAAGGCGGCGTTGCGTATTTGCTGCAAGAAGATTATGGGATTGAACTTCCTCGCATGTTGCAGATTGAGTTCAGTAAAATCATTCAGGCGATTGGTGATGAAACCGGCAAAGAACTTACATCAGAATTTATCTACAGTACGTTCGTTGATCAGTACCTCGAAGCATCTGGCGTTGTTGATTTTGTAAATCACCAAACGACGGTTGAAGCCGGTGGATCAGATCGTCGCAAGCTGACGGCTACTATCAAGCAAGGCGGTACAGAGAAAACCATTGAAGGTACTGGAACTGGCCCTATCGACGCCTACATGAGTGCACTTAAAGACAATGTTGGCATTGAACTTACAGTGAATGATTATCGCGAACACACAACAGGCTTTGGTGCAGATGCTGTGGCTGTTGCTTACGTTGAAATGCGTGATGTCGATGGAAATCCGGTATTCGGTGTCGGCCGTCATGCAAATATTGTAACAGCGTCACTTAAAGCAATTACCAGTGCGGTAAACCGTGCAGGTTAGTTTTTGATCTAATGTTTCAATAGAAAAAGCTCGGATTATTCCGGGCTTTTTTTTGCTAAGGCTCCGCATTGTCGGCCATGATAAGGAAGTTTTTAATGCGTACTGAACGAGAAGGTATTTTTGTCCCGCCGCTGACTTTCGCGAGATTAGATTACAGTCAGGACTTTGAAAAAGCAGATGTCGCGATCTTAGGTATGCCTTTTGACTGCGGTAATCATCCTACCCGTCTGGGTGCGCGGCTTGGGCCCAATGCGATCCGTGAACAATCTATACTTACTCTGGAATTGATTGAAGATGCAGCCCCAGATCCTCTCGAACATCTGAAGGTGGTTGATGCGGGAGACGTGAATTTTGGGTCCGGCGGTCTTGCTCACATTCATACCTTTTACGATCGGGCGGAAAGGGCGATGAGGGAAATACTCAGCAAAAATTGTGTCCCTGTTACCTTGGGGGGAGATGGTGCTGTTGCATTGCCACAATTAAGAGCGGTCGCCCGAAAATATCCAGATCTTGCCGTCATTCATTTTGACGCGCATACGGATACCTATCCTCTTCGCGGTAATGACCATTATGATAACGCGACGCCCTTCACTCATGCTGCTAAGGAAGGCCTGATAGATTTGCCGGCATCCGTTCATGTCGGTGCGCGGGCGCCCGTAAATGCGAAAGCATCCATCGAATTTACCAGAGATCTTGGATATCGGGTGCTGCCTTGGTCCGAGATAGCAGAAATTCCCAGTGCAGACGCTGTCGCGAAAATACGCGAAAATCTAGAAGGAAAACCTATCTACCTTTGTTTCGATATGGATTTCTTTGATCCATCCGTTGCACCGGGTGTCGCGACGCCTACGCCCGGTGGGCCAACGGCCTATCATGGGTTGGAGTTACTTCGAGGGTTAGCCGGATTGTCTATTGTTGCTTGTGATATCAACACCGTGAGCCCGCCCTATGATCAGTCTGGCATCACAGCCCAGTTGGCAGCGACAGTGGTGATGGAAGCAATCAATCTGATCCCGCGATAACGTTAGCATCGTTTCTAGAACTAAAGCCCGATTTATGCCGGGCTTTTTTTATGGAATATTTTCAAGATACGCCCATCAATAATCAGCAATCCAAAACCAATGCTAACCATCCCCAAGAGGATATTGCTTGTAAGTGTTTCCCCTAAGAATAGAACGCCAAGAATGATGGCACTAACCGGGACTAACAATGTGACGAGGGATGCGTTGGTTGCCCCTGCGTTTTTGATCAATTTAAAGTACAGAATATAAGCGTATGCCGTACATATCAAAGATAGCGATAACATGCTTATAACGGTGTTCAGGCTTAAAGATCCGAGATAGATCCATGGGGTATCAATCACTAATACGAATGGGAGCAGGAGAAGGCTGCTACCACTGACCTGTCCCGCAGCTGTTGCAACTGGTGAAATGCCCATTTTTCCAAACCTTCTGCCGTATACGACAGCAAGGCCGTAAGAGAGAGCAGCACCCAGCACGGCAATTTGTCCAAAGACTTCATTACCTGAAAACCCGACGTCACCGATTTTTGGGGCGAGTAGAATAGCAACTCCAGCGATCCCAAATAGAATACCCGCGATACGGCGTGGCCCTAACCTTTCAGCAGGGTCGTCTGTACTTATATGAGCAACGACGGCTGCAAATAATGGAGTGGTAGCGTTCAAAACGGCTGCGAGACCGCTGCCGATATAAACTTGTCCTCCAACGATGAGTGAAAAGGGAATAAAATTATTAACAAATCCCATGATTAGAAACGCGCCAAGAAGGGATCTATCAAGTGGAATGGATATTCTTCTGATTTTCATGAAAAGCAACAAGAAAAGTGCCGCGAAGAACACCCGAAAGAAAACGATGCTAAGGACTGGGACTTCTTTAATAATAACGCCATTTAGAAAGAATGATCCTCCCCAAATCAGGGCGAGTAAAAGTAACAGGAACCAGTTGCCCGCGGACATGCTGGACTGACTTTGAATGTTCGGTGTAAATTGAGGCACAGCATAACTCCTGAAAAAAATAGATTAGAAAGCGAAAATCGAAAAAAATCTTCCCGAAATCAGGGTTCCAATTTTTTATTTTTCATCCGTAATCAGAGTGTGTTTTGGTTGTGATTTTATACGTTGCAGCCAAGAAGAAACTGCAGGGTATTCTGAAAGATCAAAGCCACCTTCATGCGCAACATGCGTATAGGCGTAAAGCGCGATATCAGCGACTGTATAGGAGCTTCCAATAAGAAAATCAGTCTTCTGGAGCTGTTTTTCCATAACAGATAGGGCCGAGTACCCCGCAGCCAGCTTTGCATCCAGTTGTGCCTTCTGTGCGACAGTTGGACCGCCATGGGTCGTCCAGAAACGAACAACTGCAATATTTGGCTCATGACTATATTGCTCAAAGAAAAGCCATTGGAGAACACGTGCTTTTGTCAGTCGATCTTCTGGTAGGAAAGGCGTGTTTTCTGCCAGATACATTAGAATAGCATTGGATTCTGCAAGGCATTCTTCATTTTCAAGCTGTAGGAGGGGAATACGGCCATTGGCATTCAATTTTAGAAATTCTTCAGTCTGGGTCTCGCCGTTCAGGATGTCTTTTTCGACATATCTGTAAGGAAGATCCAACTGGCTAAGAAGAAGTCTAATTTTATAGCCGTTGCCAGATGGCAAGAAATCATAAAGCGTATACATATGCGCAATTCTCTCTAGTCGTGATTTCCTGTCCGCGAAAAACTTAACCGAGAAACAATCTAGATAAAAGTCTGAAAATAATTTTTTTACATCGCCTTCTTTTGATACAAGAAGGGTAGTATTCGAAATATCAAAATGAATAGGAAATGTGATGCAGGGTTCGCCATTAAAATTAGTGGTTTTTGACTGCGACGGTACGTTGGTCGACAGTCAATACAATATCATTCATTGCATGGAGCAGTCCTTCAAGGCTTGCGATTTGATCCCGCCGGAAGATCCTGCCGTTAGGTCGATTATTGGACTAAACCTGGACGAAGCAATTCACCATCTAATGACCGACAAAGAAGATGCCGATTTGCTCCACCGATTAGTAGAAGGATATAAAGCTGCTTTCAGGGAACACAGATTGAAACCAGATCACGAAGAGCCGCTTTTTAAAGGGACACTCGATACAATAAAAGCTCTAGATGCGGCGGGCACCTTAATGGCCGTCGCGACAGGGAAATCCATGCGGGGTCTTAAGGCTGTCGTTGAAATGCACGATTTGGGAAAATATTTTATTTCACTGCAAACTCCTGACCATAATCCGGGTAAGCCGCACCCGCAGATGTTAGAGAAAGCGATGAAGGATGCTGGTACTCTGCCCGAAAACACCTACATGATCGGCGACACGAGTTACGATATGATGCTTGGTAAAAACGCGAACTGCCATACTGTTGGCGTTAGCTGGGGATATCATGATGACGCAACATTGTTGGCTTCAGGTGCGGATTATTTGATCCATCGTTACGATGAACTATTTCCTATCGTACACCCTTGAAAAAGTAGACTTCTACTTGCTTTTTTACAAATACACAGTATAAACCAAACGACTGTTTGCTTAACTTAATTCACAATACCAAAAATTCGAAAAAATATTATGAAGCGATTTTATAAAAAAGCAGAAGCTTGCGCAGTTGATGGTGGTTTTTCCATCGTGCTTGATGGACGCTCAATCAAAACACCTGCAAAAGCTGCTTTTATCTTGCCATCGTTGGCGATTGCTGAAGAAGTTGCTTCTGAATGGGACGCCCAAAAAGATAAGGTTGACCCGTCAACCATGCCTACAATGAAATATGCTGCTACAGCCATCGACCGTGTTACCACTCAACGGGAGAAGGTGATTGACGAGATTGCAGGGTTTGGTGCGACCGATTTGGTTTGTTACCGTGCTTCTTATCCGGAATTTTTAAAAACAAAGCAAACAGACGCATGGGATCCTTTGCTGGTTTGGGTGAAGGATACCCACGGTGTAACTCTTAGAGTCACCACTGGCGTTGGCTATATTGCACAAGAGGATGAGGCGCTTGCAAAGCTAAGGGCTATCATTGACACGCAGAGTGATCTGCAACTTTCTGCCATTCATGACATCGTGAGCCTTTCAGGATCGCTGGTTGTGACACTGGCAGTTATGAGCGGAATTTTGGATGCTCAACAGGCATTCGAGGTGAGTGAGTTGGACGAGACTCATATTATTGAAGAGTGGGGAGAAGACGCGGAATCAGCCAAGCGAAGAAAAAATAATAAAGTCAGCTTGGAAGCCGCAATTAAATTTTTAAACCTTTGTGACCAGTGACAGGTGGCCGGCAAAGAGATCGGAAAAGTCAGGGAGTAGAGATGCAAGATATTATACAACAGCTTGAAGAAAAACGCGCAAAGGCCCGTCTCGGAGGCGGCCAGCGACGTATTGATACACAACATTCAAAAGGGAAATTAACTGCGCGGGAACGCATAGAATTTCTTTTGGACGAGGGATCATTCGAAGAGTGGGACATGTTCGTTGAACATCGTTGTACCGAATTTGGTATGGAAAATAATGTTATCACCGGTGAAGGTGTTATCACGGGACACGGCACTATTCACGGCAAACTGGTTTTTGTTTTCTCTCAGGACTTTACTGTCTTTGGCGGATCACTTTCAGAATATCACGCGAAGAAAATTTGCAAGGTTATGGATAAAGCCATGCAGGTTGGTGCGCCGATCATTGGATTGAACGATTCAGGCGGAGCCCGCATTCAAGAAGGCATTGATAGTCTTGCAGGGTATGCCGATGTCTTCCAGCGGAATGTGATGGCATCTGGTGTTATTCCTCAAATCTCAGTGATTATGGGCCCATGTGCTGGCGGTGCAGTTTACTCGCCCGCGATGACTGATTTTATCTTTATGGTTCGCGACAGCTCCTACATGTTTGTAACGGGACCGGACGTTGTGAAGACAGTTACGAACGAGACTGTCACAGCAGAAGAGCTTGGCGGCGCTGGAACACATACAAGTAAATCCTCTGTTGCAGATAATGCCTATGATAATGACGTTGAAGCGTTGAGTGAAGTTCGCCGTCTTGTTGATATGTTGCCAGCTTCAAACCGTGAAAAATCTCCGGTCCGGGAAAGCTATGACAATCCAGATCGTAAAGAAATGTCGCTCGATACATTGGTTCCAGCCAATGCGAATAAACCATATGACATGATGGAGCTGGTCAAGAAACTCTCAGACGAGGGTGATTTTTTCGAAATACAGCCAGATTATGCGAAAAATATCATTACCGGCTTCGCACGTATCGACGGCCAAACAGTTGGTGTAGTTGCTAACCAGCCAATGGTACTCGCAGGGTGTCTTGATATTGACAGTTCCCGTAAAGCAGCTCGCTTTGTTCGTTTTTGTGACTGCTTTAACATTCCAATTGTAACCTTGGTTGACGTGCCGGGCTTCTTGCCAGGCACAGCTCAGGAATATGGCGGAATTATCAAGCATGGTGCGAAATTACTTTATGCATATGCAGAGGCAACCGTTCCAAAAGTCACTGTGATTACACGCAAAGCCTATGGCGGTGCTTATGACGTGATGGCGTCCAAGCATTTGCGCGGCGATGTGAATTATGCATGGCCATCGGCGGAAATCGCTGTGATGGGTGCTAAAGGTGCTGTTGAGATCATTTTCCGCTCCGAAATTGGCGATGATGAGAAAATACAGGAACGTACCGACGAGTATCAACGCAGATTTGCCAATCCATTTATCGCAGGACATCGTGGATTTATTGATGATGTGATTATGCCAAATAACACGCGTCATCGTATTTCCAGTTCTTTGCGTATGTTGAAAAATAAACAACTTGAAAATCCGTGGAAAAAACACGGCAACATCCCGCTTTAAGGCGATAAAAGGAAAGGTATAAGAATATGTTTGAAAAAATCCTGATCGCCAACCGTGGTGAAATCGCTTGCCGTGTTATTCGTACTGCACGCGACATGGGTATCAAGACGGTTGCCGTTTATTCAGATGCTGACGATGGTGCTATGCACATGAAAATGGCGGATGAAGCCGTCCACATCGGGCCCTCTGCTGCGGCTGAAAGCTATCTGATTATAGAAAAAATCATCGATGCTTGTAAACAAACCGGCGCGCAAGCTGTGCATCCGGGATATGGTTTCCTGTCAGAAAATCAAGCGTTTGCAGATGCGTTGGAGAAAGAAAATATCGCGTTTATCGGCCCCGGTAAAAAAGCGATTGCGTCTATGGGCGATAAAATAGCCTCCAAGAAACTGGCGCTTGGGGCTGGTGTTAATACTGTCCCGGGTCACTTGGGTCTTATCGAAAATGCAGAACATGCGGTAAAGATTTCTTCGGAAATTGGTTATCCAGTCATGATCAAAGCATCTGCTGGCGGCGGCGGCAAAGGTATGCGCGTTGCCAATAATGATGACGAAGCACGCGAGGGTTTCCAATCGGCTAAAAACGAAGCAATTTCGAGCTTTGGCGATGACCGCATCTTCATTGAAAAATTTGTTGTGGACCCGCGCCATATTGAGATTCAAGTGTTGGCAGATAAACACGGCAACTGCATTTATCTGGGAGAGCGTGAATGCTCTATTCAACGACGCCATCAGAAAGTTATCGAAGAGGCTCCAAGTCCCTTTTTGGATGAGACACTTCGAAAAGCAATGGGTGAGCAGGCTGTGGCTCTTGCCATGGAAGTCGACTACCATTCTGCCGGTACTGTAGAATTTATCGTTGGCGCAGATCGGAGCTTCTATTTTCTCGAAATGAATACGCGTCTGCAGGTGGAGCATCCGGTGACCGAGCTGATCACAGGGGTTGATCTGGTCGAACAAATGATCCGTGTTGCCAATGGTGAAGCATTGTCTATGACGCAGAACGATGTGAAGCTGACAGGGTGGGCGATAGAAAGCCGCTTGTACGCAGAAGATCCTTATCGTGGTTTCTTGCCATCCATCGGACGTTTGAGTAAATATAACCCCCCAGTGGGCGACAACATTCGGGTTGATACCGGCGTTACCGAAGGGTCAGAGATCACAATGTTCTATGATCCGATGATTGCCAAGCTTTGCACCTACGGCCCAGATCGTGCGACGGCGATTTCTGAAATGAGTAAAGCGCTGGATGCCTATGATGTGCAGGGTATTGCTCATAACATCAATTTCCTGAATGCAGTTTGCAATCATCCTCGTTTTAAATCCGGAAACATAACAACTGGATTTATCGCAGAAGAATATCCGGAAGGGTTCTTTGGCGCCGATGTGGATGACGACAGCTATAGAGCAATGGTTGCGATCGCTGCGACAGTTCATCTTCGGAGTGAAACTCGGGCAACATCCGGCGTAGCTGCAACCGCAGGAAGTGAATGGGTAGTTAGTCAGGGACTTGATCGTCATACAGACATCAGCATTGAAGATGCCGAGCATGGCATGGACATTACGGTAGACGGTAAAACACTTGCTGTCCGAACTGACTGGGTTCCAGGTGTCCGTCGCTTTGAAGCAGACATCAACGGCCGTGCCGTTGTTGCGTTAGTGGAGAATGCGAGAGGGAGTGTTCAAGTAACCCACAGCGGTGCCATGATCTCTCTTTCTGTTCGCCGCCCTCGCTTGGCAGAGCTTGCCAAGTTGATGCCGGTGAAAGTCGCGCCAGACATGTCCAAGTATCTGTTATGCCCGATGCCGGGGATGATTGTTGCTGTCAATGTTGAAGCGGGCGACGAGGTGAAGGCCGGTCAACCACTTGCCGTTGTCGAAGCAATGAAAATGGAGAATATTCTTCGCGCTGAACAAGACGGTGTTGTCGCTGTTGTGAATGCAGCAGCAGGTGATACACTTGCCGTAGACGAAGTAATTCTTGAGTTCGTTCAGGACGACTAATGAAAACAGTTCACGCAATGATAACTGGCCGCGTACAAGGGGTTGGTTATCGTGCGTGGACAATTGACGAAGCGCGCCGGCTTGGACTTAAAGGGTGGGTGCGCAATCGCCTTGATCGCTCCGTAGAGGCGATGTTCCAAGGGGATGAGGCCAATGTAGAGGCCATGTTCGAAAAATGCTGGCAGGGGCCATTAATGGCCCGAGTGGTTGATATTCGGAAAAGAGATAAGGCCGAGGGCGAGATTTTTGACAGCTTTACGTCAAAATCGACCCTTTAGCTCCTTCTTCTAAAAAAACCTTCTCAAAACTGCTGCGAAGCTCAATATCAAATTCATGCATGGCGACAGGCAGCCCCTGATCGACGAGGGAGGTTACGCCGTGTTCTGTAATACCGCAGGGAACAATCCCTGAATAGTGGCTTAGATCCGGTTCCACGTTGATGGAAATGCCATGAAAGCTCACCCATTTGCGAACACGTACACCGATGGCTGCGATTTTGTCTTCCTTTGTGCCGTTAGTAATCCACACGCCAACACGGCCTTCACGCTTTTCGCCTTTCAGGTGATATTGGGCGAGAACATCAATGACCCAGTTTTCCAAATCCTGAACAAACGCGCGGATGTCTGATCCACGATTTTTTAAATCCAGCATTACGTAAGCAATTCGCTGACCAGGGCCGTGATATGTATATTGGCCGCCGCGACCTGCATTATAGACAGGAAAAGCGTCAGGGCTTACCAGATCTATGGGATCTGCGCTAGTACCAGCAGTATATAGGGGCGGGTGCTCCAATAGCCAAACAAGCTCCTTGGCGCTGCCGTCACGTATGGCTGCAACCCTTGCCTCCATGTCGGCAAGAGCATCATCATACGGGATCAGATCGTCAGAAATTTTCCATTCTATTTCATGCATGGCGTCTATATAGCATCATAGGCAAAGTTCCATCAAACTGGATATTTTGCTTTTGGTTAATAAAAATGTAACCATGACTGACAGATACTCGATACAACTTCAGTTATTTAGGTGCCATTATGGATGATGACAAGGCTATTAAGGGCGTAGACGTCGAAATCTCGGTTGTTCTGGGAAAAGCTGTCATGCCTATTCATCAACTTTTGAAAATGGGCCGTGGTGCCGTTATTGAACTGGACACCGGTGTTGATGACGACGCAATTGTTTTGGCAAACAATAAACCAATCGCTTATGGTGAAATTATTGTAGTCGATGATAATATTGGTGTTTCAATTACTGACAGGATAAGCACCAATCAGCAGGATTTTTAATCCTCGTTTTTCTGATATTCAACGGAATTCAGATTATTTTCCAACTTTATATAAAATATTGAATTCTGCTCTTGCCAGAGCGCTCAGTATTTGATATTTCCCCTCTACCTCAAGCGGCCGTGGCGGAATTGGTAGACGCGCAGCGTTGAGGTCGCTGTCCGGTAACACGGGTGGAAGTTCGAGTCTTCTCGGCCGCACCAAGTTTCCTAACTTGTTGCACACCGTTTGGTGTAACAGGTTAAGGAAGCAGGGTAATGAAACATCCCATGACACAGAATCTCTTAAAACGTGGCCACACTTGGTATGTACGCTATGTCATCCCACGTGCGTCTCGCTCCAAGCTGGGCAAAGAATCTATTTCCCGAAGTCTGAAAACTCGTGACCTTGATGAAGCAAGGAAACGTAGACCTGCAGCTTTGGCTGAGATCATTGCTGAAGTTGACCTTATTGTTGATGCTGAGAAGTATTCAAAAGTAGCCATGATTGAAGAGGCGGCTGCATTTGCTGAAGAGATCAGATCGGCTCCAACAGATGAAAAAGCGGATTTAGCTACTTATGTGGCTTCCGACTGGGCAATGTACTTCCACGAGAAGAAGGGGTACGAGGCAGGGCGGTGTATGCAGATATCGCCTTGCGTGGCTCCATGCCAGTATCCAGCGCTGGGAAGCAGCATCTAGAATCCATTGAAGGGAAAGTGTCTCAAGGGACGATAGATGGGCGTAAGCGTTCCATCAGTACCTTTATCGAGAACATGGGCGATGTTCCAATCGCAAACGTGTCGCCTAGGATGACAGCCTCGTGGCTGACAAATCATCTTGAGCCATCGGGTAAAGCTCCCAAGACGCTTGCTAAGTACATCGATAACCTGAACCTCCTGTGGAAGTGGAGCTTTAGGCGGGAATGGTGCTCTGGTACAAGCCCATTTATGGATTTGAAATCAGAAATCCCGAAGGCAGAGAAGCATAAGAGGGGCTTTAGCGATGAGGCCCTTAAAGGGTTTTTGGGATATCTTCGTGGATTGCCATCGGCGAAACGAGTTCAGTATGAGGTGGCTCTCTTGCTTGTATACAGTGGCGCTAGGCTCGGTGATATCTGTGAACTGAAAGTGAGAAGTATCAAGAGCGAAAATGGCGAAGTCCATATCTTCAAAGGCAAAAGCCAAGCGGCTGAGCGCGTGTTGTTCTTCCATAATCCTGAGTGCTTAGAAATACTGAACCAAAGATGTGAAGGGAAAGAGCCAAATGATCAGCTTTTCCATGAACTGAAAAGGGGAGGCGAGGATAACCGGTTAAGCCACGGCCTCAGCAATCGTATGCGGTACAGCCTTGAGAAGTTCATGCCAGATGCAAAGGCACAGGGCGTTGATATACACAGTATTAGGCGCTGGGCAGGGACTGTCTTTGACAACACTCCTGAGATCCACTCAGAGTTGGCCGATCGAATGGTAGGGCATAAGGCAGGTCGTTTGCTCTCAGATGTCTATTCCGATGGCCCTGAAAATACTAGATTGTCTGAGGGGTTTCGCATGTTTAGCGGGGCTGTTGAACTGCGGCTTTGCAAAATCGGATTTTGACTTGGCATCAGTGGGTTTGTGAAGGGATTTTATGAATTCATTGATCTGTAGTTGAAGAGATATCTACAAGTCACTCCAAACAGTGGCTAGGAAGGCTGAATGGGCCTACGCCAAAAACTTCCCAACTTCGAATGCGAATAATGCTACGCAGACGACGAGGACGTAATTGACGGTTTGGAGGATACGTTTACTGCAATCCACAATCACTCTCTTGGTTTGCGGCAATTCCTGCCATATTGGGTCGAGTTTCAATTTGGCATCTTCTTCATCTTCAATTGAGCCCAATTCAACGGTTAAGCGCAAATCATCCTTTAGTTCTTCCTGTGTATATTGAGTTATACTATCTGAGGTGCCCCAAATTCCTTAGACATTTTGAAGCGCAATGGATGTCTGTTAACGTGGTCAGAACGGACCTGTCACTGAAGCCGCCTTGCAGGTCTGAACATGACCCAAAGCAGACCCTAAACTCGAAATGCTGCCAGGAATATTAATTCACGATTTCGGCAATTTGTAACAAACTTAGTGGAGGCAGCCTTTGCAATTTTTTTGCAACAGCAAGATTAATGACGATAGCAAAATTCGTCATTAGAGCAACTGGTAAATCACCAGGTTCGACACCTTCGACAAGTATTTTTTCAGCCTGTCGTCCTGCAAGTTGTCCGACATCGTGGTATCGCGCGGCAACAGAAATCAATGCGTCTGACGAACGGACGTTGTCTTCATACGGGCTGAGCACGGGTAATCCGTTTTGCATAGACGCCTTTGTTAGAATGCCGGCATGATCCCGTAAGAATGATGACGAACCGAGATAAATAAAATCCACACCTGCAGCTTTCAATTCCTCAACTGCGGGGCCGATTGATTGTATATCTGGCTCGCCGTCAGCATCGAGCGGCAATTGCTTTGATACCAGTTCGAATTCCATGGAATGAGCTAGTTTATCAACTTCATTTCGCTTCAAAATCGAATTTTTCTCATTTACGTTATAGATCATTCCAAGACGCTTGAATTCTGGCATATAGGTCAAGATCGTTTCAATATTTACCGCTTCCGGGACTCGATTATAAGTTCCTGTAACATTCGGGCGCCCTGTACTTTTCAAACTTTTTACAATACCAGTGCCGACAGGATCAGCTACGATGGTAAATACGGTGGGAATTGTGTTGTTATACGCTGGGTTGTCCCTATCCCCAATCATGCCGAGGATCTTGCTCGTAACGCTCGTTCCCCACGTCAAGATCAAGTCTACTTTAAGTGCTCTTGCTTCACTCAAAAATCCATCAATAGAGTTTTTCCTTCTATTGGCATCACGCATGATGAATTCCACATCGACGCTTCGATTGATCAGATATTTTTGAAAACCGTGACATGCATCTTCACATCCACGCCACGTCACAATCATGACTTTGTATTGTGATGCCGCGACTCCATTGATCGTACAACAAGCAAAAATGAACGCATAGAGTAAGACTGCAATAGACTTCACGTCTCACCTCGTTTCACTTTTTCATATCCATTGCCAGCAATAAACAAGACAATCCCTACAAGTACGACGGCGGCAAGTGCCCGCACTATGAATTCCACGTCAAGATTGTTTAACAAAAGCGCGCTTATAGCAAGGCCAACGACGGCACCACACCGTTCCACTAACCGCATCGGAGTGAGACAAGAGGTTTGCCCTCCGCCTGCATCTAGAGCCAAAACGTACAAAGGAATTCGCATAACTGCATGGCCCAGTCCAAGAACGGTCACCGAAAAAACAATAGGCCAGACCCCTTGCCAAAAATTCATAGAGTAAAGGCCGACAACACTAATGAGTGCACCACAAACAACAAGGATAACCATGTGTTTTGGGGTCTTGGCGAAATGCGAAAACAAGGGGCCAAGAACCACTGTGCATAGGTAATATAGCATTACCACTCGGGCGATATCCGCAGGCGACAAGCCTAATTCAGAAAGCATGAGCGGCGTCATATACCATATAAATATTGCCACTGTGGCGCTCATGGGGGCTGCAACACCAATAACAAGAGCCCAGTAGCTCAATCCATAAGAGGCTGTTGCTTGTATCCTGCTATCAGGCAGTGGCAAAGCTCGTTCAGGATCACCTGCGCGACCGCGCATCGCGAAAACGCTCGTGAGTCCTGCAACACTTGCAATAAATGCCCCTGAAAAAAAGGCGATTTCGAAGCCAAAACGTCCAGAAATCACACCTCCCATCGCAGAACCACAAAGCACGCCTGCAAATATTACGGTAATATATGCGCTTATCCCTGTGTTGTTGCCGTTGGTTCCAGAGGCGCGAACGGCAAATTCTTGGCAGGCAATGGTTGCAGTTGCGTAAAATAGCGCCATAACGCCACGCCAGAAGGTAATCTCAAGAACGCTGTCGCTCCATCCCATCATTATAAGTGCTAGGATGGTTGGCGGAACAGATGCAAAGAACAGGTTGCGCGCTCCAAATCGGCGCGACAATCGGCCTCCGAACGGCGAAAGAGCTGCCAAAGCAATCAGATACATCAAGATCGGACCAGCCGCAGCAAATTCAGAGCTTAGCCATAAAGGGCGGGCAGCATCGCGCGCATAAATTGGCAAAAATGACGTCGATATTTCAGTGGCCGCTGAAAAAAGAAACAACGTTAGCCGTATATCTGCGACATCAGATAGCCTAAGCTTGTGTGGTGCGTGATCAGCAATCATAGTCCCCAGCTTATCGCTCACAATCGACCGAGCATTTGCGGGCAATCCCCTCATGCGTGAAGCAAGGTCGAACGCCCGATCATTAAGACGTTCAGCTAACCGCGAGAGTGTGCCTCCGCCACCATGATCAATGGTATGCAAAAAACGGTTGGAAACCTGTTCCTCCAGTAACGCGTATATGCGGGTCAAGGGCTTATCTACAGAAGCAATTGCGACGGCCAAGACCAATTCAAGGGCTATCAACATTGCAACCAAAGCAATGACTGTAACGTCCAAAAATACCGATCGGATTCGCGATTGAATAAATAGAGGGCTGATTTTGATCGTTATGTCGCCAACAGTTTTATTTCCATCCAAAATAGGCAACTTGAACAATGTCTCGGAGAATGCAAATACTTCCCCAAGATATGATTTGTCTTCTGATGTAGAGGGAGATGATCCTACAACCATCGCCAATATTTCACCAGACACACTGGAAACAGCAATATGTTCGACTTCATCAAATTTGTGGAGTACCTCTCCTAAATAACGCTCTAACCCGACGATCTCGTCCAACTTTATACCAATATCAAGAGCACGCTGAATGTCTTCTCGTGCTATCGAAGCAATAAGTCGTGTCCTTTTAGATAGTTCAGGTTCAACTGCACGATCAAAGGTAATAATTGTACCAGCCCCGACCATCAACACGGAGACTGCTATAATCGCAAACAATATTGCTGACACACGAATTCGAAAGGATTCTCGATTGAAGTTGTTGCCATGCATCTTCATTTTTCAGAACCCCTTTCCGTCGCAAGCGATTTGCCGATAGTGTCGTAGTTGTCTTCTGTGTGCATTAGCAGTTCATAGAGTTCCATGTTTGCGTCATGCTTGCTATGCAATGAATTATCCCAACCCTGTCCTGCGGCATGGCGCCAAGCGGCTTTTTCAAAATTTGTTATATTTTCCTCTATGCTTTCGAATTGTAAAAGTTGCGGACGCAGTGCAAAACGAAACAAAAAATATCCAGCAAGGGTTGATAACGCCAACGTCAAAATTGCCACGAAAGCCAGTTCAGCGGTCATTGCCAGAACTCGCGTAAAGCTACCACCTCTTGGATAGACGATCATAATGCCACCAGCAGTCGCGCCTTTGGAGGAAACGATATCAATAGAACTTAGAAATCCTTCCTTGGTTTCTTTGTACCAAGGTTCACCTTGTGCGGCATTTCTTGTCACCATAGCCTCGGCCGATATTCGTGCCGGAGCCTCAACTGAGGTGCTGTGCACGACGGCACCAGAAGCATCGAACACAAGAATATTGATAATCTCTTCATCGAACTGGCGAGCGCGTTCAAGCAAAGCTTTTGCATTGCGCACGGTTGATAGGGGTAAACCGATTTTTGCAGCGGCTTCAAACGGTGCAGCTGTGCGCTCGGCCAACACGCCCAAACGATCGCCAACCAAACCGGAATTGATGTTTCCAAATTGAAGCGCGGAAAGTCCAACAAAAATAATGAGGACCACCAAATTAACAAGTATTGTGGCAATCCATATACGCCTCAAGAGCGCCATGCACCAATCCCCCCAGCATAGTCTCTCGAATAGCTTTCTTAGATTACATCATTAATTATGCCCGGAATCAATACATTGCCTGACACATACGCAGCAATGAGTGAAATTTACACAAGCTTTTGAAAGGAGATGCGTAAAAGGCTTTATGTCCGCTTTTGGCACAAAACGGAACAAAGAACAGCCTCGATTCAGGACACGGAAACGTCTGCTGTCGCAGGAAAAACAGACTGTATGATCTGGTCATGTCTGGCTGGCCAAGCCTTCCATCCCAAGTTTTGGCATTTGCAAGTTAAAGCTTGAGACTGGAGCAATTGAAGGAACAGTCCTAACTATTTGGTTTTTATGGTAAATTTCTGAGCGGATATATATAAGTGCGACCTTGCAATCCGTCCCGCTAGACCCCCGTCCAAGTTCATTTTTGTCCCCCTGTATGGGACCGCATGATTGACCTGAGATCGACATAACTCTTTCTATGCGCCTGTTTGGTCATAATACTGGCAAGAAGCACACTGACGTCTATTTCAATGGACCAAAGAGACATCGCGTCCCAACAGCTTCAAATTGTACATTGAAGCTGTTGGGACGCGATTGGATGTTTCCTAAATCAGCGTTTTTCCTTCGTGCGCAGACTGGAAAATCTACGACCCAGCGAACACCCGCTGTTTGATTAGCACGATGATTTCGGACGCGGCGGCGTTGGATTTACTACTGTTTTCAAAAGATAATTTCAAGGCTTGACCGACCAGCGACAAGATTTCGATATCTTGTGTAACTTTCGATCCCACGATAACCGATAAGATATCCATCAATATGTTACATAGCTCACTGATATGATGATAATCTGTTTGCTCCAGTTTTTGTGCGAAAGACTGCACCAGTGGATTAAGCTGGCTTAAAGTCGGGCCAGCCTCTTCGGGATTGGCTACAACCTCATTGATAAGGCTTTGAATAATCTCGCCGTCAAGGGTCGCGCTGCGGTTAGATATATCCCGGCTTGCTTCCTGTATCAGTTTAGTGATCCGTGTGTTGGATTCCAAAAAACCATCGGCTTTCATACGAAGAGCATTGGGAACGCTGATCAAACTGTCCCGAGCGGCATCTGTTCGTTCCGCGCTGTGACGATTGGGTCCTATATAGTTTGCATTTACAACATATAAAAGGTCACGGTTGAGTAACGCAGTCATCCGTCTATTTATGTCGTTAACTGATAGAGGTTTTATCACTACGTCATCTGCACCGACGTTTATGGCGTTACGGGCGAGTTCCGAGCGGGCGTCAGAAATTAAAGTAATAATGGGTAGGAATATGTTTTTTCCATGCTTCCCTGATCGTACCGCTTTGATGAAATCAACAGTGTCTTCATCTAAGAATATGTCATCGATGACGACAACATCACAATGGTCGACTGTTATTATTTTGAGAGCCTCATCAAAGTTTTGACGCACTGTTTTAATATGATTAAATCCGGCGTTTTCAAACAGATGACGAACAGTGTCATTTGGACTCAAAATCAAAATATTAACTGATGCCTTTGACGCATTTAGGATTTTTGTGACCATTTTATTCACCGCCAAACACATCGATGAAGGAAGGGTAGAAGAATACTGTTAAAGTAATAATATGAATCCGAATTTCAAATTTTATCTGACTAAATGAATTAAGTCGTCGAACTAAATATCTTCAAAAATATTCACCATTGATATTTTCCACCGCAAATTTCTGAGCAGGTATATATACGCATACCCTCGCGGTTTATCCCCCTTGCCCCCGTCCAAGTACATTTTTGTTTCCCCGTTCGGAATTTTTCGTAATTCATTCAATTATTTACTTATTGCAAATGAATTTATACATTAATAATGCTGCATATATAATCGTGGCACATCCCCCGATCGTGGAAGAAAAGCAATCTAAGGTGGTTCGTTCAGATTTGAGACGGACAAGGGTTAGAGTTTCTTTGTACCTTGGGGGGGATAAAATGAAAGAACAATTAGACGCTATTGCCTTGTCTTATGAGGCAGATCTGGAGCCTGGTAAATGGCCCGAGGCTTTAGACGCGATCGCTATAATTGGTCAAGCTAAAGGGACTTTTTTTGGATTAAACGACACAAGTAATCATGCTTTGTATAACTTCGGTTTATTCAGTGGCAGTCTTCCAGAAAATAAAGTTCAAGAATATTTACAAACTCACATCGAGTTTGAATCCAAGATGTGGGCAGCCGCGGTCCAACATCTAAATAAGGCGCTGGAATACACCGGTGTTTCAATGCAAACGCTTTTTGAAGAAGATGACAGTCGTTATGATGCGCAAGCGGAAAAAGATATTCTTGAAATATTAGGGGTCTCTCAAAGATTTGCGGTAATGCTCAATCACAATGCCCCTTGGAGCGATGGCATCGCCTTGCAACATGGTGATGAAAGTGCAGATATACCCGCGCATGCGTTTGCGAATATTTCTAAAATTGCCCCATATTTCACACGTATTGTATCTGTTGTTCGACCAGCCTATCTGTTGCAAGCTGAGCACGGCATGATGTTGGACGTTCTGGATAAATTGGCTATCGGTGTCGCTGTTGTTTCTGGTGATGGGACGTTGATTTTGAAGAATGTGAGCTTTGAGCGAATTCTTGATTTAGATTCCCTCTATCTTGATCCATCAATGCGATTACGGGCTTATGAAAATAATTTGGACGACACATTAAGACGATCTATGAGCGGTACGTCCAAGATGAGCGTTGGTCTTGAATTTGATCGCGGGGAATATATCAGCGTTCCTGTGAAAGAGCGGCCTCATCCCGTTAGTTTGGAAGTGTCACCGCTCGGTCGGTCTGGGAAAGATAGTCCACTAACCGGCTGGTCCATAATATTTGCAATTGATCCTCATTGGAGGTTAGTGACAGACACGGAAAATCTTGCGCAGTCTTATTCACTGACGACAACTGAAAAAGAAGTCTGTTCGATGTTATTGAAGGGATTTTCTAATCGAGAAATTGGCGAAGTAAGATCCATTGGGATGGAGACGGTTAAAAGCCATGTCTCTAACTTGTTAGCCAAGACGTACACAAAAAATCGAACTGAATTGGCGCGTCTGGCAGCGATAGCCGAAATACCACTGCTGGACTAAATCTATCAATATGTTGAGGCGTATAAAATGAATTACGTCAAATAGTGAGCTTGTAAATATTTAATGTTCTCGTTATGTTCTCTTTTGTAAAAACCATTACGAGAGGATGTAGAATGATCAAGGGAAGTTGTCTTTGCGGGAAAGTGAAGTTTCAAATCACGGGCGAGCCATTTTCATTAAGTTATTGCCATTGTTCGAGATGCCGAAAAGCCGCCGGCGTATTTTCTGCGGTCTTGATCGGGAAAGCTGATGACCTTTCGGTAACAGAGGGGCAAGAGGCAATAGCCAAGTTCATCCCTGAGGGAGAGTGGAAACTTGAACGGTGTTTCTGTAAGGAATGCGGCACTTCTCTGGGAGATATGGCGACAGGTGATATTTATGTAGTTGCTGCCTCCGCCTTGGATGATGACCCAAAAATACGACCAACGGTTCATATCCACACAGCATCAAAGCCTGATTGGTATGAGATCGTCGATGATTTGAAGAAATTCGAAGGCGATTATCTTCCTGACAAATAGGACTGACTCGGTCGCAAAAAAACCTTTCTCGCGAAATTGAGAAAGGTTTTTATTTATTCCTCTACCTCAACATATCTGTGTGAGGTGTGATAGTTGTTGCGGGTATTCTGGAAACTAGAATTTTTTTGCTTGAACAATATATGCTTCGATTATCTTCTCACCTAAGGACATGCATGCCTGTAATCGGTGATATCCTTCGATTAGAACGTACCGGTCTTTTCCCAAGCGTACCTGAATGGGGCGTAATTGACCGTTCTCAAGGATGTCTTCCGCCAGTTCTTCCACTTTAGCGTCTTTAAGCGTTTTGCGTCGTGGAGCTGGAACATAGATCTCATCAACTGAAATTTCATGTATCTGCACAGGTTCATTCCTTGCCATCTAAGGTAGTCGCAACAGTCATCCAAATATGATGTTTGTGATCTTGTCAGTGTCTTTCCTAAAAAGGAAGAGCCAAGTTGCATGAAGCATGCGTAGTTGGCGGATGACTGTGATTTTATCCCGCCTTTCCATCAGATCTTGGGGACAGAAGGATCGGAGTGTAAATGATTAAGTACAATACCCAAGCCACTACCCAGCTGATCCCTGCAAGTGCGAGACCTGCCTCATAAAAATCGGGCAAGAATAATGGGGTCAGAATTCTTGAGAGCAGGGACAGGATCATAGCCAAGTAAGCAACAGTAATCAGCGGATGAATGATTAAGGGTCTGCCAGTATGACCAAGAGCAATACGGGACATCATTCCAAGGATCATAACGCCAAGACCACCGACTGTGAAGACATGTTGCGCCAGCACCTCGGGAAGTAAATCAGTGCCCAGAGAAAGAGCTTCTGCAAGAAATCCCAGACCCATAAAGGCGTAGCCAATATGTAAAATCCACATCATGGGATCTGAGGTTGTATGGTGCCCTTGCCAGTAGGACAATCGAATAAGGATCAACACACCTGTCAGAACATTTAGGGTGGTAAGAAGGAATTCATCCGTAGGGAAAGCACTTGCTACGACTGTAATTAGGCAGCTTATGATGGTTACGCGATCAATCCACTCTGGGGTTGCCGTCGTTACTTTTTTATCGCGACGATCGAGCCAGTTTTGTGTGAAAAATGGAATGACACGGCCGCCAATAACAACTGTCATCAATATGAGCAGGCCGATGGATAGGCGAATGCCGACACCTGCTGTATCTTCTCCCCATCCCAGTTCTTCTATGTGGATAAGTGTGTTTCCTATCATTATGAGAAGCAGCAAGGGTATAAAGCCGAGGTTACGCCAAAGTTTTTGAGTGATGATGGGCTTGGCAATAGTGAAAGCTAGGGCGGGAATCAAAAGAAGATCTATCAAAGCTACAATTTCTGCCGGAAATTTGGCAGAGAACACTATGGCAATGCGCCCAGCAAACCATAGTAGAAACAAAAATATGAGCTGAGCCCCCCGAATACGAGGCGTTCCAGTCCAGACAGGAACTGCTGTTGTGAGGAATCCTGCAACGATGGCAATAATCACACCGAAAATAAGTTCATGCGCATGCCAAATAGACAAAGGCATTGATACTATACGGTCTAGTATATCTGTCATTCCTGACATCTGCGCTGACCATAAACTCATGGTACTCACAGCATAGAATGCTGCGGCAATAAAGAAGATGCGAAACCCTTGTCTTGCATAATGAATGTATCACCGCAGTTATTAGCCTAATTCCTAATTCAGAAAATAAGGCGTTTGAGGCCATTGTTACAGGTAAATATGCGATGCGTGACAATGTGCCGCAAAACACAAAACTGGTTGCCAATATTGGAGCGATATCGAGCTGCGGAGCTATTCAGGGTGGTACCAAAAATCTTTACGATGAAATGGTGTTTCGTCAGATAAGTTCAGGTTAGGCAATTTAAAAATTATTCGGTCTTTAAGTCGAGCTTTTTGAATGACATCTGAATGATACTCTAAAAATATTTGGTCCATTGTTCCGTCTTCCAGAATGGAAAGGAGTCCCTGCTTTATACGAGTGGCTAAATCTGGACGCGTCGGAGTGACGAAAAAATAGGTGGGTAGCGGTAAGTAAAGCGCTAACGTTTCTTCAATTTTCATATTAGTGATTTCATCTTTTCTTGTTTCGAATTCACCAAATATCTCATTTATGCCACGAGGAAAATAATCGAAACGCTGTTCAGAAAGCATTTGGAAAAGCGGCTCGTATTTTGTACCGTCGTGGATCCTATATCCCAGACGTTTTAATGCCAAAGATATGCTCCACTGAGAGCCAGAACCTAAGCGTAATTTCTTCAGCTGATCAATATTCGTTATTTTTCTAAATTGAGTCTGAGTGTCGGATCTAATCAGAAAAAGTCTGTACCCAAGTATACCCATTTTTTTAAAGGAATTCGCATAGGTATGGCTGCTTCTTCCCATTCCCGGCGAGTAGCCGTTTCAAACACTGTAAGATTACCGGTGGCTAATTCCCGCAACGCCCGGTTCCTGGCCATACCAGTTGACGCGCGGCGGATTTCATAGTCGCCGTATTGTTTTTTTGTTCGTTCAAGCGCAAGAAACAACAATTTCATGGGGTAGTCAAAACGGCTGTCATTATCCGATTTTTTTGCATTAACCGTGATAATGTCTGTGGCGACTGCACTGGCGGAAATTAAACATAAGCTGAGGACAAGAAACCCTGCAACTGAAGACAAAATTATACGCACCATAATCAATCCTCGAAATGGAGGTTAGGTTTATGAGCTATATAGTGTAGGTAATCGCAAGAAATAGAGGTGCCAAATATTACCTCATGATCTATGTATCACGAGGTGTGATTAATACCCGCATGGGCTTGATCGCCCCATAAATCTTTTATACGAGCATCCCGACCACAATTGTATCGATAGAACTTATACCGAAGTGGGTTTTTCTTGTAATAGTCCTGATGATATTCCTCGGCATTCGTCCATGGCCCTGCTTCTCTGACAGGGGTCGCTATTGGTTTACTGAGGGTATTGGACGTTTCAAGGGACTGTTTAGATTTCTCGGCCTGCATTTTTTGTTGATCGCTGTTGACAAAGATCGCTGTTTTATAGGAATTACCCCGGTCGCAAAATTGTCCGTTAGCATCAGTCGGATCTACAGACCGCCAGAAAACATCAAGTAGCTGGTTGTAACTGACAATAGATGGATCATAAGTTATTCGAACGGCCTCAATATGCTTGCCATGGTTTCGATAGGTTGGATTGGGGAGGATACCGCCGGTGTAGCCGGAAACGGCTTCAGTAACGCCTTTTACATGCTCAAAGTCTTTTTCCACGCACCAGAAGCAACCTCCGGCAAATGTTGCCGTTTGCAGCTCGCTGGCATTAGCTGTCATTGCTGTTGCAGTTAAGAGACTTGTGATTACCAATGCGCCCAGTTTCATCATTCCACCTTCAGTAAAGTTATCCATAAAAGATAACGCCGTTTATTTTAGTCGCAATTCACATGCCTACACACTTTTGTGAGACAGTTTAGCCGCAGCACGAATGCTTTGAGACATGATCGATAGGGCCGTGTTTTCTTCATCATCGGCACGGGTGGTTAGGCCAACCGCTCCTCTTGTCTCAGAGGTGTCGATTGGAAGTATTTGCATTCGTTTATCTCGCAGATCAGTTGCTATTACGCCTTCTGAGATAATCCAGATGCCGTCGCTGGAACGAATAAAGGCGCGTCCAAAACTGTCAGAAACCGTTTCTATTTGAACGGGAAGTTCAGGTATGCCGTTGGCCATCAGAAAACGTTCTACAAATGGTCTGATAACGGATGCTTTCGTGGGCATGAGTATTGTGTAGTTGCGTAGATCATCAAGTCTGAAATTTGTGCTTTCCAGCATCGGGTGACCTGACCTCACAGCGAAGACGACTTGTTCGCTATACAGATGTTCAAACGATAGCCCTGTCATTTTCTCAGGGGCGGCAAGTCGACCTACAACCAAATCCAGTTCAGCGCTGCGTAGTTGCTCCAAAAGAACAGAATTCTCGCCCGTTACGATCTTGATTTCGTTACCAACATTCTCTTTAAGATACAGTTTGATAGCAACGGGCATTACGCGAGCGGACACAGTGGGAAGGGCGCCAATCCGAACTGGTGGTGCTGAGTGCAGCAGCGCTTGATTAACAGAGTCTACGCCTTGCAGGACAGAAGCTACACTGGCGCCGGCATGACGGAGGAATACTTCCCCGATCCGGCCAAGTTTTATCCCGCGTCCTTCTTTTTCAAATAATTTGACACCTAGAATTTCTTCAAGCTCGCGGATTGTTTTGGTTACTGCTGGCTGGCTGATGGCCAAAATGTCTGCGGTGCGGCCTACACTCTTTTGGCGGGCAACCTCTATAAAAATTTGTAAGTGCCGGAATTTAATGCCAGTTTTGTTCATTAATAACCATTTGATTATGATAAAAGCCAAAAATATCATTTTACCAAACAAAATCAATCTGTTTTGATGCAAAGTAACGGAGGGCTGATATGGATTTTGTTTCGGTAAATCAAACAATACTGCATTACAAACTTACCGGGCAGTCGCAAGACATGCCGGTTCTGGTGTTCTCTAATTCACTGGGGACTGACTTTCGTATATGGGATGCTGTTGTTTCTGCTCTCTCGGACCAGTTTACCATCCTATGCTATGACAAACGCGGTCATGGTCTATCTGATCTTGCAAACCCACCCTATCGTATGGCGGATCATGTAGGCGATTTGGTCGCGCTTTTGGATCACTTTGGTTTTTCTAAAGTTGTCTTATGCGGATTGTCCGTTGGAGGTATGATCGCCCAAGGGGTGACGATTTCACGACCTGATCTCGTTGGCGCCTTGGTTCTTTGTGATACGGGCCATAAAATTGGAACGGCCGAGATGTGGCAGGAACGCATTGACGCGCTGGAAGAAGACGGGCTTGTATCAATGGTGGACACCGTAATGGAGCGCTGGTTTACAGAACCTTTCCGCCAGCCGGACAATCCATTATTTAGTGGGTGTGTTGCTATGTTGGCTCGGCAAAATGAACAGGGATATATTGGCACTTGTGCTGCTATTCGTGACACTGACTGGACTAAAAAAGTTCAGAGTGTCGATGTGCCAACTCTCTGTGTTGTTGGGGCGCGGGATTTGGCGACGCCGCCTGAACTTGTAAAAGAGCTGTCGACGTTAATTCCAAATGCAGAATACCGGGAAATAGCAGGATCGGGGCATATCCCTTGTGTCGAACAGCCACAAATTTTGATTGCCGAATTGAAAGATTTCTTCGTGAAAAATAAGATAGGGCAGATCGCAAATGGCTAAAGTGGATCTACATAACGAACGTTATCAAGCGGGCCGCGAGACACGCGAATCTGTTCTGGGGGAGGCTCATGTCGCTCGGGCTGAAGCGAATGTAACCGAGTTTGACAAACCTTTTCAGGATCTGATTACAGAGGGCGCCTGGGGCAGTGTTTGGTCGCGAGATCATTGGTCAAAGCGTGAACGCTCCATGGTTACGATCGCCCTGCTTGCAGGGCTTGGTCATATTGATGAATGTGCTATGCACGTACGGGCAGCCGAGAATACGGGTGCAACCCGTGACGATATTCGTGAGGCCATGTTGCATGTGGCTGTTTACGCAGGCGTTCCCGCTGCGAATTCGGCGATTAAAGTGATTAAAGACGTTTTCAAACAAATGGATGCTGAAAAAGCTGGAGGGCAAGAATGAGTAACGAAAAGCGAGCACAAGGCGCCTTTTTTCAGCGAGATAGGAACTGGCACGCCCCTGCCTATACGCCAACGTACAAAACCAGTGTCTTACGCTCTCCTCAAAAAGCGTTGTTATCGCTTGATAATAGCATAAGTGAAATGACGGGCCCTGTGTTTGGACATAATCAAATTGGTGAGCTTGATAATGACCTGATTTTAAATTTTTCCCAAAATGGTGAATTGCCCGTTGGCGAACGCATTATTGTTCATGGGCGCGTCATGGATGAGCGAGGGTTACCCGTCAAAGGGGCGCTGTTGGAACTCTGGCAAGCTAACGCCGGTGGGCGTTATCGGCATAAAAAGGAAACATACTTAGCACCGCTGGATCCAAATTTTGGCGGCTGTGGCCGGACCATTACTGATGACAACGGCGACTATCATTTTCGGACTATAAAACCGGGCCCTTATCCTTGGCCAAATGGTGTTAATGACTGGCGACCGGCTCACATTCATTTCTCAGTCTTCGGCGATGGTTTTGCCCAGCGCCTGATTACCCAAATGTACTTTGAAGGTGATCCACTTATCTGGAAATGCCCAATCGTGCAGACCATTCCAAGTGAAGAGGCTGTCCGTCAATTGATCGCACCACTTGATATGGGGAACACTATTCCAATGGATAGTCTAGCCTATAAGTTTGACATTGTTTTACGGGGGCGTCGCTCCACCATGTTCGATAATCGGCGGGAGGGGAACTGATGACGCAATCACTTAACTATTTTAAGGAAACGCCGTCGCAAACTGCAGGGCCTTACGTTCATATCGGGTGTACGCCGAATTTTTCAGGCCTTAACGGTGTGTTTAGCGAAGATCTGGGCGTGAAAATTCTCAATGATCAGGCTGAGGGCACGCGTATAACTGTTCGTGGTGTTGTCTATGATGGGAAAGGCGCACCGATTAAAGATGCGCTGGTAGAGATTTGGCAGGCAGACGCCAAAGGACTATTCAACAGCCCATCAGAAATCCGCGGAGCGGCAGATCCGAATTTTTCAGGATGGGGCCGGTGCCCAGGTGAAATGGAAAGCGGTGAGTTTGTTTTCGAAACAATTAAACCCGGCGTTGTCCCGTTCAAAGATGGTCGTCCGATGGCACCCCACATCACTTTCTGGATTGTTGCACGTGGCATTAATATCGGACTGCACACTCGCATGTATTTTCCAGAAGAAATTGATGCAAATGCGGCGGACCCGATTTTAAGCCGAATTGATCATAAAAGCAGAGTTCCCACACTCATCGCTACGCAAAATGGGAGCGAATATCGGTTTGATATTCATCTGCAAGGTGACAATGAAACAGTCTTTTTCGATATCTAAGAGCAAAAAATATTATGGCTAAATTTCAATCTTTAAAAGAGGCAGTATCAGATAACCTGAAAGATGGTGATACCGTTGCGTTTGAAGGATTTACACATCTTATTCCGCACGCTGCTGCGCATGAAGCCATTCGGCAAAATCGCAAAGGCCTGACGCTGGTTCGAATGACACCGGATGTTGTCTACGATCAGATGATCGGAATGGGAATGGTTGATAAAATCATCTTTTCATATGCGGGAAATCCGGGTGTTGGACTTCTTCGCCGGATGCGGGATGCTGTTGAAAATAAATGGCCAAAAGCACTAGAAATCGAAGAGCATTCTCATGCTGCTATGGCCAATGCCTATGAGGCTGGTGCAGCAGGTTTGCCATGCGCTGTATTTCGCGGCTACAAGGGCGCGGGCCTTAAAGATGTGAATAATAATATCCGGGAAGTGACATGCCCATTTACCGGTGAAAAGCTAGCGGCGGTTCCGTCTGTTCGTCCGGATGTGACTTTTATTCATGCGCAAAAAGCCAACAAACGCGGTGATATTCTTATTGAAGGCATTATCGGCGTTCAAAAGGAAGCCGTTTTGGCCGCCAAGCGCGCCGTGGTTACTGTAGAAGAAGTTGTAGACGACTTTGATGATGTGCATGTGAATGCCTGTATTCTGCCGCGTTGGGCCGTGACTTCTGTTTGTGTCGTTCCAGGCGGTGCACATCCGTCATATGCCCACGGTTACTATACCCGTGATAATGCGGCTTATGTGGAGTGGGACAAAATAGCAAGTGATCGAGGCTTGTTCCAAGAGTGGATGCAAAAAAATGTGCTGACTGTTGACGAGACCGTTTTCGAAAAACGTATTTCAGCATTGAAGGGAGCGGCATAATGGAAATTGATTTCACAACAGATGAAATGATGACAATTGCCGCTGCCCGCGCGCTCGGTAATGATGATATTTGCTTTGTGGGTATCGGTGCACCATCGGCTGCGTGTAATGTTGCACGCTTAACACATGCCCCAGACATCACCCTGATTTATGAAAGTGGTACAATCGGTACGGCACCAGATATTTTACCGCTTTCTATCGGAGATGGGGAACTATGCGATACTGCGGTTACGACCGTGTCTGTGCCTGAAATGTTCCGTTATTGGCTACAAGGAGGCCGCGTTACAGTTGGTTTCTTAGGCGCGGCACAACTGGACAGATTTGGCAATATTAATACAACTGTTATCGGCGATTATAACGCTCCGTCTATTCGTCTGCCGGGCGGCGGCGGCGCACCTGAAATCGCTTCATCCTGCGGTGAAATCTTCATTACTATGAAGCAGACACTGCGCGGAATGGTGGAGGTAGTGGATTTCTTTACGTCTTTTGGCCACGGAAGCGGCGGCACTGACCGCGCTGATTTGGGAATAACCACGAAAGGTCCGACTTTGTTGATTACGGACCTAGCTGTTTGGAGACCTGATCCAAAGACGAAAGAGTTCATCGTTCGCTCGCTTCATCCAGGCGTTACAAGGGATCATGTGCAAGACACTTGCGGGTGGCCGGTCAAATTTGCGGATGATCTGGGCGTAACCGATATTCCAACCGAATTAGAGCTTACGACACTGCGAGATTTAAAGGCACGCACGGAAGCTGCTCACGCAGTGGAGGTTGCTTGAGAATGGCAGTTGAATTTATCAAATGAGCGTTTCTGTGTTCAATCATCCATATCTTGCGGGCCTTCTTGGGAACGATAGCGTTTCTCGATACTTTGACGCTGAAATGGACATTCAAGCCATGCTGTCTTTTGAGGCTGCACTGGCGGAAGCTCAAGGGGTTACAGGTGCTATTCCTATCGCTGCCGTTGCACCTATTAAAACAGCGTGCCTCGAACTCGTTCCGGATATGGATCGCTTGAAAAGCGGTACGGCTAATGATGGGGTGGTTGTTCCTGAACTGGTTCGGCAGTTGAAAATATCTGTTTCAGATGAACATAAGGCATACGTTCATTTTGGGGCGACAAGTCAGGATGTGATCGATACGTCGTTAATGTTGCGTCTTAGAAGTTGTATCGAAATCATTGAGGAAACGCTTGAGCGGGTTGTCGTACAGATTGAGCAGTTAAATGAGAAATTTGGTGATCGCCAGTTGTTGGGGAGAACCCGTATGCAGCAGGCATTACCCATCACAGTCTCCCACCGGCTAGCAAATTGGCGCACACCGCTGACAAAGCAACTTGAGAAATTGAAGTCGGTAAAAGTGGCTCTACTGAATGTTCAGTTTGGCGGCCCAGTGGGAACACTGGATAATTTTCAAGAAGCGGGGCCAAAGATCCGCAGCAAGATGTCTGAATTATTAGGGCTAGGAGATCCGGGAGGCTGTTGGCATACCGACCGGACTTCAATCGTAGATTTTGCAAACTGGTTGTCTGTTTTAACCGGTGTTCTTGGAAAAATTGGAAAAGACATAACTCTTATGTCAATAAACGAAGTGAAGGAAATCTCACTTCGCGGAGGCGGTGGATCTTCTGCCATGCCACATAAACAAAATCCGATCAAAGCGGAAATGCTGGTAACACTTGGACAATTCAATGCCATGAATATGTCCGGCATGCATCAGGTCCTAAGTCATGAAAATGAACGCTCAGGCCAAAGCTGGACATTGGAGTGGATGCTATTACCGCAAATGGTAATGACGACGTCTACTTCATTAAGGTTGGCAGAAGAGCTACTAATTAAAATCGAGCGCATTGGTGATGATAATTTAAATTAAATAAAATATGTAACATATTAGTTTTGTTGTATTTTACCCTGTCATCTCTGATTTGGATTTTGGGATGAGTAAGGACGATCTGAAACCTCTAAAGGGGTCGCTCCGTTCTTTACTGCAGAAATATTTCGTGTTGCCATCCTTATCGCGTTCCCGGCGATACTGCTCTGGTTACCCTCGGTACTTAAAATTTATTGAATCCATTACCGTTTAGTTTGATGCTTTAAATAAATAACAAATTCTCAGTGGAGAATGTCATGCGTACTCAAGTCGTTATTGTTGGTGGTGGCCCCTCTGGCCTTCTTCTCTCGCAAATTCTGAATTTGAGAGGAATTGAATCTGTTCTGTTGGAGCGTCAAAGCGAGGCCCACGTTCTTGGGCGAATTCGGGCCGGTGTGCTGGAGCAGGGTTTGGTTGATATGCTCCGTGCGGCTGACGTTGGGGAACGTATGGACAAAGAAGGGATCGTTCATCATGGTTTTGATATTTCGTGTAACGGAGAGCGGCACCACATCAATTTGTCTGAGTTGACTGACGGCAAATCCGTCATGATTTACGGTCAAACTGAAGTAACTCATGATTTGTATGACGCACGCTGCAAGATGAACGGCAATGTCATTAATGAAGCAAAAAATGTTGCCCTGTTTGATCTTGAAACAGATCACCCGTCTGTTATTTACGAAAAAGATGGAAAATCCCATAAGATCGAATGTGATTTTGTTGCAGGGTGCGATGGATTTCATGGTGTTAGTAGAGGTTCAATCCCAACCAACATCTTGAGAGAATATGAGAAAGTATACCCTTTTGGCTGGCTAGGGATTCTATCTGAGACACCGCCGGTGTCAGATGAACTCATTTACAATCAACATGATCACGGCTTTGCCCTTTGCTCTATGCGGAACGCGAATTTAAGCCGTTACTATATTCAATGTTCGTTAGAGGATAAAGTTGAAGATTGGTCGGATGAGCGTTTCTGGGAAGAGCTTAAAACTAGGCTCCCTGAAGACGCGGCCAAAAGTCTTGTAACTGGTCCGTCGATTGAGAAAAGTATAGCACCACTCCGCTCTTTCGTGTCGGAGCCTATGAGTTATGGTCGATTGTTCCTTGCTGGGGACGCGGCTCATATCGTCCCGCCAACCGGCGCGAAAGGCCTCAACCTTGCGGCATCGGATATTCATTATTTGTCCAGTGCCCTAATTGAATTTTACAGCAATGGAAATGAACGATCACTGAAAATTTATTCTGAAACAGCGCTCAAACGCGTATGGAAAGCAATGCGTTTCTCTTGGTCAATGACGATGATGCTACACAAATTCCCAGAAAATGAAGGCTTCGGTGATCGTATGCAGAGAACCGAGCTTGAGTATCTGTTTTCATCAAAGGCAGCTCAAACATCCTTAGCGGAAAATTATGTAGGCTTGCCTTACTAATTTTTAGGAAATCGCTTTGTCGACCGGAACGCATCCAATCAAAATCCGATCGATTTTACCTTTCTGGTTTTCCAATGGAAAGGCAAGCCGGCACCAAATTGTCTTGTTATAGTTGGAAGTGATCGTCGAGTGCTCTGAATAAAATGGAGTCTTTGTTTGAACTAAAGCTGGGTATTGGAGCATCGAGAGGTCTTTTGTTCCACTAACAAACTCGCTTAGCCATTTGCCGGTCATCTCGCGCCCATATCTTTGCGCAACAACTGACCCGTAAACCCGATACCTAAAATCTGTGCAGTCAGAGTTAGGTTCTAGCAATAAAACATACCCCATCGCTTTGTTAAAATGCATTGGATCAATGAAATCGTAGCGTGCTACGTCTCTATCTCCCCGCAGTCGTTGCCAATAGTCCCAAAGGATCTGGTGCGGTTCCAATGAAAATGCGTTTCTCGAAATCGTGCGTGGTTCTATGGTTGTGGCCACCAGCTCATTTATATCTGGCGCATCTAATCAGAGGCACAAATTTTCCCGTTAAAAAATTGAAAAGGCATAAATTAAGAACTCTTCATGGATGGAGGCTTTTATGACCTCCTATTTTACAGAGTACAAAGTGAATTTATTACTAAATAAGTATTAAATGTTACTGTGATTTTCCCCAACGTTATTATGGCCTTGTAATGCTTGATTTTATCGGCATATTCTTGTGTTCATTTTCCATTTAGCTTCGTAGTGAGCCCGCCAATATTTAAGGATCCGGTATGAAATCTGATTCGTCTCAGAAAGCACTCGATTATCACGAATTTCCAAAACCCGGAAAACTGACGATTACGCCAACAAAGCCGATGGAAACTCAGGCGGATTTGGCGCTTGCCTATTCCCCAGGTGTTGCACACCCATGCCTTGCTATTAGAGATGACCCTAATGAAGCTGCTAAATATACAGCGCGGGGGAACCTGGTAGGAGTCATCACAAACGGTACTGCGGTTTTGGGATTAGGGCCCATTGGCCCGCTAGCATCAAAACCAGTGATGGAAGGTAAAGCAGTTCTTTTTAAAAAATTCGCGGGTGTGGATGTTTTTGATATTGAATTGGATGAAAGAGATCCAGAAAAACTGGTTGATATTATCGCGGCGATGGAGCCAACGTTTGGTGGTATAAATTTAGAAGATATTAAAGCACCTGAGTGCTTTATTGTCGAAAAGCTCTGCCGCGAACGTATGAATATACCTGTCTTTCACGATGATCAGCATGGGACTGCCATTTGTGTGGCTGCGGCTGTATACAATGCGTTGCGTGTTGTTGAAAAAGACATCAAGGATGTTCGCTTGGCGGCTTGCGGTGCAGGTGCTGCGGCCCTTGCATGTCTACGTCTTCTCGTGAGCCTTGGTCTTCCAAAAGAGAATATTATTGTGAGCGACATCCATGGTGTGGTCTATGAAGGCCGTGAAGTGGAAATGGATCCTTATAAATCTGATTTCGCAGTTAAAACGGACAAACGTGTCTTGGCCGAGGCTGTCGATGGGGCTGATATATTCCTGGGTTGTTCTGGACCGGGGGCACTTACCAAGGAAATGGTTGTCACAATGGCTGACAAACCAATTATTATGGCACTTGCCAACCCAACACCTGAAATCTCACCTGAGGATGCTAGAAGTGTTCGCCCAGACGCTATCATCGCAACGGGGCGTTCAGATTATCCAAATCAGGTAAATAACGTTCTTTGTTTCCCATACTTGTTCCGCGGTGCGCTGGATGTTGGTGCAACGGAAATTAACGAAGCAATGAAGATGGCTGCCGTTAAGGCTATTGCCGATCTTGCAATGGCGGAGCAGTCAGACATCGTTGCAAAGGCGTATGGGGGCGCACAACAAACCTTTGGCCCGGAATATCTAATCCCGACGCCTTTTGATCCGCGCTTGTATGTGGAGGTCTCGTATGCAGTTGCGAAAGCTGCGACAGAAAGTGGCGTTGCAAGCCGGCCAGTTCCAGATTTAGATGCCTATCACGAACAGCTCTCCAACTTCATATATAGAACACGTTTTATCATGAAACCGCTGTTTGATAGTGCACGTGCTGAGAAAATGCGGGTTGCCTACGCAGAGGGCGAAGAGGAGCGCGTCCTCTCCGCAGTACAGATTGTCGTTGATGACGGACTTGCCGCACCGATTTTGGTTGGCCGCCGGAAAGTCATCGAATTCCGCATTGATAAGATGGGATTACGCCTTAAGGAAGGGCGTGATTATGAAATTGTCGATCCTGAAGATGATCCTCGATATCGGGAGTACTGGCAAACATATCATTCGATCCGCGAACGGGATGGTGTTGACCCGGAGACAGCCCGTGCGCATGTTCGCACGAGCACAACGGTTATCGCGGCTCTCATGGTCCATCTGGGGCACGCAGACGCACTTGTTTGCGGAACTTATGGAAAATATAGTAAGCATTTCCAACGTGTCTCTGGAATTATTTCGCTCCGCGAGGGGGTGCGATATGCCTCAGCCTTGCATCTGGTTATCTTACAAGGCCGCCCCTTGTTCTTCTCTGACACTCAGGTTCGCGAGCATCATAGCGCCGAAGAACTTGCAGAACTTACAATATTGGCAGCCGATGAAGTTCGCCGATTTGGTATCGAGCCAAAAGCTGCGCTAATTTCCCATTCAAATTTCGGGGCATCGGATATTCCATCGGCGAAACGCGCCAAAGAAGCGCTGGAAATCATTCGCGCGTTAGCACCGGAACTTGAAGTCGAAGGGGAGATGAAAGCTGATACAGCTTTGGTTCCGGAAATCAGGGAAGCACTATTTCCAAATTCCAAAATGAAGGGTTCAGCGAATTTGCTGATCATGCCTGACCTTGACTCAGCAAATATCGGTTACAATATTGCTAAAAGCCTTGGTAACGGTATCGCTGTCGGACCTATTCTCATCGGTATGGAGAAATCTGTACATATTACAGTGCCCTCTGTTACAGTTCGAGGCCTCGTAAACATCACGGCGATTGCCGCAGTGGATGCACAATGCCATAAATCGGGTGTGATGATCCCAGGACCAGTGTCTCGAAAAAGAACCTATTAAGGTGTGAGGTATGTCTGAAGTGCCGGAGACAGAACCATTGGACAAGGCGCCACTTTCTATCCGGGAAGAGGAAGACGCTGTCTATGGGTTGAATGATGATACTGTTCAGCAAATTCGGGAATATTTGGACCAAAATAATGTCAATGAGATCCGCCAACAAATAGCGGAATTACACTCCGCTGATATTGCGGATTTGATCGAACATCTGAGACCCAAGCATCGGTCAAAATTATTGCTGATCGCCGATGATTTGGTTGAGGCTGACGTTTATTCCGATCTTGATGATACGGTTCGAGAAGATCTTGTCGATGAGATGGAAACCGCAGAGATTGCGGAGCTTGTTAATGAGCTGGAACTTGATGATGCCATCGATGTTCTAGATGATCTTGAAAAAGACGAACAGCAAGATGTTCTGAATGAATTACCCGCTGAAAATCGATTGGTTATTGAAGAAGGCCTGTCTTATCAAGAGGATACGGCTGGCCGTCTCATGCAGCGTGACTTGGTCGCTGTGCCCGAGTACTGGGATATTGGGCAGACCATCGACTATTTACGCGAAGCAGAGGGACTGCCCAAGGATTTCTATGAGATCTTTGTCGTCGATCCGCGGCATCACCCGATCGGTACATTGCCGCTTGATCATGCAATGTGCAGTCGCCCAAATGTCCCAGTAAGTGAAGTTATGCATAGAGAGCAGAAACTTATTCCTGTTGGCATGGATCAGGAAGAAGTTGCATATTTGTTCCAACAATATCGTTTGTCATCTGCAGCTGTCGTAAACGAAAGTGGCGCTTTAATTGGAATGATTACCGTTGATGATGTCGTTGACGTGATTAGCGAAGAGGCTGAAGAAGATATCCTGCGACTTGGCGGTGTGTCAGAAGACGACTTATTTGGCTCTATTCTGGAGACAGCACGCACGCGTTTTACCTGGCTGCTCGTGAATTTGTTTACGGCAATTCTCGCATCCGTTGCCATTAGCTTTTTTGACGCTGCGATGGAAAAAGTCATAGCACTTGCTGTTCTGATGCCAATTGTTGCAAGTATGGGCGGAAATGCCGGAACACAAACGTTGACAGTTGCTGTACGGGCCATCGCGACCCGAGAGCTTACTGCCAGTAATATGACTGTGATATTGCGAAAAGAAGCATTAGTGGCATTCATAAACGGGTGCATTTTTGCAATACTTATTGGGCTCGTGTCTTGGGTTTGGTTTGGGGATGCCGATATTGGGTGGGTTATTGCCTTGGCCATGGTTGTAAATATGTTGGTCGCAGGTATCGCGGGCATGGTGATCCCCATCACCTTGGAGCGACATGATATAGATCCAGCAATTGCCTCTAGTGTTTTCGTGACAACCATTACCGATATTATTGGATTTGTCGCTTTTCTCGGAATTGCATCAGCTGTCCTTCTCTAGTGAGCCCATTCTAGATTTTGAAGTTCAGATTTTAACGGTTTCCATTTATGGCTACTTGCAAAAAGCCGGAAAGAACGGATTAATTCGTTGTCTGTGTCACCATGCCAACTAAGGCCAAAATTCCGGGATATATTCACATTATCAACTGAAATCAGCTTAATTCCCGGAGATAAAAGAATATCGGGGATCATACAAAATCCCAGACCAGCTGCGACAAGTGCTTGAGCTTTGTGATCCTCATCTGTGCGGAATACGATGTGGGGGTTTACGCCTCCACGTGCAAAGGTCCTTGTTACTTCCGTTTCAGTAAGGCAATGGCTGCGGTGGATGAAATCCTGCCGTTCTAATTGCTGCATGGTCACGGACGATCTGCCTGCGAAGGGATGAGAAGCGGCCATTGCAAGTAGGCATTTTGTCGTGAAAAGGCGCTCATATTCTGATTTGCGAGGCATCGTCGGCGGTGTGGATATGGCCACATCGATGCGTTTATCGTCAAGCCAGCTTTCTAACTGTTCCGATGTCCCTTCTTTTAGCGCGATTTGTACTGCTGAATGACTTTTCCTGTAGTCCGCAAGGAGTGTGGTGATCTGCTCAATTGGTAGAATACGATGGAATCCTAGTTGCAACCTAAGGGCAGGCTTGTTGCCATGAGCCTCCTGTTTGGCGGCATTGCATTCATAAATAATTGTGCGGGCTCTTGGTAGAAATCGTAACCCGACTTCCGTCAGCGTGGTGTTTCTTTTACTTCGATTGAAAAGCTGGGCTCCAAGTTCGGTCTCAAGTTTTTTTATGCCAGCGGACAAAGTGGGTTGGCTGACGAAAACCCGTTCGGCAGCCCGGGAAAAATTTCGTGTTTCGGCGATGGCAAGAAAATAACGAAGTTGATAAATATCCATAACGATAGACAGTATCAATGATTATCATCGAAATAAATGATTTTATCTATAGGTCAGTATTTTGTAGTATCGGAAAAAATGATTGGAGAAGAAAATGCCATACGAAACACTCGATTTTGACCTTCAAGGAAACGTTGCCATAATTCGAATGAACCGTCCCGAAAGTGCTAATGCGCTTAACCGGAAGATGGGCATGGAATTGATGGAAGTTTCCATTGAGTGCGATGAAAATCCAGAAATTCGAGCCGTAATTTTTACCGGCGCCGGTAGATTCTTTTCAGCTGGTGGTGATTTGGCCGCTTTTGCAGATGCAGGTGAGAGCATGTCAAAGCTTCTCAAAGAACTCACGATCTATTTGCACGCAGCTCTATCTCGCTTCGCAAGAATGGATGCGCCGTTGATTTTAGCGATCAATGGCGTCGCAGCAGGTGCTGGCTTCAGTATGGCGTGCTGTGGTGATCTTTCACTAGCATCTGCGGATGCTAAATTCACAATGGCCTATACGAAAGCAGCCTTGGTGCCTGATGGGAGTTCGACATATTATGTCGCTCGTCATATTGGTCTTCGCAGAACACAGGAACTGATGCTTACCAATCGCGTTTTGACGGCGGATGAGGCATTAGACTGGGGACTTGTAAATAGGGTAGTTCCTGCGGATAAATTGGTGGATGAGGCGATGGAGCTTGCGCAGCAACTTGCGGCAGGGCCTACTAAGACATATGGGATGGTGAAAGATCTTTTGCTGAATACGTTTAGTGATACGCTTGAAACTCAGATGGAATTGGAAGCGCGAGGTATTGCCTCTTCTGCGGTAACCGAGGATGGCCGTGAGGGTATTCAGGCGTTTTTGGAAAAACGGGCACCTTCCTTTAAGGGAAAATAACTCATGACGGATTTACAATCGAAAAATCCGGATTTTGATCGAGTTGTCAGAGATAGTTTCTCTCGGCAACCTTTTATGGCATTTGTTGGAGCTAAGATTGAAGATCTAAGCCCCGGAATTTGTACTCTGACAATGGCACGAAGAGAAGAATTAACGCAGCAGCATGGCTTTTTTCATGGGGGAATGGTTGGATCCTTGCTGGATTCTGCTGCTGGATATGCAGCGTTCTCACTCTATCCAGAAAACAGCACTGTTTTGACCGTAGACATGAAAGTGAATTTTCTGAATCCTGCAAATGGAACGTCACTGCGAGCGACAGCTTCTGTCATAAACGTGGGAGACAAGATATATCACCTTAAAGGGGACGTGTATTCTATCTCTGAAGGCGAGGAAACCCATTGTATGACAGGTGTCTTTACAATGATGTGTTTGCTTGGGATGTCTGATGCACCAAATTTGGGTCGGATAAAGGGAGCTGTGTAATGCGAGAAGCAACTGAAGAAATTCTCGAAGAAATTACGCCAGAATTTGATGTTAAGAATTTCATGCACCATCTTGGTGTTGAACTGGTTTCAAACGATACCGGTGTCTGTGAAATGAGACTTCAATATCAGGACACTCTTTCTGTGGCTGAAGGGGTGTTTCATGTAGGTGTCATTGGCGCCATAGGGGATATAGCTGTATCCGCTGCAGCAAAATCGGCAGCGCGGGGTGATGGCAAGCTAGAATTGGCTGAGAAAAAATTGAATATATTTGCGCCAGCTAAAGGCGATCACCTGATTGCGAAAGCAAAAGTAATTAAATCAGGAAGAACGCTGACGGTAGTTGAAGCAAATATTTACGTCTTGAATGGATCAACATGTAGTCAATGTGCGATGGCATTGGTTACCTTGATCTCAGAATAATCACTTGGACGAAGAAAAGGATCTTCTATGTCTACTATTCAATATCCCAGCCTGAATTTTGATTTGGGTGAAACTGCGGACATGCTTCGTGAAAGCGTCGCCAGTTTTGCCGCTGCTGAAATTGCACCGCGTGCCGCTGAAATAGATGCGACCAATCTTTTCCCGGCAGATCTTTGGCAAAAAATGGGTGATCTTGGGTTGCTTGGAATGACCGTTGAAGAAGAATACGGTGGAACGGGCCTTGGTTACCTTGAGCACTGCATCGCTGTTGAGGAAATTAGTCGCGCTTCAGCTTCCGTTGGATTGTCATATGGCGCGCATTCAAATCTGTGCGTAAATCAGATCCGTCGTAATGGTACAGAAGCACAAAAGCAAAAATATTTGGCGAAATTGATTTCTGGTGAACATGTAGGAGCGCTCGCCATGAGTGAGCCTGGAGCTGGTTCTGATGTGGTTTCCATGCGCCTGAAAGCGGAGAAAAAAGGCGATCGTTATGTTTTGAACGGGAACAAGTTCTGGATTACAAACGGTCCGGATGCAGATGTTCTTGTTGTTTATGCTAAAACGGATCCTGAAGCAGGCCCACGCGGCATTACTGCCTTCATAATAGAAAAAGATTTCAAAGGTTTCTCAACAGCACAAAAACTGGACAAGCTCGGTATGCGAGGATCAAACACTTGTGAGCTGGTGTTTGAAGATTGTGAAGTACCTGAAGAAAATATTCTGGGCCCACTTAACGGAGGCGTCCGTATTTTGATGAGTGGTCTAGATTACGAGCGTGTTGTGCTTTCTGCTGGCCCTCTTGGCATTATGAATGCTTGCATGGATGTGGTTATCCCGTACATTCACGAGCGGGAACAGTTTGGTCAGGCCATCGGTACTTTCCAATTGATGCAGGGTAAAGTTGCCGACATGTATTCAACAATGAACGCGTGTAAAGCCTATGTTTATACGGTTGCAAAAGCATGTGATCGGGGTGAGACCGCGCGTAAAGATGCAGCTGGTGTGATTTTGTATGCGGCTGAAAAAGCAACATGGATGGCACTGGAGGCTATTCAAGCGCTAGGCGGAAATGGTTATATAAACGAATTTCCTACAGGCCGCTTGCTGCGGGACGCAAAACTTTATGAAATCGGCGCTGGTACAAGCGAAATCCGGCGGATGCTCATTGGCCGCGAACTGTTTAACGAAACAGCGTAATTTTATGTGATGTAGTGACACTAACCACTGCTTTTTGAATAATGGAGAATAAGAAAATGAGTGACGATCCTATTGTCATCGTAGGTATGGCTCGGACCCCAATGGGTGGTTTTCAGGGCGATTTGGCTGACGTAAAAGCGCCTGTCCTTGGCTCTATCGCGATAGAAGAGGCGATGAAACGCGCGGGCGTTGAAGGTTCTGATATTGATGAGGTTATCATGGGCTGCGTTTTGCCTGCGGGTCTTGGTCAGGCACCTGCTCGCCAAGCATCTTTCGGTGCGGGTATTCCGGACAGCGTTGGCTGTACAACAGTAAACAAAATGTGTGGTTCCGGCATGCGTGCGGCTATGTATGCGCATGACGCCATTGTTGCGGGCAGTGCAGACATTATGGTTGCTGGTGGGTTTGAGAGCATGACCAATGCACCGTACGTTCTGCCAAAAGTGCGTGAAGGCTTACGCCTCGGTCACGCGCAGATGAAAGATCATATGTTCTTGGACGGACTGGAAGACGCTTACGAAGAAGGTCGTTTGATGGGCTCCTTTGCTGAAGAAACAGCGGGCCTTTATCAGTTTACACGTGAAGCTCAGGACGCATATGCGATCGAGTCTCTGGCACGTGCAAAAAGAGCGACTGAAGGCGGTAATTTTGCAGATGAAATTGCTCCGGTTACTATCAAAACTCGCAAAGGCGAGATTGTCATCGATAAGGACGAACAGCCACTTAAGGGCAATCCGGAAAAAATTCCGACATTACGTCCTGCTTTTGCTAAAGACGGTACAGTTACGGCAGCAAACGCGTCTTCCATCTCTGATGGCGGTGCTGCTCTTATTTTGATGAAACAGTCTGAAGCTGAAAAACGTGGCCTTAAGCCTATCGCTAAATTCTTGGCGCATTCAACACATGCTCGTAAACCATCAGAATTTACTTTGGCGCCAATCGATGCAATCCGTAAAGTTATGGATAAAGTCGAGTGGACAAAAGACGATGTTGATCTGTTCGAAATCAATGAAGCATTCGCAGTTGTTGCCATGGCTGCGATGAAAGATCTCGGTCTAGATCACGACAAGGTAAACGTTCACGGAGGCGCTTGTGCTCTTGGTCATCCAGTGGGTGCATCTGGTGCGCGTATTGTTGTGACATTGCTTAATGCTTTGAGACAATACGGTAAAACACGCGGCGTTGCGGCGCTTTGTATTGGTGGCGGAGAAGCGACGGCTATGGCTGTTGAACTCGTCAACTAAGACTAAAATAGTGCCAGACGGTAAGGATATAAGAAGATGATCTTGAACGAAGAACAGACCATGGTTCGCGATATGGCTCGCGAGTTTGCGGCCAATCGTCTGGCACCTAATAGCGTCCAATGGGAGAGCGATGCCGCTATTCCAAAAGACGTATTTGATGAAATGGGCGCGCTTGGCCTTATGGGCATGACTGTTCCAGAAAACTACGGCGGTGCTGAAACAGATTTTATCTCCTATGCGCTAGCCTTGATGGAAATCGCCGGTGGGGACGGGGCCGTCTCGACGGTGATGAGTGTAAATAACTCGCCCTGCTGTGCAGCCCTTCTTAAAGACGGTACAGAAGAGCAGAAACAGACGTATCTTGTTCCGCTTGCTAAAGGTGAAATGATAGGCGCTTTTTGCCTGACAGAACCGCAAGCTGGCTCAGATGCTTCTGCGCTTCGCACGAAAGCTGTGAAAGACGGGGATGAATATGTCATCAACGGGACAAAACAGTTTATTACATCCGGAAAAATTGGCGGCGTTGCTCTGGTATTTGCCGTAACCGATCCGGATGCTGGGAAAAGGGGTATTAGCTGTTTTATCGTGCCAACAGATGCCGAAGGTTATCGGATTGCATCGACTGAAAACAAGTTAGGCCAAAAAGCATCGGACACTTGTCAGATCGTATTTGAAGATGTGAGAGTTCACGCTTCCTCTATGCTGGGCGCCGAAGGTGCTGGCTATCGTATTGCTCTCGCTAATTTGGAAACGGGACGTATCGGCATTGGGGCCCAAAGTGTTGGTATGGCCTATGCAGCGCTTAACCATGCGATTGAATATGCGAAAGAGCGTCAGTCATTTGGACAAGCAATCATAGTTCATCAAGCAGTTGGATTTCGTTTGGCCGACATGGCGACGAAAGTCGAAGTCGCAAGACAAATGGTGCTGCACGCAGCCTCATTAAAAGACGCTGGTATACCGTGTCTGACCGAAGCAAGTATGGCTAAATTATTTGCCTCCGAAATGGCTGAAGAAGTCTGTTCTGGCGCTATTCAAACGCTCGGCGGAAACGGATTTATCGCTGACTATCCTGTTGAGAAAATTTACCGGGACGTTCGAGTTTGCCAGATTTACGAAGGTACATCCGATATTCAGAAAATGGTTATTGCTAGAAATCTGGCAGCTTAAAATTGACGTTGGGTACAACGTGACGAACTGGATTAAATAGGCGGCTGATAAGAACCGCAGAAAATTAAGGGAAACAGTATGAGCGAACCTATTGAGTTCTTTTTTGAATATGTATCGCCGTTTGCGTATATCGCGGCTAAGCAAATTGAAGAGGTTGGAGCGAAGCACGGCCGTGAGGTCGTTTGGCGTCCTATCGGACTTGGTCATGTATGGAAAGCAATCGGTGCAAGTAATCCAACATCGCTTCCTCAGAAATCCAATTATATTATGATGGATTCTACCCGTTCGGCAAGACTAGCCGGCATCCCCATTACGCAACCTGCAGTCTTTCCAGTAGATGCAAAGCTGGCGCGTCTTGCTTTTTATAGTCTGGCGAAAACGGACACGGAACTTGCGAAGAAATTTGCTAATGGTGTCTTCGATATTTTCTGGGCAAAAGGCGAAGAAATTACAACACTTGAGCATTTGACTGATCTGGCAGCTGCATTAGGTCTGGATGCTGATGTGCTAACAGCTGCGTTGGAAGATCAGGATGCGAAAGCGGCAATGATTGAATCTACAAACGCAGCCGTTGAAAGCGGTGCGTTCGGTATGCCTTGGTTCAAGGTTGGAGAGCAAGTGTTTTGGGGCGCGGATCGCGTGTCCCATATTGATCAATATCTTGCAGATAAAGCCACTAAAGGCTGATGGAATAATCTCCGGCCCTCATGATAAGGGCCGGAAAACTTTGGCAGATTTCTAGAATAAGAAATATCCGCCATCAATAAGGAAAGTATCGCCCGTATGATACGAGCTGGCATTGGACATAATATAGACTGCGATACCACCGAAGTCGTCGGGATTGCCCCAGCGACCGGTGGGAATGCGTGGCTTCACATTGTCCGAAAACTTAGACCAGTTAAACATGGGCTCAGTCATGGCCGTTTCGATCCAGCCCGGAAGGATGGAGTTCGCTGTGATGCCTTTTCCAGCAAACTCAACAGCGATGGCGTTCATCATGGAGATCAGTCCGCCTTTGGTGGCCGCGTAATGCTCATTGCGCGCAGCACCGGAGATGGCAGCAAGACTGGCGGTACCAACGAGGCGCCCACCAGGGTCGCCCGCTTTGCCGCGTTCTGCCATGTGGCGAGCGGCTTCTTGAAGCGTGTAAAAAGCGCCGTCCATGTTAACGCCCATAACACGTTGCCATTCAGGATCGTCGATATCCAGGAAAGACCGCCCGTCAGAGGTTACGCCAGCATTGGCAAAACAGCCATCAACTCGACCGAAAGTAGACAGAGTTTCAGCGAAGCTGTCTTTGACTTCCTGTTGATCCCCAACATTACAAGTGAGCGCCGAAACTTTGGTGCCAAATGGCTTCAATTCTTCAAGGGCAGCAGCATTTTTTGCTTCATTCGTTCCCCAAATACATACATCACCACTAGCTTCGGCAATGGCCTTCGCCATACCAAGGCCAATTCCGCCGTTACCACCGGTGATGAGAGCGACCTTACCTGTGAGGTCAAACGCTTTATAGGCCATTCGTGGCTCCTTTATTTTATTCTGCGTGTGCGTCGATGGGTATCACAAAGCCATCCTTGCGCCAAGGATTTGATCTCCGAATTTTACAATATGCCGATATTTCGGTGCACTACAATTTTCATTTCTGCAAAGAGGAAATTTGCGTAAATGCCAGTTTTAAAAAGCAATCTGAATACTCGAAGCGACGAGTTTAAGGCCAATGCCGCTCATATGGAGGGGCTTGTGGCTGACTTGCGCGACAAAGTGTCAACGATCAAAAAAGGGGGCGGCGAGCGTGCCAGAGACAAACATCTGTCTCGCGGTAAACTGCTCCCTCGTGAACGCGTACGTAAATTATTGGATCCCGGATCACCCTTTCTGGAACTCAGTCAGATGGCTGCGTGGGAAATGTATACAGGTGATATTAATGCGGCGGGTATCATTACCGGCATTGGTCGCGTTGCCGGCCGGGAATGTATGATTGTCTGCAATGATGCGACAGTTAAAGGGGGAACCTACTACCCCATGACTGTGAAGAAGCATCTTCGTGCGCAGGAAGTTGCAGAACAAAATAATCTACCCTGTATTTATCTGGTAGATTCCGGAGGGGCAAACCTTCCAAACCAGCAAGATGTATTTCCCGATCGTGAACATTTTGGCCGCATTTTCTACAATCAGGCCAACATGTCAGCCAAAGGCATTCCGCAAATTGCTGTCGTCATGGGATCTTGTACCGCAGGTGGTGCATATGTGCCGGCTATGTCCGACGAAAGCATCATTGTTCGTAATCAGGGCACCATCTTTCTTGCGGGTCCTCCTTTGGTGAAAGCTGCAACAGGTGAAGTAGTGTCAGCCGAAGACCTTGGCGGCGCGGATGTACATTCTAGAACTTCTGGAGTGACTGATCATTATGCTGAGAATGACCTTCATGCGCTGGAAATAGCGCGCAACATTGTTGCATCGCTAAATCGCCCAAAGCCGATGCCGTTAGACATTAGAACGCCGGTTGAACCCCTCTACGATCCTAAGGAAATTTACGGGCTTATCCCGCAAGATACACGCCAGCCTTTTGATGTGCGTGAAGTGATTGCCCGCCTAGTCGATGGGTCAGAATTTGACGAGTTTAAGAAACTCTACGGAACGACTCTTGTAACTGGATTTGCACATATTTACGGCTATCCGGTCGGTATTATTGCGAATAACGGTATTCTTTTCTCTGAATCCGCACAAAAAGGAGCTCACTTTATCGAGCTGTGCTGCCAGAGAAATATTCCGTTAGTGTTCTTGCAGAACATAACAGGATTCATGGTTGGTCAGAAGTATGAGAGCGGCGGGATTGCCAAAGATGGTGCAAAGCTGGTGACCGCAGTTGCTACAGCAAAAGTTCCTAAATTCACTATGATTTTCGGGGGATCTTTTGGTGCTGGTAACTATGGTATGTGCGGCCGGGCTTATAGCCCACGTATGCTCTGGATGTGGCCAAACTCTCGCATTTCAGTGATGGGCGGTGAGCAAGCTGCCTCTGTTCTTGCAACAGTTAAGCGCGATGGTATGGAATCGCGCGGAGAAACCTGGAGTGCAGAAGACGAAGCGGCGTTTAAAGCACCAATTGAAGAACAATATGAAAAAGAAGGTCATCCTTATTTTTCAAGTGCACGTGTCTGGGATGATGGCATCATTGACCCAACTGATAGCCGCCGGGTACTCGGCCTGGCAATTTCCGCATCATTGAATGCACCGATTGAGCCGACCAAATTTGGTCTCTTTAGAATGTAGGGGAAAAGATATGAGTGAAGAATCAGCAGTATTGCATTTCTCAAATGAAGGAATTGCCACCGTAACTTTGAACCGCCCAGAACTTCATAACGCATTTGATGAAGAACTGATTGAGCGTCTCGGCGACATTTTTGAAGATGTCGGACATCAAGAGGGTGTTAGGGCTGTCGTTGTTGCTGCAGCCGGTAAAAGCTATTGTGCGGGTGCAGACCTTAACTGGATGAAGCGGGCCGCGGGATTTACCGAAGAAGACAACCGTGAAGATGCGAAGGCGCTTGGCCGCATGCTCAAAAACTTGCAGAACATACCAAAGCCGACAATTGCCTTGGTGCAAGGCGCTGCATATGGCGGTGGTTTGGGGCTGGTGGCCGCATGTGATATTGCAATTGGTGTCAAGTCAGCCAAATTCTGCCTATCAGAAGTTAAACTCGGCCTATTACCAGCAGTTATTTCACCGTACGTGGTTGAGGCAATGGGTGTTCGGGCTTGCCGCCGGTATTTTCTAACTGCAGAGGTTTTTGACGCTGAAACGGCACATCATTACGGGTTACTACATGAACTGGTTGACGATGTTCATGATCTTGCTCATGCCAGAGATGCAATTCTGAAGCAGGTCATGGCAAATGCTCCGGGCGCAATGGCAGATTCAAAAGATCTTATTTATACAGTAGCCAACCTTCCGATCGATCAGGATTTGATTTCCGTTACGGCAAGTCGTATCGCTGCGCGCCGTAAAACGGATGAGGGTAAAGAGGGCATTACTGCCTTTTTAGAAAAGCGTAAAGCTACTTGGAACAAAACTTAATTAGGGTGGACTAACTGGTGTTTGAAAAAATACTTATTGCTAATCGCGGTGAAATTGCTTGCCGGGTTATAGATACCGCCCGAAAATTGGGTGTAAAAACTGTCGCAGTTTACTCTGAGGCGGATGCCAATGCGCGTCACGTACAAATGGCTGATGAAGCTGTCCTGCTTGGGCCCGCCGAAGTGTCTTTGAGTTACTTGAAGGCGGACAGCATACTTGAGCTGGCAAAGAAGACTGGCGCACAGGCAATCCACCCGGGTTACGGGTTCTTGTCTGAAAATGCAGGCTTTGCAGAAAAATGCGCTGCTGAGGGAGTGGTCTTCATTGGGCCGCCAGCCGATGCCATTCGTGCAATGGGCCTTAAAGACGCAGCTAAAGCTATGATGATAGAGGCCGGCGTACCTGTTGTGCCTGGCTATCACAGTGAAGGCCAAGATCCAGCTATGCTTGCTGAAGAAGCACTGAAAATTGGCTATCCTGTTCTCATCAAAGCAGTTGCGGGTGGCGGCGGTAAAGGAATGCGCCGTGTTGATAGTGCAACTGAGTTTCCAGTTGCGTTAGCTGGGGCACAGCGAGAAGGAGAAAGCGCCTTTGGTGATGGCCGGGTATTAATCGAGAAATTCCTGACCAAATCGCGTCATATTGAAATTCAGGTATTTGCTGATAGTCATGGTAACGCGGTTCATCTGTTCGAGCGCGATTGTTCTTTGCAGCGTCGTCATCAGAAAGTAATCGAAGAAGCACCCGCACCGGATATGTCGGAAGCTATGCGTGAAGCTATGGGTGCCGCTGCAGTTGCTGCAGCCAAAGCCATCAAATATGAAGGCGCGGGTACAGTTGAATTCATTGTTGATGTGACTGATGGCCTAAAAGAAGATGGCTTCTATTTCATGGAAATGAATACGAGGCTGCAAGTAGAACATCCTGTAACTGAACTGATTACGGGACAAGATCTGGTGCAGTGGCAGTTGGTCGTAGCATCTGGTGGTTCTTTGCCGCTAACCCAAGATGAGCTTTCTATTTCAGGGCACTCTATTGAAGTTCGCCTTTACGCTGAAGACCCTCACAATGATTTCCTACCAGCTACAGGGCCTCTATTAAGATTGCGTCCACCGCCAGAGGAAAATGGTGTGCGTGTGGACACAGGTGTTCGTGAAGGTGATGTGGTTAGTCCATTCTATGATCCAATGATCGCCAAACTCATTGTATGGGACGAAAATCGCGACGCGGCTCTTCGGAAACTTCAATCTGCTCTCGGTGAATATCAAGTCGCTGGACTTGTAACCAATCTGGAGTTCTTGAAGAATATAGCTGGGCATGAAGCGTTTGCTGCAAGAGATCTGGATACTGGTTTTATTGAACGCTTTCGAGATGATCTGATACCTGAAAAACCACCGGTCACAGATAAGCATTTGGCACTTGCGGTTCTTCATTTGGAAGTCAGCGCAGAAGCATCAAATGCGAAGAGAGCAAAAAACAGTTCTGATCCATATTCTCCGTGGAATGACGTCACGGCTTGGCGCCTTAATGACCGGGCTCATCATGATTATACCTTCGAAGGTATTGACGATGAAATCTCTGTAAGCGTCTCTCATATAGACGGGCGGTATGTCATCACGTTACCGAACGGAGAAATTTCAGCGACAGTGAGCAAGGCAGAAGACGGATCAATTCGTGCCTCACTTGACGGTCACATAGTTAGAGCTACTGTTGTTCAAGATAGCTTGCGTTTGGTTGTTATTACAGATGGTAAGCAGGTTGAAATAAACAGCATAAAGAAAGATTATGACGGCAGCGGCGATGAAGGCGGGGCAGGTGCGGTTGTTGCGCCAATGCCGGGTAAAATCATTCAAGTCGCTGTTAGTGCGGGTGATACGGTTTCAAGCGGAGACGCTCTCATCGTGATGGAAGCCATGAAAATGGAACATACCTTGTCCGCTTCGGCTGATGGTGTTGTTGCAGAAGTTTTCTTTGAAGTTGGTGATCAGGTTGATGACGGAACAGTTCTGATCAAGCTGGAAACAGCAGAGGAGGAATAATGACATATCCTTCCACAGCGCGAATTTTCGAAGTTGGAGCCCGTGATGGGCTCCAAAACGAAAAACAGATTGTGCCTACAGATATCAAAGTTGAATTGATTGAGCGGCTTGTAGATGCCGGTGTTACAGCAATTGAAGCTGGAAGTTTTGTGTCTCCCAAGTGGGTGCCGCAAATGGCTGATACTGCGGATGTTATGCAGAAAATTTCCAGAAAATCGGGCGTGTCCTATGGCGTGCTGACACCAAACATGAAGGGATATGAAGGCGCGGTAGCGACAAAGGCCAACGAAATTTTGATCTTTAGCGCGGCTTCGGAAGCTTTCAATCAAAAAAACATAAATTGTTCTATCGCGGAGAGCTTGGAGCGGTTCGAACCTGTTGTAGAAGCCGCGAAAAATGACGGCATTCGCTTCAAAGCAAGTGTGTCTTGTGCCCTAGGTAGCCCCTTCGATGAAGAGATTTCTCCGACAACGGTGGCGGAAGTCGCAAAAAAGTTGTATGGTATGGGCGCTTATGAGATTTCAATAGCAGACACTATTGGTGTTGGTACGCCAATACAGACGCAAAAAGTACTTGAAGCCGTTGCAAATGTAATCCCGCTTGATGCGATCGGAGTTCATTTTCACGATACTTATGGCCAAGGAACAGCAAATATTTTTGCTGCCTTGCAGATGGGAATTAACAAGATTGACAGCTCGGTTGCGGGTCTTGGTGGTTGTCCATATGCACCAGGAGCCACAGGCAATGTCGCGACAGAAGATGTCGTGTATATGTTAAACGGCATGGGTATTGATTGCGGCATTGATTTAAAAAAATTGGTGAAAACAGCTTGGTTCATTTCAGATTATCTGGGAAGGCCGCCTGTCTCTAGTGTTGCGAAAGCTCTTAAGGACAAACTGGATTAATCGTGAATAACAAAAGACGAAAACGTCAACAATGACAGTACATCTAATTATCGTAAGCGTTGGTATTTCCAGCGTAGAACAACTCCGATCAACACAGCAGCGACGCCTCGTTGCGGGACCACTTTGCCATGTGACAAAACAACGCCCGACCCGAGAAGCTGAACTTCTTGTTGGGGGATCTATATACTGGATTATTAAAGGTCATATTGCGGTCAGACAGAAAATTGTCGAGTTGGAACGACTCTTCGATCATGAGGGCGAGAAATGCGGCCTTATTCTTGATTCTGAACTCATCGAGACCGAGCTTTTCCTCCGTGGACCTCATCAGGGATGGCGATACCTTGAAGCCGATGATGCCCCGAGAGACATACGGGATATTGTCGAAGAAGCAAACGAAGACGAAGATAGCGAAGGTGAAATGTCACCCGAAATGGCAGCAGAACTTCGCGACCTAGGGCTCCTATAAACCAATAATGCAGGCGAAGAACTAGCCTAAAAGAAGTCTGCCTTCTGATAGTTCTTCGCCATGTGCCTTTTCAAATATCAGGATTAAATCGGAGACATCAAGTCCTGTGCGTGTCTCCTCCTGCGACCTCCATGTAACATGATCGCCCAGTCCCCAGAATCTCCAAAGAACTAATATTACCGCCATTTTTCTCTTTATCAGCGGCGGCAAAAGCGGATAATTTGATCAAATAAGAATTCAGTCAGAAACGGGCTTTATCCATACAGCTGTATCATGGAATGCCGCGCCGCCATTAGGTTTGGCCGCATCAGCACCGACCAGCAAATTGATGCCGATTTTTTCAATGAAGAATTTTCCGGGCCAGATGCCTTCGGAAATTACTGTACCGGGAAGTACACCATCAAAAATCTCAACATGTATTAGAAGTGAGCCTTGTTTGTTTCCCATACGGACAAGCGACTGGCTATCAGTACCAATTCGTTTTGCATCTTCACTATGAAGCATAACCGTTGGCCTTTTCTCGCGTTTAAGCGATGTAGCTGTTGCTGTAAAACTGGTATTCAGAAAGTTTCGTGCGGGGGCAGTTACCAAACGGTAGGGGTGTTCCGCATCTGCCTTTTGAATGACATCCCAGTGGTCTGGTAACGATGGCATACCAGCGAAATCCGGTCCAACTAGAGACCAATCGGGAGAGAAATGAAATTTTCCATCGGCATGACCAAAACCTTCAAGAAAGTGCGCCTGCTCGAAAGGAACCTGAGCATCAATCCATTTGCTTTTCTCAAGGCTGTCCACATCTGACCAACCAGAGCTACTCAATGTTTCCTCAATCAGCTCTAGAGATGACATTTCGAAACCGCGGTGTTCTGCACCAACTCTGTTTGCAAGTGCGCATACAACTTCGTGATTGGAACGACATTCTCCAAGGGGCTCAATTACTTTTTTGCCAAGCGTAATGTGGTTTTGTCCACCGGCCTGATAAATATCATCATGCTCAACGAATGTTGTTGCTGGTAAAACGATATCAGCCATTTTGGCCGTTTCAGTCATGAACTGTTCATGCACACATACAAACAAATCTTCACGGGCAAAGCCTTCATGAACTTTAGCAAGTTCAGGCGCCACATCCATAGGATTTGTGCTTTGGATGATCATCGCAGTGATGGGGGGACCGTCGCCCAGGTCTTTTTTATCGCCGGTTAAAACGGGACCTATTCGGGATTGATCCAGCATTCTCACAGAGGGATTTAAGACATCAAGACCTTCGATAAGCGTCTTGTCCCAATGGAAAATATCACCGTTGGTGTGAAACGCGCCGCCGCCCTCATGTTTCCAGCAACCCGTAATGGCAGCTATGCAAAGTGCTGCATGCATGTTTACAGCGCCATTCCGACTTCTGGAAAATCCATAACCTAACCTGAAGAAAGTTTTGGGTGTTTGCCCTATCATGTGCGCGAAATCATAAATTTCAGAGACTTCCAGTCCTGTAATCTCTGCTGCCCATTCAGGTGTTTTTGATTGAACATGGGCTTCAAGTTCTTTGTAGCCTTTTGTGTATTTTTCTAAATACGCACGATCGGCATATCCTTCTTTAAATAAGATATGCATGACGGCGACGGCAAGTGCACCATCTGTCCCTGGGCGTAACATCAAATGAGAATCTGCAGCAATTGCCGTGGCGTTCCTATAGGGATCAATAACAATAATTTTTGCGCCGCGTTCTTTACGTGCTTGCGTCGCGTGGGTCATTACATTGATTTGTGTGTGTACGGCATTGGTACCCCAGATGACAATCATGTCTGATTTTGCCATCTCTCGCGGATCCACGCCACGATAGGCGCCCGCACCAGCCTTCCAGCCGGCTCGCGCTAAGTTTACGCAGATAGTGGAGTTTTGTCCTGAATACTGTTTGCTGTGACGGAGCCGTTCAATACCGTCTCGTTGCACGAGGCCCATGGTGCCCGCGTAATAGTATGGCCAGACAGTTGCTGCGCCGTGTTTTGCTTCTCTGTCCAAAAATTCGCGCGCGACAGTATCCAGCGCTTCCTCCCAAGAAATTTGTTCCCATTGACCGGCGCCTTTGGCGCCAACACGTTTCAATGGGTACATAAGTCTGTCGGGATGATGGGTGCGCTCTGCATATCTGGCGACTTTTGCGCAAATAACGCCCGCAGTATAACTGTTATCTCCAGCACCCCTTACTCTGCCGATTTTTTGCTCGCCAAGTTTTTCGACCTCCAATGAACATGTGGAGGGACAGTCGTGCGGGCAGGCTGTGGAACGGACTTCGATTTTTGGGGAGGATTTCATGATACTCACTATCAACGTTCAGTTTTTGGTGTTTGGTATTTGTGTTATTTTGCGTAAGTTTAGTATTTTATATAACATGCAGCAATATAACTTATGCACAGTTTTAGCCTTAACGGTGAATGGGACTGGAATTGAACCTCATTGCAGGATATATGCAGGCAGTAATAGGCGGTTAGTGAATTTAGGTTTGTAGAGCATTGAAAAAGATTTTAAAAAGTGACGGCATGAAAGCTGCTATCAGCTTTGTCGCCGCCGGATACATATGGTTGGTTTATAAAACTAACCGCTGGCAAAATCTGAACTCAGAAACGGCCCTTGGTTACATGAGGGATGGCAAACCCTTTATCATGGCGTTTTGGCACGGGCGCTTGCTTATGATGTCCACGGCTATTCCGAGCGGTATTAAGTCGAATGTTCTTATTTCTCATCATGGAGACGGCGAAATTATCGCTCGTGCGGTCAAATATTGGGGATTAGATAGTGTACGTGGTTCCAGTTCAAAAGGGGCGGTTCCGGCCATTAAGGAAATGCTTCGCGCAATTAAGCGTGGTGAGTTGGCGCTTATTACACCTGACGGACCCAGAGGGCCTAGAATGATGGCGCAGGAGGGTGTCGTCCGAGTGGCAGCGATGTCAGGGGTTCCTGTGATACCTGTTAGCTTTTCGACCTCTCGTGCTAAATATCTTAGAAGCTGGGATCGGTTCGTTTTGGCTAAACCTTTTGGGAGAGGGGTGTTTGTGTGGGGGGACCCCATTAACGTTCCACGGAGAGATATAAACGGGGGCCATCAAATTGCGAAAAGACAAATTGAAGAAAGTTTGATAAAGGTTACCCAAGAATCTGACAGATTGTGCGGGCATGAGCCGGTGGCTCCAAAAGTGCAACAGCAAGATAAATATTCTACCGAGAAAGTATTGTAAGCCTAATGTATTTGTTCTTTTATAACGGCTTTCTGTCGATGTCTTCTCGGTTTATCAGGAACCATATCAAAAAACGTTTGGAAGAAGGAAAAGAAGATCCAAACAGATATGAGGAACGGTTTGGAGAGCCATCCAGAATGCGACCAGCTGGTGAGCTGATCTGGATACATGCGGCTTCAGTTGGAGAGTCAGTGTCTGCCCTTCCGTTAATAAATGCATTGTTGGCGCATAAATCTGACAGGACAGTCTTGATTACGACAGGGTCTGTAACCTCGGCGGAATTATTGGCTGATAGACTGCCAGCAGGGGCATTCCACCAATTTGTTCCAGTCGATACTAAGGAAGCTGTAGAGAGATTTTTGGACTACTGGCAACCTCAAGTCGCCATTTGGCTGGAATCTGAAATCTGGCCTAATCTGATTAACGAAACCTCTCGCCGCAAAATTCCAATGATGCTGCTAAACGCTCGGATGACGTCCAGCACGTTCAATATGTGGCGGAAAACCGGCGGTTTTATTAAAAAACTTCTCAAGAAGTTTGATTACGTTCATGCGCAATCCTCCTTAACCGCTGACAGGTTAGAATACTTAGGTGTGAAAGATGTAGAAACACTGGGTAATTTGAAATTCTGCTCGCCGCCGCTCCCCTTTCAAAAAGACCCGTTTAGAGTTTTGAGAGCGGCAACCGAAAAACGCAAAGTTTGGCTCGCGGCCAGTACTCATAAAGGGGAAGAAGCAATTGTAGCGGAGGCTCATATTTCTATAAAAAAGCAAATTGGGTCGCTGCTTACAATTATAGTTCCGCGCCATCCAGACCGTGCGGGTGAAATTCACGAAAAATTGGCGAGTGCCGGTTTCAAAATTGCGCGTAGATCTTTGCGGCAAAAAATTACAAGTGATACAGATGTCTATCTCGCTGACACCATTGGAGAGTTGGGGCTATTCTACCGTATTAGTGATGTTGTCTTCATTGGGGGGTCTCTTGTCGATAAAGGTGGGCAAAACCCATTGGAAGCTGCGAGACTAAGTTCAGCTATTATGTTTGGACCCTATATGTCGAATTTTTCGGAAATTGTCAGAGATTTATTAGAAAATAAGGCTGCGCTTCAACTTAAAGATGGAACTGAGCTTGCAAACGCTACATATGTACTAATGAGCGAAGCGAATATTCGGTCCGAGCTTGCCTATAATGCATCCGAGGTTGTTAAAACCGGCGAGGCGCTGCTCGCACATATCGTTACTCAAGTAGAAGATAAACTGGCGGGAAAAGACTAGGTGAAAGCACCCAAATTCTGGAATAAAGACAGCTCTTCCATATTGCCGCTATTACTTTCCCCATTTAGCGCGGCTTATGCTTTTGTGGATAAGATAAATCGGGGCCGCAGCCCCAAAGGCACTGTTGCTGTTCCAGTTATCTGTGTTGGAAACGTGGTTGCAGGTGGTGCTGGGAAAACACCTGTTGCAATTGCCCTCGCCCAATTTTTGATTAACTCTGGCTGGAGAGTTCACTTTCTATCTCGAGGTTATGGTGGAACAGCGACGGATCCTGTTCGAGTGGTTCAGGATGTCCATACGTCAGCGCAAGTCGGTGACGAGCCGTTGTTGTTGGCCAGTATTGCTCCGACCTGGGTTGCTAAAGATAGGGTTTTGGGGGCGAAGGAAGCAGTTAATGCGGGTGCAGAAATCATTGTTATGGATGATGGTTTGCAGAACCCATCGCTGCACAAAGATATATCCCTGATTGTAATCGATGGCGGATTTGGTCTTGGGAATGGTCGTTTGATCCCTGCAGGGCCTCTTAGAGAAAGCCTTGAGCAAGCCGCAATTCGTTCGGATGCAATTATATTGGTCGGGGGCGATATCGAGAGACAGCATAATACACAATTCAATATTCCAGTATTTGGCGCCAAAATTGTTCCGCACGCCCTGCAAGCAGAACTTGTAGGAGAAAAAGTCGTGGCTTTTGCCGGTATCGGTCGCCCTGAAAAATTCTTTACAAGTTTGCTGGACGCCGGCGCTGATGTTGTTGATGTTGTTGAATTTCCTGACCATTATGCCTACACACAAGAAGATGTTATGAAACTGGTGGAAAAAGCAGCCCTGCATAGCGCGGCTTTAGTTACGACCAGAAAGGATTATGTGCGTTTGTCTCCAGAAGCCAAAATGATGACAACAGTATTTGATGTTGATTTGGTCTTTGATCAGACTAAAGGACTTCAAAAATTGCTGATTGACAGGTTGGGACGACGCGAACATGCCTAAATCCATAAGCCTGAGGCGTCAGGTCAGATACTGGCTGGAATGGTTAGCTGTGCGTTTTTCATTTTGGACATTTCGTCTTCTAGGTCAAAAGAAATCTTCAGCTTTGGGAGGTTGGATTGGCCGTAAAATTGGCCCGAGGCTTTCAGCGCACAAAATAGCGATAAATAATTTGAAACTTGCTATGCCGGAGCTAGGCAAAGGTGATCGCGCGCAAATTATTGACAAAATGTGGGACAACCTCGGACGAAATGCTTCTGAGTTGCCTTTTATTGGACGAGATACCTCTTTTGAAGATGTAGAACTGGTTGGGTTGGAGCATCTTGATGCGTTCGTTCAGTCGGGGAAGTCAGCGCTATTTGTATCAGGTCATTACGGGCCATGGGAGTTGACCTCACTCGCTGGAAAATACTGCAACAAGAACGTGTGTGTCGTATATCGCTCTGCCAATAATCCAATGGTGGAGGCTTTCTTTCAAAAGGAACGTAAGGGATCCGGCTATAATCTCGTTCCAAAAGGTAAAAGTGGCGCACGGGCCATCCTTGCGGCTTTAAAAAAGAACGAAGCCGTTGCACTCCTGAATGACCAGAAGCAGAATAGTGGTGTGCCGATCCCTTTCTTTGGAAGAGATGCGATGACTGCAACTGCAATCGCAGACTTCGCATGCCGGCAAAATTTACCAGTATATCCGATGCGCGCTGAACGGTTGGATGGCGGGAAAACTCGCTTGACCGTATATGCTCCCATATTCGCGGCAACAAGTGATGATCGTAAGCAGGACGTGATCCAGTTTCTTACAAGAATAAATGTCATATACGAAAACTGGATCAAAGAGCGGCCCGACCATTGGTTTTGGGTTCATAATCGTTGGCCTTAAAGCCAATTAAGTTAAATTAACCGGTTTTTTTGCGTATTATTGGTTTTTTTGCGGCTGTTATCCTCTCATTCGCGATCTGATCGGCAACTTCTTGCGTTGGACGTTTTTCGGCATCAGCGCGCTCAAATATTCTTGTTAAAGTTCGATGAATATTTGAAACCTCTTTCATAGCAATAGCTCTGTCGAAATGGGGTCCTTGATGACTGATCAGAATAATGCCGCCGGCATTAATCGCATAATCGGGTGCATAGAGAATATTTCGGGCTAATAAATCGTGTCCGTGGCGTTCCTCAGCCAGCTGATTATTTGCAGCGCCAGCTATCACACTGGTTTGCAGTGTTGGTATCGAGATATCATTTAGTATCGCCCCAAGAGCGCAGGGTGCAAGGATATCGACTTCTTGATGCAGTATTTGATCAGGCGTAACGGGAGTAGCACCGAGTTCTTGCACTGCTTTTTCAATGGATTTGTCGTAGATATCAGTAACGATTAGCTTGGCACCGGCTTCATGCAAATGTTTACAAAGACCATAACCAACGTTACCAAGTCCTTGTACCGCAATGGTTAGGCCCGACACATCTTCTACTTTCAAGCGATAGCGTGCTGCTGCCAGCAAACCATTATACACACCCCATGCCGTTGCGGGAGACGGATCACCCGCCCCGCCTTCGGAGATACCAGCTATGTGACGCGTACTCCTACGGGCAGCTTCCAAATCCGGCACTGTTGTTCCGACGTCTTCTGCTGCTATGTAGGATCCGTTAAGTCGGTCAACGGCTCTGCCAAAAGCTTCAAACAGGGCGTCGGATTTATCCGTTCTGGAATTTCCGATAATTACAGACTTTCCACCACCTAAATTCAAGCCCGCCAATGCAGATTTGTAAGTCATCCCACGAGACAAACGTAATACATCTGTTACGGCTTCATCTTCGCTCGCATAGTTCCACATTCGTGTCCCGCCAAGAGCGGGCCCAAGGGTTGTGTCATGAATTGCAATGATGGCTTTTAGGCCGGTGTCTTGATCCCGAAAAAACAGAACGGTTTCGTGATCATCAAAATCTTTCGAGCTAAATACAGTCATAAATTTCCTCCCGTTCTCTATAGGATTTTTCGCATTTGAAGGAAAAATCAATATGTTTGGCGAACGATTTACGAATTCGCAGGAAGATTACGTTTTTGCTTAATAGTAGGTAATATGGTGAGCAATTATGGCAGTTATGCGAAACATTAATATCAGCTAATATTTTGTATTTTGCCGGGATCTGCCCGTTTTTCGATTCAGTTTGTAAGTTTACTAACAAGTAAATCGCAAACATGCTGGCCAATCCTCAGGCTTGATGTTAGCCCCGGACTTCTCTAGGGCCGGAAATTATAAAATCCATTGCGGGACCAGCCGGAGATTGTAGTTTTGGACGTATTCCTGAATATGCTGGGATCAGAGAGTTGTCGGGTAAGTTCGGGTAGAATTTCCGGATTGCACTATAAAATGCGGCCCCTCTTTGGGCATCTATATCGTAATTTATGTCGTCTACCCATTCCTGATCCGGGCCGAAGCGTATCTGTTTCGCCATGTCTAACGTCACGTGTATGCCGAGGCTGGCAGTATTAGGGACGGGGTATATTAAATGTCCGAACGGGGACGGGGCGTTCATTGTGAAGTAGCTGCCTTTGGCAAGAAAACGTCGCGGGATGAAGTTGGGCGATAATGTCTTAATCCTGTTGGCAACACTTTGTGCTGCTAATCCCGCCGCGTTGATAACGTGCCTGCATTTCAGTTCTGTATCATGGCTTTTTACGATAAAGCCGTCAGGTACAGGCTCAGCCGAAATAAAAGGGGCATTATAAGCG